>Ga0157376_10002290_pt1 | contig 12934 bp, 8 predicted proteins | sample M45metaG_FD_121801 | JGI IMG/M metagenome (GOLD analysis project Ga0157376, IMG submission 121801) | Miscanthus rhizosphere microbial communities from Kellogg Biological Station, Michigan, USA - M4-5 metaG | ecosystem: Host-associated > Plants > Roots > Rhizosphere > Soil | place: USA: Michigan... | reverse complement strand
CAGCCACGCGATCGAGTATCCGGTGGCGGATTATCGTCGCGTTCTCGTTGCTGTAGCCGGCCATATTCAAACCTACCGAAGCAGTCAGAATGCGATCCTGATCAAAGCCAGGATTGCCGTCGGAGAGGTTTCGGAGAGTTTGCAGAAATAGCCCCGAACTCACCAGCAGGGCAAGCGAGAGCGCGATTTGTGCCACCACCAATCCACTGAGCAGACGCCGATTGCGCGAACCGCCAGAAACGCTGGCCGACTCTTCCTTGAGCACCTCAGCGGCGGAGACTTGAGACGACCGCCAGGCGGGGAACGCGCCGCACAGCATACCGGCGAAAATCGCCAGCGCCACGATCCCGATCACCACGTTATGATCCACATTGCCGTTCAGTACGATCGGGTTCGAACTGGGTGGGATGAACCAGGCGAACGTCTTTGCTGTCCACGATGTGAGCAGCGACGCAACCGCACCCGCACAGAGTGAAATCATGACGCCCTCGAGCATCATCTGGCGCATCAGTTGCAAGCGTCCCGCCCCCAGAGATTGGCGAATTGCGATCTCACGGCGCCGCGAAACAAACCTGACCAGGGTCAGCGTAGCGACATTGGCGCACGTCAGCAACAGCACTACTCCGGCAATGCCCAGCAGAATGGGCAGTGTTGCCGCCATGTAGCCGTTCGCGCCGAAAGGCGAACGCCACATCGGGTCGAGCGTGATGGTGTTCACCCCGAGATGATCGTTCGGATAGGCTGCCACTATACGCCGCATAATCGTCTCGAGATCCTGCGTGGCCATCTCACGGTTCACTCCCGGGCGCAGTCTTGCCACAACATTGAGGAAGGCCGCGCCGCGATGAGTCATCCGCCAGTTATTGGATCCGATGGGATTGAGGGTCAGCCACAATTCCTCGCGGATCCCCGGCATGGCTCCGATAAAACCCTCCGGCGCGACACCAATGACTGTCACCGGGTGCCGGGCAATTTCGATGGATTTGCCCACGATCGCCCGGTCTTCCGCGTAGCGAGTCTTCCATAGCGAGTACCCCAGGATCACGTATGGAACCGCATCCGGCCGCGTCTCTTCTTCAGGCAGGAAAAAACGGCCGAGCATGGGTTTCACACCCAGCAAGTCGAAGTAGTTCGACGATATATTCGAGACGTACACGCGCTCTGGATGTGCGCCGCCGGTCAGGGAGAGCCAGTCGTGGTTGTAGGCGATCATGCCCGTCAGGCTATGGTTCTGATCTCGCAGATCGCGGTAATCGGGATAGGACAGAGGCGGCGAAGGCGAGATGTTCCACTGCCCGCGGACAAGCGTCACAAGTTCGCCGGTTTTCTGCGCTCCGGGGATAGGGCGCAGCATCGTCCCGTCGATCCAACTGAAGACTGTGCTGTTGGCGCAGATGGCAAGCGCCAGCATTAACCCTGCGGTAATTGTGAATCCCGGGCTCTTGCGCAGTTGCCGCAAGGCAAAGCGAACATCCTGGAGCAGCCCACGCATGGACGGCCTCCTTAAGGAACCTTGCTCTTGGGGAATGAGAGTACCGCTGGAAGACCTTGCATTCAGTGCGCCAAAACACGCTCGGGCCTAAGCTGCACAGCAATAACAACATAGAATCTGCAAACTGTTGTATTAATTAGTCTTCCGCTGTCCACTCGCGCACAACGTGTCCATTTCCGCACACCAAAATGGCCCTTCCGAGTGATCTGCAACACACCCTCAAGTTTTCTGATGAACCGTGCGCAATGCCGCGCGTATTATCCTCTGTTGCCATCCACGGTGTTCCTGAAGGGCCGGGGGCACTGAAGAGCCCGGGGTGGCTGAAAGCAAGGCAAACGTGCTCGCCGAAGTCAATACGTTGCCCGAATCCAAAACCATAACGGCTCTTCGGCCGCATGCCCCCGCCGTCTTGCCCTCCCGAGCGCACGTCTACGACCTGCGCCGAGGCAACAACTGCTCAGATAGTTTTTACGCAGCCTTACCTGCGTTTGCCGATCGAATTGTTTCGGACATCGAGCGTCGCGCAGCTCCGCTCCTCGACGGCTACAGTTCCCACGTGGAGTCGGCCCTCGGCCAAGCTCCTCGCAGCCGTGGCGAAAACGCACTCGAATTTCTTGTCCTCGGAATGCTTTTAGCTCGCTACGAGGGCGCCGCGCAACACGCGTCTCGCTGGACCATGGAATTGGCGCGCGAGTTGACCTGGGTCCGCGAACACTCGCCCAAAGCGAAGCCTCTGGCGGACTGGGCACGCGCAGGCATTGCCCGCTATTGCCTTGCTCCCTTTGTCGGGTGGAAGGGTGGAAAGCGAGGAAGCGCCGTCGAACGTCTCACCCGGCTCATCGATTGGATGAAATCCACGGGAGAGTTCAAGCAGGAAGCCCTGCGTCTTGACAACTGGCACAGCTATATCGCCGAGTTGCGACCGGATAAGGCAACCTATTGGTTGCGCATTGCCGTAGAGCTCTTTCATGACTTTGAGAGCGACGCTGAAATCGTTCTTGGCTCTTACACGCGCGGAGTGTCTGACTACGTTGCACGCGAGCATGCGCAGCTGCGGTGGCGCGAAGATCTGCTGATGTGCGCCAAGCCGGCAGTCGAGTATCACCTCAATATGGTGGCTGCCGAAGTCATGAACCGCGGGTTGCGCGACAGCTTTGTAGCTACGGGTGAGAGAGTTGTCCTGCTTCCCGCCTGCATGCGCGGCGACCGCAGCAGTCAGTGCAAGGCACGGATCGATGGCGTCGACATGACCTGTGCCGGCTGTGATCCCAACTGTGCGATCAACCGCATTACACACGAGATGAGCGAACTCGGCATCGGCGTTTATATCGTGCCCCACTCCAGCGGGTTCAGCCGCTGGCTCGCACGGTGGCAGCACACCGGCGTCGGCGTTACCGCGATAGCCTGCGCCCTCAACATCCTTCCGGGCGGACTGGAAATGCGGGAGCGCAGCATCGCTGCCCAATGCCTTCCTCTGGATTTTCCCGGTTGCCGAAAGCACTGGGACCCGAGGGGATTTCCCACCGCCTTGAACGAGAAGCGCCTGGTGCAAATTGCAACCGCACATTCAGACCCCGCCCTGAGCGGCCAGGACGGGGCGTGAGAACTGCGCCGCAGCGGTTCAGAACAGGCTAGTAGCGGGTGTTGAAGTTGTAATGCGTGTTCCGGCCATGGCCCCGGTGAATGAGATTGCCTTGGTCCCATCGAGGTTGTAGGCGACCAATGTGAAGCTGCCGGTATAGCTGTTGCCGTCGCGGCTGATCGTGACCCGCTCGTTAATTTGCGTCGGGCCCGCGGGATTGCCGATGCCACCGGGCGCATTCGCGGTGTCGTTGCTGAGCCAGGGGATGTGGTTGAGATAGTAGGAGCGCGCACCCGTCTTTTGCCACACGCCGAGGCAGAAGTTGCCATCCTGGGGAGGGCGGGCGGAGTTCATGATCTCGGTCTTGTCGCCGTGCCAGACGACAATGGCGTTGTCGATCATGGGGTAGGAATCGTTGGGGATGGGGTTCCCGTTGACCGTATGCGCGGTGAATGTCACATGCCACATTCCAACGATCGACGGGGAATCGTCATCGTCGTCGTTGAAAAAGGCGGTGCGAATCAAGTGCGCAGATCCAATCTGGGGATGCCAGGCGGCGGGCTTGTAGTTCTTGTTGAAACCGCATTGGGCCGAGGCGCCGGTGACCATGAACAGAGCTATCAGGAGCGCGCCAAGAACCGGCACCAACCTGCAATTAATTGACCTCATTTGCTTCCTCCTTGGCCGGGGGAACTTGCCGGCGCTTCAGAGATAACCCGGTCTCGTGCCGATGACGCAATGAAGAGGTGGTGAAGATTTGGTAAAGCAATATCTGCTTAAAATCGAGCGCAGTACGCGCTATCCTTAGATTCCCGTCAGTCTTACTGAGTGCGCGGAGGAGGTCCCGTGCCCGGTCCGGTGTACCAATTCGGCGACTTTCAGCTCGACTGCGGTCGCTTCGACCTGGTCCGCAAGGGCCACTCACTACGCGTCGAGCGCAAGCCGATGGAGCTTTTAATTCTCCTTGTCTCTCGCCAGGGACAGCTGCTCACACGCACGGAGATTGCACAGCGACTGTGGTCCAGCGACGTCTTTGTGGATACCGAACACGGCATCAACACGGCGATTCGCAAGCTCCGTCATCTCCTTCGTGACGACCCGGAGGATCCGAAGTTCATTCAGACCGTCACCGGCATGGGCTATCGCTTCATCGCGCCGATTACCGCCGGCGAAGCTACGTCTGCCGAAGCTGCTTCGCCTGGCGCGCCGGCCTCTGTTCCCCTTGTCGCGGCAGAAGTACCTGTCACCCGCGCTGCTGCACCGGCCACGGGAGCACGTCGCCGCATTTGGCTGACCGTCGGTATCTCCGCCGCCGTCCTCTTCTCAATCCTCGCTCTGACCTTCGGCTCACATTCGCTCGCTGCCCGTCTTCTCCATCGCAACTCGCAGCCTGCCATCGCTTCGCTTGCAGTTATCCCGCTCGACAACCTCTCCGGGGACCCCAACCAGGAATACTTTGCCGACGGCATGACCGACGAGCTCATCACGATGCTCGCCAGGAATTCCACCCTGCGCATAACTTCGCGCACCTCCGTTATGCAATACAAGGGCGCCCGCAAGCCTTTACCGGAAATTGCACGCGCCCTTGACGTCGACACCATCCTCGAGGGGTCGATATCGCGCTCTTCCGGCTCCGTCCATATGAATCTCCAGCTCATCCGAGCCGACACGGACACCCATCTATGGGCGGAAAGCTATGACCGCACCGGAAATGAAGTTGCGGCTCTCCCGGACGACGCAGCCCGCGAGATCGCAGAGCGTCTCCACAGCGCTGCGGCTACGACAGGTCATGTCAGGTTTGTACCTCCCGAGGCGCATGATGCTTTCTTACGAGGACGCTATTTTCTCGAAAAGCGGGAGGCAGATAAGAGCGCTGCGTATTTTCAGCAGGCAATTTCACTTGATCCATCGTGGTCGCAAGCGTATTCGGGGCTAGCTCGCGCATTGCAGTCGGAGGGCGTTCTGGGCATGATGCTTCCCAGCGACGCTACGGAAAAGGGCAAGGCCGCTGCGCGTCGTGCGATTGAGCTTGATCCGGAAAATGGGGACGCATATTCGACGCTTGGCCTCATTCAAGCTACCTATGAATGGCAGTGGGCAGACGCGGAAGCGAACCTGAAGCGTGGAATTGCGCTGAGTCCGAACAGCTCAGAAGCAGAGTTTAATTATGTTCTGTATCTTGACTCAGTGAACCGCCCTGAAGAGGCGGTAGCGCATATGCGAAAAGCGCTGGAGCTCGATCCAAATTCGTTTCTCACGAACCGGCATCTTGGATCGGCGCTCTACTTCGCGCGGCATTACGACGAGGCACTCGCTCATTTGAACCAAGCTGAGGAGATGGAGCCAGGCAAGCTCAACTTCGTGGAGGGATGGAAAAGCGAGATCTACGAAATGAAGGGAATGCACGATAAAGCCGTCGCCTCGGAATTAATTGCGATTTCAGTTCGTGACCCGGTAACCGCGAACCGCCTCCGTGCCATTTACCAACTCGAAGGCTGGAATGCCTACTGGGAGGCGCGGATGAAGATGATGCTGGCCGATAAAAGCGACCCGTGCGCTCCCTACGACATTGGAGTGAATTACATTCGCCTGGGAAAATCGGAGATCGCGTTTCCATATTTCGATCGATCTATCGACCTTAAGTGTTGGGCTGTGGGGTGGATTATGGTGGACCCGCGGGTCGACAGGATCAGAAGTGATGCTCGCTACAACAATCTTCTTAAGCGGATGAACCTGCCCTACTGAACCGGTTGTTTACTCGTAGCACTGTCCGCTTACCGCTGTCGACTGTCAATTTTTGTTCCGCGTCTAGTCAGATAAATGCTTGTCAATTCAATCTTCTTCCATCTTTCTTTGCTATTGTGTAGGTCAGGATGGGCTCCCCTTATCGGATGAAAATCCCGCCTGAGTGCGAATGAAGATTCTGCCTACCCCTAGATTCGGGCTGCTCGCATTGGTGTGCGTCCTGGGATTCACGACGGCGGCATTCGCGTGCGATCGAATACCGGCAGGGGAGCCGCTCTGGATTCGCCTCGCCGCTCCTGTTTCGACCTACACAGCAAAGGTGGGCGATCCCGTACATGCAGTCCTGACCCAGGATCTCGTTTGCGGTGATGACATCGTGTTACCCATGGGCACGTCTGTCGAAGGAGTGGTTCGCAGCAAGCGCAAGGTCGGCTTTGGCATTCGACACGAGACTGCCGCCCTCGAACTTGAGTTCAATCGTGCCGACACGGAATCCGGCACGACCGTGGCGCTCACAGCCCGCGTCGAGGAAGTGGAGAATGCGCGCGAACGGGTTCGCAAAGGCGTGATTCAAGGCATACGCAGTTCCGAGACCTTTCAGGGAAGCATCAACAGCCGCTTGATTCACCTTCCGACCTGGAATCCATATCCCGATCCTGTTCTGATTGCATTCAAGGTCACGTTTCCTATTTTTCCCGAACCGGAGATTTACTATCCGGCTGGTACGGATATCCGGCTGAGGACTACAAAGGAGATTTCGTCTCCGCCAGTGACGGATGTTGCCTCGACCGAATCTTGCGCGGCCACCGAAATCGAAGGAGATCAAATCAAGGAGGTGATCCAACAACTTCCATGGCGGGTTACGACAAAGAAGAACGTCGACGCCGATATTCTGAACATCGTCTTCCTGGGATCCGGTGAGCAGGTGGAATCAGCGTTTCGCGAGGCGGGTTGGAGCAATGCCGATCCCGTGTCTCGGCGCGCATGGATGAAGAACCTGTATGCGCTGTTAAATAACAGTGGGTACGCGCGACAGCCGATGATGACCTTTCTGTTGAACGGGAAACCGCAGGATATGAGCTGGCAAAAAAGCCTGAACAGTTACGGCCGTCGCGACCATCTTCGTATCTGGCATTGGACATCGCCGGGAACCTCTGAATCCATCTGGGTGACTTCGTCGACACACGACACTGGCGCTGCGCTCGCAGTGAAGCATCGTGGCTTTGTTCACCACATCAATCCCAATATAGACGACGAGCGCTCGATGGTAATTCGTGACTTGAATTTTGCGGGTTGCGTGAAATCCGTCAGCTATGTTTCGCGCCCCAAGATGCCCAGGAACACTCACAATGCCATGGGAGAAGCTATGCGCACCGACGGCTCGATAGCCGTTGTTGTTCTGCAGGATTGCCGGCCGGCCAACCCGGAACTCGATCACAAGGAGCAAAGTGGTAGCTACCGGCCCGGCAACCACGTATTTCGTTACATCCGGCGCTCAATCCTCACTGTGCGGAATGACCTCTTTCGCGCCAACATCATCTACGGCGCATACGACGTAGGACGAATGACGGTGATGGCGCTGCGGAAACCAGCCAGCTATCCGGCGATAACTTCGGATGCCGGCCCCCGCCCGTTTTCCGCCGGTTTGACGAACAAACCGGCAGCCAAGCCTGGCGTCTCCGTCTCTGTTGCCACCCGCTGAGCTGTGGGCTCGCTGAATGCCGAGGGCCAGCCCGGCGCTGTTCGCAACCTGCGGCACTGAAACCTGAGGCTCTCGACTGCTATTCTTTCTCCCAAATGCCGCTGGTGACCACAACTAAAGCCGGAGTTCCCATTCAGGGGCCCAGCGCCACTCTGATCTACGACGACTGGTACCCGGCACTGCGCACTGACACCCTGCGCAAAGGCAAGCTGGCGAAGGCAATGCTTCTCGGCATTCCGCTCGTTCTGGGCCGGCGCACCGACGGTCGAGTTTTTGCAATGCGCGATAGCTGTCCCCATCGCGGCATTCCGCTCAGCGTCGGCTGGTTTGACGGCAATCGCGTGACCTGCCGGTACCACGGCTGGGAGTTCGAGCCGTGCAGTGGCCGCTGCGAGCTGATTCCTTCGCTTTCAGGCCACGATCACCTTGATGCAACCCGCATCTACGCCACGGCCTTCCCATGCGAGGAGCGGGATGGGCATGCGTGGGTGTATATCGCCGGCCCAGGATCAGGTCGAAAGGGAGAGACCGCGGAGCGTGCTGTTCCGGAACTCGCCAAGTTTGGCGGGCGCTACCGCAGTGCTCACCTTTCCGCCGACCTGCCCTGCAATGTCGACCATGGCATCATCGGGCTGATGGACCCGGCACACGGGCCTTTTGTTCACCAAGCGTGGTGGTGGCGCTCTCGCGCGAGTATCCGCGAAAAGACCAAGCGTTTCGAGCCCATTCCAGAAGGCTTCCGCATGAGTGCGCACGCACCCAGCGGCAACTCCGCACCCTACAAATTGCTCGGCGTTTACGGCGAGCCTGTTGAGACTACCATCGACTTCATGCTGCCGAATCGCCGTACCGAGATCATCCGCTGCGGCGACAAATGGTTCTCCTCGCTCACCACGGTCACGCCTGTCACCGCCTCGACGTGCCGCATTGACGTCATCGCTGCATGGAACGTCTTCTACAACATTCCGTTCCTCACGCCGATCGCGAGATTCTTCGGCGCGAAGTTCGTCCGGCAAGACCAGGAGACGATGATTCAGCAGGCTGAAGGCTTGAAGCACAATCCCAGCCTGATGCTGATCGACGACGCCGACAAACCTGCCAAGTGGTACTTTGCGCTGAAGCAAGCTCGCCTCGACGGCACCGGCAAGCACCCGGTCGACGCTCCTATAGAACTGCACTGGCGCAGTTAGATTATTTCCGCTCTGCATTCGATTCAAGGTGCGAAATATCGCTTGAAAGCCATCCCTTCGCTCGAATAGACTCGGCTTCCACATCGGGCCCTCCAATTCCAGCGAAAGAGGTGGAGCATGGCTGAATCATATGACTTGATTACCGTGGGCGGAGGCTTGGGTGGGGCGTCGTTGGCGAAGTCGCTCGCAGAAGAGGGTGCGCGCGTGCTCGTGATTGAGCGCGAGGAAAAATTCAAGGATCGTGTTCGGGGGGAGATGCTCGTGCCCTGGGGTGTCGCTGAGGCGGAGAGTCTTGGCATTGCAGCTCTGCTCCGTGGCAGTTGCAGCCACGATCTTTCGTGGGTTGATTTCTACTCAGGCCCTCACCTTGTCGCGCACCGCGACCCCGTGGCGACGACGCCACAGCATCTGCAATGCCTTACGTTCTACCACCCGGAAATGCAAGAGGCATTGCTTGCCGCGGCAGAGAAAGCCGGAGCTGAAGTGAGACGAGGCGCGAGCGTCAAGGAAGTGCGTCCTGGCGCATCGCCGAGTGTCATGGCGCAGCGAAATGGGCATACCGAGGAGATTCGGGCACGCATGGTTGTTGGCGCAGACGGTCGGTCATCGATTGCAGGCCGGTCCGCGGGCTTTCAAACCAAGCGGGATCGCGATCGAATGTTGCTGGCCGGCGTGTTGCTGGAAAACTGCCCCGCCCCGGAAGACACAGGACAAATTGTGATCGATTCGAACACGGGATCTTCAGCGGTGGTGTTCCCGCAGGGCGGAGGGCGAGCGCGAGCCTATTTTGCATATCACAAAGATTCGCGGCCTCGCCTCCAGGGAGATGCAGCATTCTCCGACTTCATTGAATGTTGCAAGCGTGCGGGCGCCAACCCCGTTTGGTATGACGGGGCCACGGCGGCGGGCCCGCTGGCCAGCTTTGATGGGGCTGACACCGACACGTCGCACCCCTATCGCAATGGAGTTGCGCTAGTGGGCGATGCGGCGGCAACAAGCGATCCGACCTGGGGCCAAGGGCTGTCGACGACTCTGCGGAGCTCGCGGTTACTGCGCGATCAGCTGCTCGCGAACCAGGACTGGGACGCAGCTGGACACGCATATGCCGAAGAGCACGACCGATTCTGCAAGGCCGTTCACGACGTCACTCGATGGTATACAGACTTTTTTCTCGAGACCGGGCCGGAAGCGGACGCTCGCCGGGCACGGGCGCTCCCACTCATTGCACAGGACCCGATGCGTCAGCCCGATTTGATGTTTTCAGGACCAGGCATGCCTGTCGATGATGGAACCCGCCGCAGGTTTTTCGGAGAGGACTGAGAGCACGGGCGCGGCTAAGCGTTGGTTGCAGCAGGAACCGCGACACGCTGAATGGTCAGAACCGTGATGTCATCTTCCTGGCCGAAGGCCCTCGCAGTGGCGGCGATATTCTGCGCGGATTGTGCGCTGATGGCCCGGGTGCGTTCGAAGCCATAGAGCGTGCCCTGCGGATCGGAGGCTTCCACAACGCCATCGGAAAGCAGTGTGAGTGTCTGGCCGGGAGCCAACTGGAATTTGGATTCGGCGTATTCAACATCCGCGACGAGGCCCAGCGGCAGCCCCGGCTCTCCCTCGATCTCGACTTCACCGCAATACGGCGACAGGTGACCGGCATTTGCCAGGGCGACTGATCCGCCTGAATCAATCAGCGCGCAGAGACACGTGATGAAGCCGTCGTCTTTTGCCCGGAAGATTTGCTGGTTTAGGCGACGAAGCAGCTCGGCTGGACGGATGTTAGCCGCAGCTAATGTACGGAGGGCGCCGATGGCCAGGGTTCCGGTCATCGCAGCCTTCAATCCTTTGCCGCTGACATCGCCCACGACAACCAGCGTGGAACCGCTGGGCTGTTCAAGCACCTGGTAGAAATCGCCTCCCACTTCTTGCGCTGGGAAGTAGGCGGCTTCGATGTGAAAGCCTATGACTGGCGGTAAGGATGCCGGAACGAGGCGTTGCTGGATCTCACGCGCAGCGGCAAGCTCAACAGCCGATCGGGCCTGTTCCCGGCTGACCCGGGAGAAGCGGAAAAAGATCACAATCAAACTACTGAGAAAGAAGAGGAGGTTGCCGAGATCATTCGGCTCCAGCACAATCGGTCCGACAGAAATGGTGTTCACCAGAAACTCGAAGCGCTGCCAGCCAAGATAGATGGACGCGCTGCCCAGATCGTAGAGCGCCATGGTTGCCGGTGGCAGCAGGCTTGGAAGAATAAGCCACCCCGCTTCCTGGTTGCCGCGACGATACCAGCGGAAGAGCAGGATCGGCAGAAGGATGGCAGCGGGAAGAATGAAAAGGGGCTCGATGATCATGTAGGCGTGGGAGGGCATTTTCCCATACCAGACAAGCCAGCTAACAGAGACAGGAATAATCAGCAGAGGCCGGTAAATCCGCCACACAGGACCGAGCCGATGGCCTCCGAATGCAAAGGTGAAATGAGTTTGCGCGATGATCAGCACATAGATAATCGGATCGGCCAGAAGGACATTCCAGGCGAGAGGCATGTATCCCGATTGCTGCAAGTACCAGACAACATCCGCGGATCCTACGAGAAGAAAGTAAAGACCGAGCCAGAAATACTCGAAGTGTCCCCGCTGGCTGGCATAAAGAGCGAACAGGGCAAGGCCAGCGACGAAGATCAGCGCATTGATCACGATCGCCGGGATTGCGAAAGAGGTGCGGTCGTGGAACATGACCTGGCGTTGCGCATCAATGGCATCCGTAGTGCCAAGATACGCAGACATGAATTGGGGAAGGCGCCACGCAGCGTAGCCGGTGGGTGTGTGTGTGCGCAGAGCGATGGCCACATCAGTCGCAGGATCGTCGATGGTGAACATGCTCTCGACGGGACGGTTTACGCCAAAGCTGGACCGGAGCTGGGGATCGGGAATACGTGCACCGTTGACGTAGAGCTCGTACGTGCCAACTCCGCCCTGAATCAGAAGCGCAAGCTCTGGATGGTTTTCGTGCAATTTCAGGTGAATGCGCAACCAGCGCCAGCCTGGTTGCGAGGGGCCGAGATCATCGAGACGCACTGATTCCCACCGCGAGTCGTCGAAGCCTGGCGCAGCCCACGCCAGAGAATCGCCTTCCTGCATAGACCACCCTGCAGAAATGTCGTTAAACCACTCCTGCGCGTGCGGTCGATCAATCACAATTTCAGAATTGGAGGGACCAGAATCAACAGGCGCCGACTGCGCGCGTCCGCCATGCGGCACGCACGTACAGAGCAAAATCAGTAGGACCAGATGAAGACTCTTTTTCATTGCGGCGCCGAGATCATACTACCGGCGTTGCCTTAGCGCTGGGAAAGATAAGTACAGACAGGATAAGTTACCCCGCCTGAGCCTCATCGCCGCCCTCTGTCAATTCGCCGTTATCTTCGCCTTCTACGGAAATGCGCAGGGAGCGCAGGAAGTTCACATCGTTTTTGGTGAACGTGCCACCAGCGGCCTCTGCAGCGGCGTCGGCTTCCTCGGTTTCCTTGGAGACCTCGTTCAACCCGATGGTGGCCTCAAGCATCAAGAGCACGTCGAAACCATGCTTGCGGATGTCCTGGACGACGCCGGCGATCTGCTCGCTTTCAATTACGGACTCGTGGATTGCCTCTCCGAGTTGCTGGATCAGTTCGCGCAGGCGTGATGTCAAGGGTCTACCTCCGGCGGCGGCCAGCGCGGACAAATTGCGCAGGGAGCGGCGATCGATTTTTATACCTTACTTCTCAAATGGCCATCGGGCAACTGGAACCCACGTTGACCGCAGCAGGTCGCCCCGAAGGTCTGGCGCTGCTACCATCATATCGGAGTGAGACCTGAATCCATCGGCCGGGTATTTGGTATTGGAGTGCGAGTGGCAGGCCGTCTCGCTGGCCAAGCCATCATGGGCGAAGGCAGGCAGACCAATGCTTCCAACAACCCACCGGGCGTACCTCCCGCCAGTGCCGCCGAGCGTGGCCGCGTCGCCGGCCAATCCACCCGTGGCGTAGCTCGCGGACTGAGCGGCTTCTTCAAGCCCTTTCGCAGCGTCGGCGGAAAAATCTGGCTCGAGGTTACTGGCGTATTCTTCCTGCTGCCCGTGCTGGTCTTCAGCCCGATCCTTTGGAGAACAAGAGCAAGCTGGCAGCAAGGACCCGACCACCGAACTTTTCTTGCCGCTGCGGTCATCATCGTAATTTTTCTCTATCTCGGTGT
>Ga0157376_10002289_pt1 | contig 12936 bp, 10 predicted proteins | sample M45metaG_FD_121801 | JGI IMG/M metagenome (GOLD analysis project Ga0157376, IMG submission 121801) | Miscanthus rhizosphere microbial communities from Kellogg Biological Station, Michigan, USA - M4-5 metaG | ecosystem: Host-associated > Plants > Roots > Rhizosphere > Soil | place: USA: Michigan... | reverse complement strand
GCCATTGCGATGAGCGTCTGGCGCACGAGCACGATATAGGGCGGCGGGCCCGATACCGAAATGACGGCCGATCCCGGCGTGGTCCGAATCGGGTAGCGCGAATCGGCGATGCCGAGCTTGGTGAGCTTGGACACCACATCCGTCGGCAGGATCCGGCCGAGATCGATCACTTCCGTTCGCAATTCGCTGGCGGAATTGACGTGCAGCACGGAGCCGTCGAAATACCAGACAAGGCCGTGGCCTGCCGTGAGCCGCTTGAAGAAATCCTCCGCCGATCCGGCCCCCAGATCGCCGCGCAGCTTGCCCTTGACCTCGTCACTGACCTTGACCGGAACGTTGATGTTGCGGCCGAACTCGATCAGGGCGTCCTTGAGGTCTTGCTCGATGACGACGTATTTGTAGGGGCCCGGCGGCCATTTCGGGTCCAGTGCTGCGGCGACCTGTGGCATTCCGATAAGAATTGCGGCCGCCGTGAGAGCAGCAGAGACGATCTTCAAAGGCATGGTTCGTCTCCTGAGTGCACCTCTGGCCAGCTACGTCGCAAGCAGCGGAATAGTGCAAATCCTGAAATGTAAGAAATTATACCACGGCGAAATTGGCTTGATCAATCGCACATTTGGAGCCGCATGCAGGACCCGCCTCACAGATCGTCAAGTTGCCCGGCTCCATTTTTCAACCGGCGGCCAATGACGTCCGAAGCATCGATCGAGTTAACCGGAGAGAGACCGGCCAGAAATCGGCAGAGCCACGGGTGCTCGAGCGACCGTGGTGTGCCGGTTGTGCCTTTGTTGGTTGCGTTGCGCGCATCCGCCGATTGCCGAGCCAGTCGATGTCGCCGCTACCAAAATCCCCTTTTTCTGGTGGCGACGAGCCTGTGTGACGTAGCCCACTTTTTTCCGGTGGCAACGAGGCTACCTCGTGGACGTTCGGCCCGCGATGGCGAGGCCCGACGCATCGGCAGACTCGAACCCATAGGAGAATGATCATGGATGGTGTGAATGGAACTGGCGCGCAAGCTGCGTTGTCACAGCAACAGAAGGATAATTCCGTAGAGAACCTGCAAAAGCAGGTAGAGAACAAGAAATTTACCGACGCTCTTCAGACGGCCAAACAGCTTATACAGTCGAGCTGAGGCGCCGGTCGAGCTGGCCGGAGAAAGACCGGCCGCAAATCGGCAGAGCTAACCGGCGCGAACACCGGCTTGTGACCGTCTCGTTGGACGGCAGAGAGTTGGGGTTCGCGCCGGTTGCGTTTTGTAGATCCAGCGATCACGCCGGCATTGCCGTTGACAGGCAGTACACCGGTTGCCGGCGTCACGTGATCTTGATGGTGCCGATCCAGTCGACGTCGCCGCTACCAAAATCCCCTTTTCAGGTGGCGGCGAGCCTATGTGATGTAACTCACTTTTTTCCCGTGGCAGCGAGGCTACCTTGTGGACGTTCGGCCCGCGATGGCGAGGCCCGACGCATCGGCAAACTCGAACCCAAAGGAGAACGATCATGGATGGTGTGACTGGCGCGCAAACTGCGTTACAGCAGCAGCAGAAGGACAATTCCGTCGAGAACCTGCAAAAGCAGGTTGAGAACAAGAAATTTACCGACGCTCTTCAGACGGCCAAACAGCTCATACAGTCGAGCTGAGGCGCCGGTCGAGCTGGCCGGAGAAAGACCGGCCGCAAATCGGCAGAGCCAACCGGCGCGAACACCGGCTTGTGACCGTCTCGTTGGACGGCAGCGAGTTGGGGTTCGCGCCGGTTGCGTTTTGCAGATCCGGCGATCACGCTGGCGTTGCCGCTGACAGGCAGTGCACCAGTTGTCGGCGTCACACGATCTTGATGGTGACGCCAGATTCGATCGCACGGTGACGTCGATCACAAATGAGCCGGAGCGGCGCTGTCGCTTTCCAACTCCCGAGACCAAGCGCCCGTGAACAGGTCTTGACCGCGAACGCCGCGATGTCAGTATCGTCTGTGCTCGCGGCCAGATCAAACGGCAGACACCAGCATGGCTGACGAATCAGAAGAGAAAAACCTTCCGGCATCGCACAAGAAGCTCACTGACGCGCGCCGCAAGGGACAGACCTCCAACAGCAAGGACCTCGTGTCCGGCTTCACGATGCTCGCCGCCACGCTCTATCTGCTGAACCAGTGGCCGATGATGCGCGATCGTCTGGTGGGGCTCATCGACATCGTCTCCGCGTCCACCGATCGGCCGTTCGCCGAAACCTGGCAACGCGCGGTTTACGGCACCATCGATGTGCTGGTAATGACCACCGTACCGCTGCTCGTCATTGTTTTCGCCGTCGCCGTGGTAATGGGAATGGCGGCGACGGGTGGCCCGGTATTCTCGTTCGAAACCGTGAAGCTGCAGTTCGACCACATCAGTCCGATGAAGGGCGCGAAACGCATCTTCTCGTCGAAAAACGTGATCGAGTTCGCCAAGAGCCTCGTCAAGGTCGTGGTCGTGACCGTCGCGTTCTGGACCGTCCTGCGCGGCTACATCCCGCCGCTATTCCAGACACCATCCTGCGGCGAAGGCTGTCTCGGGCAGATGGTGATTTCCACCTTGCAGCCGCTTGCCGTGACCGCGGTCATCGCCTTTGTCGTCATCGGCATACTCGACATGCCGTTGCAGCGTCATCTCTTTCTGAAAGAAATGCGCATGAGCCTGACCGAGAAGAAGAAGGAGATGAAGGAACTCGAAGGCAATCCGCTGATCAAAGCCGAGCGCCGGCGTCTCCAGTTCATGTTCGCGGCGAAGAAGGTGCGCAAAGGCGTGCGCCATGCGGCTTTTGTTGTCGCCCAAGAAGATCGTGTCGTCGGAATCCTGTACCACCGCGAAGAAGAGCCGGTGCCGCTGATCTGCAGCAAGGCTCGCGGCCAGGCCGGCGATGAGATGGTGGCCGAGGCGCGACGCCTGGGAATCCCGGTTGCCGAGGATGCGTCTTTGGTCGAGATGCTCATCCCCCAAGCGATCGGCGACAGGATTCCGCCAGAGTCCTTCACGGATGTCGCCCGCCTCCTGGTCCGATTCGAGCTCTGACACTCTTTCACGACTGACGGAACGTGCCGTGGGCTCACTCGAAGCCAGCGCCCTCTCCGGCTGGAGCGCGCTTCAATCCAACAGCGGGGCGCGGGCGTTCGCGCACTGCAATGACCCGGACACCCGTGCGATTGCCGATCCGCATCAAGGTGCCACGGCCGATCCGCTGTCCGTCGACCACGATATCGACCGTCTGGTCGTGCGGTGGCTCCAACGGCAACAGGAAGTTCGGCGCGAGCTGCCTCACCTGGCTGGCCGGCAGCTCGAAGCGTCCGATCTCGAACAGGACATGCAGCGACCGGTTGTCGGTTGCGGCATCCGCCTCCCACGCGCCGGCCATGGCATCGGTCGGCATGCTCCATGCCCAGGATGAGGTGGCTCCTTGTATCGGATACGTGGCGAGACGGTGGCCCTCCGGGTCGGTCGCCACCGGCGCAACAAGCCGTTCGCCGATGACGGCGATCACCGCATCGCTTGGCTCGCAGGAAGCGTCGACCAGCACGACGTCGTCGGGTGACAGGCGTTCGACCTCGCCCGCCGCGAGGTTGGCGGCAGCGACGCGCAGGCACACCGGGATTGGCAGATCGAGAACGGAGTGACTGATCCCGGCATGCCGATCAAGCCCTTCCGCAAGCCTGAGCGCATAATCCGGGGGAATCCGCAATTCGCAGCCGGTGGTGACGAGCCCCTCGATCTCGAGGGTAAAAAACAGTGGCAACAGTCCTTCGTTCCCCAGCCGCTCAACCTGGCGCGAATATGAATCGACGGCAAGCCTGCAGCCGAGATTCATCTCGACGGCCGCGAGGACGCTCTCAAGGGCGAATTCGAGAATGATGGCGGCCCGGTCCGACCCCAGGCGATCGAGCGACAGCACCGGATCCACACTGTCGACCAGGATATCGAGCAGAGATTGCGGCAACCACAACTCGCCGGCCTCGCCATCGAGGCGCAGCGTCACCCGATGGCTCACGTCGAGACGCCGATCCGGCGGCCACGCAGCGACGATGCTTGTTTGTCGTCCGCCAATCGTCGCCGCCAAGGCCGGGCGTCGACGATACACGGCGTTGAACGCCTGCACATGCGACGGTGCGATCAGCGGAAAAGAAAGCTCACGCTCTGCAGGCTGAGCGATTTCGGCGCTGTCAGCGAGGGCGTCCCCGTTTGGCGTGTCGGCACTGGCGCGCGAAGTCGTGTCAATGGCGCCACCCAGGCCGACGCTCAGCGGGGCATCGAGGATGGATCGAAGAGCGGCCTCGGTCGGCTCGACCGTGGTGTCGGTGGGTGCCGCGACCGTCTCGGTTGTCGCGCCAGCGGCGTCGGTTGGCTCTTCGGCGAGGCTGGCTGAGGTCGCAGCGACGTCGGGTGGCTCCACGGTGGTGGGGCTGGCGGGCTCCGCTGGGGTATCGGTCAGTGCTTCCACTGTCTCGGCCGGCGCTGAGGCGGGCAACGTTGTCTCGCCCGCTGTCTCGGTTGGCGCCAATGCGGTGTCGATCGGCTCGACCGCGGTGTCGGCTGGCTCCACGGCAGAATTGGCTGCGGTCGCAGCGGCGCCGGGTGGCTCCGCAGTGAGGCTGGCTGGCTCCGCTGGGGTGTCGGTCAGTGCTCCCACAGTGTCGGCTGGCGCAGCGGCGGCCACTTCTGTCTCGCCGGCAGTCTCGGTTGATGCCAATGCGGTGCCGATCGACTTGACCGCGGTGTCGGTTGGCTCCCCGGCAGAGTCGGCCAGCGCCGCAGCGGCGTCGACTGGCAGGCCACCAGGAATGGATGGTGGTTCCGAGAGGCCCTGCACCTGATGCTGGGCGCGGGCAGCGCGCAGAGCGTCGGGGAAATTACTGTCTCGTGTTTCCGATCGAGGAAACAAGAACCAGGCCAGAGCAGCGAGTTGCAATGCGATCGGCACCATGAATGCCATCGCATAGGCGGTCGCTGACGTTTGACCTGATTCCGCCTGCGGCCATATCGCGACGACGCCACCAACGGCCGACTGGATCAAAAAGGCGGCGACATATTGCAATACGCCGACGCTCGCGCAGGCGCGAGCCGCATAGGCTTGCGGAAAATGCGCCAGCAGCACCACGAAGGGCAGCAAGGCTGCGGCGCCAGCCACCAACGCGCCCCAGACGATAGAGGACGGCAATCCGATTCCGACCACCGCGGCGAGCTGGATGCAGCCGCCGAGCGCGACAGCGCCTACAAAGACGCTTGCAGCCGACAGGCCCTTTCGAACACCCCAGTCGGCGAGCGCCCCCCAGACCAGCGCACCAACGGTCTGGCCCACCGCGATGAGGGTGATGTGGGTGATGATGGCGGTGAGCTTGACCCCATTCGCAGCAAGCCAACCTGCAACCCATTGGCCCTGGATCGCCCATACCGTCCCGACCACAATCGCAGCGAGCGGCACAAATCGTCGAAAGATCGGGTCGCGCAGGACGAATGGCAGGCCGTGGTCTTGATCCGGCACATCGCCGGTGACGCTTGCCGGTGTAGGAACCAGCAGCACGGCCAGGATGGCGCAGAGCGCCGCCATGGCGGCCAACACCATGAACAGCGACCGCCATTCGTTCGCGTAGGCGAAGAGTGGACCGGCCATCGCAAGCGCGCCGAGCCCTGCGACCGTGACGAGGCCCCCCGTCACCAGGCCGAGACGTTCACGCGGAAACCATGTGGCGATCGCCTTCAGCGCGGTGAGGAGCGCCGCGGCAGCGCCCGCGCCGATCAGCGCACGGCCAATCATGAGGCAAAAGGATCCCGTGGACACGCTGAATATCAATGCGCCGAGGGCCGTCACAGCCATCATCACGGACTGGACGGCACGCGGCCCAAAACGATCGATCGCGATGCCGGACGGCAGCAGGCAGACCGCGAAAGCTACCGGAAATGCGGCTGTCAGCATTCCCAGCGTGCCCCTGCCGATCGCCGGATCGGTCATCAGATCGTCGGCAATGAGCGGATCTATTCTCTGAAACAGAACAGACAAAAAGTATCCGAAGGCAAGCGGAAGAAATCCCACCAAAATCCGGAGCAAAGAAATGCGATCGCCTTTGATTTCAACCCGTGTTGCCATGCAGTACTAGCTTCCAGGACGGCCAAAACCTCACCATGAGGCGCATTCCGGTGAAGGCGACCATGGATTCCGACGCATGGCGACCATTTGATCCGGTCGATGTCAAGCGTCGGGTGGCGCCCGGTTGCGGCGCGGCAACAACCGGCAGGTTGTCGTCGAGCCGCCGCCCGGACAAGGACGGTGGCTACACTTGGCGAGATGTGAGCGTGGTGACTTTCATCACGCTCCTAATTGATGCTGGAGCATAGTCATTTGCGAGAACCGGTTCCGCTTCTCGGGGATCATGGCTTCGGCGCGGCTTGCCAGCGGGACGCGACGGACCGTTGGCGCGGCAGGCCGCGCTCTTGCGCGCAGGTCAACTCATGATCGTGCCGAGGGCCTTGGCGCGCGCCTTGGCATCACTGATGGCGCGGATCGCAGTCGCGCGCGCGAGCAATTTCTTCGCTTCGTTTGCGGACAATCCCTTGGGTGCTGTGGCACGCCCTTCGTCGACCAGCCCAAGCAGGCCGTACACAATCATCAAATTCCGCCGATGTCGTGGCTGCGCCCCCGGCGACGCGACGACGGAGCGCGCGACGTCGATCGCCTTGGTTTCCTGCCCTTCGAGTGCAGCGGCGAGGGCGAGATTGGTACGGATATCGAGGTCGTCAGGGGCGAGAGCGCTCGCAGCGTCGAATGATTCGTGCGCTTGCGCGAACTGGCCCGTGAGTGTCTGCGCCAGGCCCAACCGGTTATAAGCCGCCATCGTTTTGATGATCGGGGCAACCTTCGCCAGCACCACGACGGCGGCTTCGGCATCTCCAGCCTTGAGCTGGGCCGAGCCTAATCCGAGCAACGCATCGGGATTATCAGGGGCCACGGCGAGCGCAGCCCGGTAGGCCTGGACCGCCTGATCGGTCTTGCCGGCGCGCGTATACGCGTCACCGAGACGCGCCTGCGCCGCGGCATCGCCGCTCGACGCGGCAGCCGCTCGCTCATAGAGCGGCAGCGCGGCGTTTATCTGTCCCTGGGCTTCGACATCGGAGGCAACCCGCATCAGCCCATCTTTATCCGGTTTATCCGGCTGCTCAGTGCTGGTCGCTGCGTCCAAGAATGCTTGGCCCGCGCACCCGGCGAGCAAAAAGCCGAGGAGGGCCGGCATGGCACAGGATGTGAGACGAAACCCGATGCTCATCGTCCTGTCCTTAGTACCATTGCGGCGCAGCATCATTGCGCCGCAATATGGAGGTGACCCGGCTACCGTACCACAAGCCGGCGTAACGCGCTCACCTCGCCCCGGCGGGCTTCTCCGTCACGTTCTCAGGCCCGGCGCCCTGCACCTGCGTGTTCGGGCGTGGAAGGCCGCCGGCCAGGGTGCCCTTGGTGCCATAGATGTATTCCTGCGCCGCACGGGCCGACGGAGCCGCCGGAGCGGCGCCGAGCGGGCGGCCGCGAACCAGATCGGACTGGCGCTCGGCCATGCGCTGGAGGTTGTGCGCGTTGGCGCAGCCCGGCGGCAGATGCGGTCCCAGGAACGGGGGCTCTGTCGCGTCAGGCGTAAGGCAGGCTTTCGGGACCAGCACATAGCGTGTGCGTCCCTTCCGGTCGACCACAGGCACCGAGGCATAGTCCGGCGAATAATCCGGCGGCTGCTGCGGAAAAGTGCCCCAGTAGACCGTCGGTTCCGGATAGGGCGGCGCGACCGCACAGCCGGCGAGGGCCGACGCCGCTACGGCGGCGAGGCAAAGGTAGATGGGGGACATACGCGGCATCGTGTACCCTCGATCGATCATTTGAACACAAAGCCGGAATTTTGCTCGGGCAGCGGCCTGGCTTTAACGAGCGCCGGTCCGGGCGGCGGCAACGGCGCCGGCCTGTCGAGGGGCGTCGCGAGGCCGCGGTCACGCACGGGTTTGACAAGCACTGGCGTGATGAGAATTACGAGCTCGGTCTCGTCGCGACGATATCGGGCAGAGCGAAACAAGGTGCCGAGAATCGGCAGGTCCGAAATTTCGGGGGTTCTGTCGAAATCCAACGACATCTGTCGCTGGAACAAACCGGCGATCGCAAACGTCTGGCCGCTCGCCACCTCCACCGTCGTATCGGCCCGCCGGACCATCAGGCTCGGGAGGTCGATGCCGTTGGACTTGACGGCCCCTACCCGCGACAGCGAACTCACTTCCGGTTTCACCCGCAGGGCGATTCGATTCGTTCGAATCAGGGTCGGCGTGAATTCGAGCGAGACACCGAACGGCTTGTAAGTGACAGTGATTTGCCCTGCCTGATTTCCGGGGGTTGGGATCGGAATTTCGCCTCCCGCCAGGAAGCTCGCGGGCCGGCCGCTTGACGCCGTCAGGTTCGGCTCGGCCAGGATCGTCATCATCCCGTTGCGTTGCATCGCTCCGACGAGGGCATCCACCTCGCCGCCGCTGCCGCCAAACGCAATGCCACCGCCAGCCGGTCCGATACCCAGGCGCTGGACGTCATCGCGCGACACCTCGGCAAAACGTACCCGGATATTGATCTGTTGCGAGCCGGCAATGGTGCTGTTGTTGATCGGCGGCTGCTCCGGCGGAGAGAAAGTCTCCGCAGCGTTCTGCACATCGAGCGCTTCCTCGACGGAACCGGCGCGGCCGGTCGCGGCCACCCGATTGCCAAACAGCTTGAGTTTGGTGTGAGTCGTCGGCTGAAGGTCGCGGGCCGCACTGTTGGCGGAGCCGGGGTCGGCGACGACGCGAAACGCCACGTTGGCGCGCATCTTGTGTTCCGCCGAGATAGCGATCAGATTCGTGCTGCCGATCTTCCTGCCATAGATGTAGACGACATCCGGCGCGACGACACGCAGATCGGCGATCGTCGTATCGCCCACATAGACCGATTCGGCCGCCTCATCGAGTTGCAGCAGACGCCCCTGGCCCACCATCAGCTCGATCGATTGTCGAGACGAGGAAGTGTTTGTCGGCGTCTGGCCGGCAACCGGTGGCGCAAAAAGGATGGCGAGCAGGAATGCGCCCGCCTTCAGCTTCCACGCGGCCCTTACATACGATTTCACGAGGCCCGCTCCCTCAACAGCCCCTGACGGGCTAATCAAACACCGGGTTGATAGCAACCAAGCAAACAAAAACTGATATCCGCGCTTTTACGGTAAGTTGACGCAATCTCAAATGTCGAACCGGCAACGTACGGGCGAAAAACTGGTTTTGGTGTTATTTGGCCACAGTCACAGTCACGGTCACAGTCACAGTCAGCCCCGCGGCCTGCCTCATACCGGCACATGTAGCGTAAGGATCTGCCGGGGAGCCCGAGCGCTTTGCGCCGGCCAAGGAGCAGGCGCAATCTGCAGGCTTCAGCCCGCCCCGGCCCCCAGCTTCAACCGTTCTGCAGGTTCGCCGATGCTGTTTTCCGCCTGGTTGCCCTTGGTCAGGGAGCCGAGGGGCTGTACGTTAAACTCAGGCGCCAGCTCCTGATAGGACATGACCGGCACGTAGATATTGCTGCGCGTGAGCAAGTGTCGTGTGAGCCGCCGCACATCCATGGCGGTGAGCACGACGGGATTCGTGCCCGGAGCCGCTTCCGCCAGGGCACGGGCGATTTCATCGATCAACGGTTGGACCGCCTCCTCCGACAGGTTCATGTAAGTCCCGGCCGAGGTCTGACGCTGGGCGGAGCGAAGCATGTCTTCGACCGAGCGCTCGAGCATGTAGGCCGCGATAACCCGGTCGCGATCGGCACACCGGAAGCAGATCTGGCGGCCAAGGGCGACGCGAACGTATTCCACCAGCAGCACCACGTTCTGCTCGCGCTGTCCCCATTCGACCACGGCCTCGAGAATGGCGCGCATGTTGCGGACGGGTACGTTTTCATCGACCAGGCGCCGCAGGATTTCTGCCAGCTTCTGCAGAGGCGCGATCTTCTCGGCCTCCTTCACCAGGTCGGCATAGTTCGCTTGAATCTTGGTGAGGAGCTTCCGCGTCTCCTGAATACCGACAAAACTGCCGGCCCGCCGGTACAACATCTGTACCAGGCATCTGGCCAGGATCTGGGCCGGCAGCGCAAAGGCGACGCCAGCCTGCGACAAGGTTTCCGTATGGGAGCGCTCGACCCACAACGCGGGGCGATAGTTGATGAGCGGCAGCTCCTGACGGTAAGGGATTTCAAGCAGTTCGAGGTGGGCTGGATCGTCGTCGACGAGCAGGCCCTGCGGCGGGACCGTACCCTCAATGACCGGCGTGCCCTCGAGGTCGATGCGGAAGCGGTCGTGCGCGAGGATCGGGTCGACCTCGAGCGCGATCGACGGGATCTCGATACCAAGATCGGTGAGCAGCTCGGCGCGCGCTTTGGTCGTCAACTCGGCGAAGCCCTCCGGCGGTACGGCCGACGCGAGCTCGCTGCTGACCCAGACGACGATGGCGGCATCCGATGCCGGCGGGCCTGCCAGGCTTGCCGCTGCCTGAGCGGTCGAGCCCACCTGCGCCGGTTGCGCGGCCGCGCCTGCGGCTCCTGCCGCTCGCTTCACCGGGGCGTTGCGCGCTGCCGCTTCTTGAGCCGCCCGCCGGCGGCCGGTCAAGAACCCGGTCACACCCAAAATCGCCGCAAGCAGCAGAAAGGCCACCGCCGGGAAGCCTGGAACGAACGCCATTCCAACCAGGATCACCGAGCCCATCATCAGCGCACGCGGCTCCACGAACAACTGCCCGGCTATTTCGGTGCCCATGTCGCTGTCCGACGATACCCGCGTCACCAACACGCCGGCGGCGACCGAAACGAAAAGCGAGGGGATTTGCGCGACCAGCCCGTCGCCGACGGAGAGCAGCGCATAGGTCTCGGCGGCGGTTCCGACCGTCATGCCGTGTTTCACGCTGCCGACGATCATGCCGCCGATCAGATTGACGAGGATGACGAGGATGCTGGCGATGGCGTCGCCCTTGACGAATTTCATCGCGCCGTCCATGGCGCCGAACAAATGGCTCTCGCGCTCGAGCCCACGGCGTAGCCGATTGGCCTCGGCCTGATCGATGTCGCCGGAACGCAGGTCGTTATCGATCGCCATCTGCTTGCCCGGCATGGCGTCGAGGCTGAATCGGGCGGCGACCTCCGCGACGCGCTCACCACCCTTGGTGATGACAACGAATTGCGCGATCGTGATGATCAGGAACACGACCAGACCGACGGCAATGTCGCCGCCGATCACGAAGTTTCCGAATGCGCTGACAATATCGCCGGCGTCGGCCTGAAGCAGGATGAGGCGCGACGTGGTGATGGTGATCGCCAGCCGGAACAATGTGGCGATCAGGATGACCGACGGGAACGACGAGAACTCGACCGGCCGCGCGATATAGAAGACGACCAGCAGGATGAGCATGCTGACGGAGATATTGATGGCAATGAGGCCGTCCACCAGCCAGGTGGGCAGCGGAATGATGATCATGATGATCGCGACGAGCATCAAGATCGCCACGATGAGATCGGTGCGGCCGGACAAATAGACGAGCGCGCGTGCCAACCTATTGATCATGATGAAGACCGTTCGCGGTGTTCGAGGAATTTGTGAAACATGCGCTTCGCTTCGCTTTCATTGCCGCCGAGCCATAGCGCGCGACTGCGCAGCAGATCGAGCATGGGCTGGTTCGCGCCACCAAGCGCCTGCAGCCGATCGAGGACCTCCGCGGCGGCCTGCGGCGAACGGCTGCGCAAGAAGGCGTCCGCAAGCGTGCGCAGCACGCCCTCGTCGTTGGGTGCAAGGCGGGCGGCGATCAGCAGCAGGACGAGCCCGCGCTTCGGCTGACTGTGACGGGCATAAAGATGGCCGAGCGCGTGCAGCAACTCCACCGTCTGGTCGCGTCCCGGCGTCATGTCGGCGTATCCTCAAGGCTGCGCGCACGCAAATTGCGGCGCTGCTCGATCTCTTCACCCAACACGCTCTTTGCCAGGCGATTGAATTCTTCGCTCTCCTTGAGCCGCGGCAGAACCGTGGTCAGCAGCTGATCGAGGATCGCAATCGCGCGATCGGTCGACAGGATCTGGGGATCGGAAACGATCGGCCTGACGAACTCGGTGACAAGCTCACGAAGAATTGCCTCGCCGACCGTGCCCTTGCGCTCGTGGATCGCGGCGGCGATCTGCCGCGCGAACTCCGGGGAATCGACGGCCTTGTCGTGGGCGGGGCCGCCAATACCATCCGGTGTACGCGATTCAGGCCGGTCGAGTTGCGTACGGTCTATGCGACGGTTGTCCATCCCAGACGATCTGTCCTTTCCGCGCGTACTTTACTGACGATAGACCAGCGCCAGGGTCTCGCCGTCCTTGGCAAGCAGGATGCGGCCTTCGACAATATCCTTGATCATCCAGCCATTGTCGAGGAAGGCACCCTTGTAATAGCGGTTGCCCTCGGCCGTAAGGACGTAGGGGCGCTCGCCGAACCACACCGCCTGCACATTGAGGACCGGCGCCGGCTTTTTGGCATCGGTCGGGCTCACGTTTGCGACGAGAACCAGCCGCCCGCGATAGGCCGCATCGAACCATTGTTGCGCTTCGGTCCAGGCGCCAACCTGCTGCTTCGTGATGCTGCCGTTGACGACGACTTGTCCACCGGCCGTGGTAACCCGAAGACCCGAAAGGCCCGACGACACGAGGCGCTCGGTGAGCTTGCGCCCGGCGTCTTCAACGTTGGGCGCGGTTCCGTTTGGCGCGGTTCCGTTGAGCGCGGCGGCGAGGCTCGGTGGCGGCTGGCGGTCGCAGCCATTGAGCTCTGCAATCGCCTCGCGCACCGAAATCCCGGGCCGCGCCGACAAGCAGTGCTCAATAAACTTCCGGTCGGCCGCGGGGAGATCGGCCATCAGCTTCGAAGCGGCG
>Ga0157376_10002288_pt1 | contig 12937 bp, 9 predicted proteins | sample M45metaG_FD_121801 | JGI IMG/M metagenome (GOLD analysis project Ga0157376, IMG submission 121801) | Miscanthus rhizosphere microbial communities from Kellogg Biological Station, Michigan, USA - M4-5 metaG | ecosystem: Host-associated > Plants > Roots > Rhizosphere > Soil | place: USA: Michigan... | reverse complement strand
GCCGTGCGTTCCAGCCACTGCCACGGCAGGATCATTTCGAAATTTGCCGCAATACCGCGGCCTCCAGGCGAATTCTCGCGCGAGAATTCGCCGAGCAGCCAACGCCGCAGACCTGTATGCGCAACGATCAGCAGTTGCGACTGCAGTGGATTCGACGGCCGCGCCAGACGCAGGTTGCGCGCCAGGAGTTCGGCGAGTCGTTCGGTGCGGCTGGCGCGATGGACGATCACGCCGCCCGCATCGCGATTTGCCCAGAGACTGAGTTGCTGCATCGGCGCAATGATAGCCGGATGGCGTCGCACTCGTGGAGACCGGCTGGCAGACCCGGCAACCCCGCTCACGCCGCATGGTTTCCCGGATGCGACGCAGTGACTTGCTACACGGCTCCGGTCAGTGCACCTGCGATCTTGCGCGCACGACAATCGCGGCGAATGCTCCGAACGCAAGCGCGGCGGCAAGCAGGCCCAGCAACCAGCCCGATAGTGCTGGTGTGGAGGCGACTGCTGCGGCCGCGGAGATGATGACGCTCTCATTCGGATCGTTGCACGCGGTCGCCGAGGCAGCATTCGCAGCGTCACCGCTGTAGGCCGCAATCCATCGATACGTGCCAACGGCAGCGACCGTGAAATTGGCGGAGTTGTAGCTGCCGTTGCCGGCCACCGCGACCGTCGATGCAAATGCCGGCGCTCCCGAGCACGTGGCATCGTTGGGTCCGAACAGCGTGAACGTGATGGTGCCCGTCGGCGCGACGCCATTGGCGAGGAAGGCGGTATCGTGAATGCTGCCGCCAATCGCCACAGCAGGCGACGCCTGCGTCGTGATTGTGGTTGGCGCCAAACCTCCACCGCCCGCACCGCAGACAGAGACATTGTTGCTATCGAGCGTCACGGCGCCGTTTCTGGCCAGCGCGCTGCCGCTCATGCTGGCATTGGTGGTCACCGTGATGCTGGTGAGTGCCATGATCGTTCCGGCCATCGCGCTCGAGGTGCCGAGCGTGGCGGAACTTGTCACCTGCCAAAACACGCCACATGCCTGAGCGCCGCCAAGCAGTACGACCGACGAACCTGACGCTGTAGTCAGCGAACTGCCGATCTGGAAAATGTAGGTGCCGGGACCATTGAGGGTCAGCGTTCCCGTCAAACTGCCGGTGCCCATGCAGTACACGCCAGGGCCAAGCGTGGTCGCGCCTCCCGCACCCAGCAAGCCGCCTGCGATAGGCGTGCAGTTCGGCCGCCCCGCGGCGTCGTTGTACGCCGTGGTCAAATCCGATTGGGCCTGCAACGCGACCGCGTCGCCGGCATGCATCGCTCCCGACCCCGCAAGAATGCTGCCGGGCGGAAATCCGACGATGGCCGTGCCCGGTGAGACGCCGACACTGCCGGTAACGACGCTCGGACCGGTGCTGGTGACCGCCGAACCGCCAAGCACGCCGAAATTTCCTGCCGTGCCCAGCGCTACGTTCTGGGCGTATGCCGGACTGGCGGCAGCTGCGACGAATCCCAAGATGACCAATGCACGCGAATTGAATTCAAACATAGGGCCGCCTGGTTCAGGAATGCTCGTGTAGGAAAGCGGTGCTGCGCACAGCATTCCCAATTTGAGAGCAACGGCAAATTATGTTTCTTCGCCCCTTGGGACTCTGTACGGCAGCGCACATAGCGCGCCGCCGAATCACTGCGTGACACTGCGTCGACGCAGCAATGCAAAGCGCATGGATTTGGTTGGTGACTGGCGACATTTCGATCAGCTATCGCACTATGCTGTGCGACAGCGCGACACTCGTCGGCAACGGCCTTTTTGACGTCGGGAAGCGCGCCTGAGGAAAATGCAACGCGACTTTCCGCGCACGTGGAGGGCACGACGAAAAAACCGCGCCCACGGCGCGGTTCTCGGGATGACTGTGCATGCGAGGTCGAAATGGTGGGCGATAGTGGGATCGAACCACTGACCCCTGCCGTGTGAAGGCAGTGCTCTACCGCTGAGCTAATCGCCCACTTGTTCCGTTACCGCTTGAGGCGGTTGCCAGGAGAACGCCGTGAAATGCGTGCACTCGCAGAACTAATGGTGCCGGAGAAGGGAATCGAACCCCCGACCCACGCATTACGAATGCGTTGCTCTACCAGCTGAGCTACCCCGGCGCCGGGCTGCGAAGTTTAATGGGCAATGCGCGCTTTCACAAGCGCGCGTTTGCAAGCCCCTACCAGCAGCGTCCGTTGGTCTCGTTGCCGCTAAAAAGCTTCCTGCTGGTGCTGTCTATCGAGAGATTGCCGCAAAGATCGTTGAGCTGCCCGTTCTGCGGGGTCGCCGTGAGCGTATAGGACTGCCCGTTTGGCCCGACAACGATGCCGACGCCGTAGTACGCAATTCCGCCGTGAAACGTACTCTGGTTGTCGAGAAATTCGAGGCCGTTGCCCGTCCCGGGACCCCAAGTCGCGGTATACGCATTGTGGGTCGTGAAATACCGTTCCTCGGCGGCGGCGTAGCGCATGAGAATATCCTGCCCATCCACGCGCCGTGAGCGGAACCCGTAACGCCCGTAAGCCGGCAGGGCAAGCGCCGCCAGCAAGGCGACGATTGCCACCACGATCATGATTTCGATCAGCGTAAAGCCGCCAACACGTTTCGATGACATGCGCCGTCTCCTGGATTGGGCTGTGCTGATCATACCTGTGCCGATCATAGCTGGTTGAGCAACTCGTTCCACGCGCTACGGCGCCAGAACGGCGTGTAGCCGGTGAACGCCTGCGGCACGCCACTGCCTGCACCGCCGGTTGCGCCCGGCATACCCGGCAGAATGATGGTGCCGCCGCCGATCGAGGAGAGTGCGCTGATGCCGCCAACCGTTGGCGGATTCGAGACCAGGCCACCGACCACGGCCGTGGCGCTGGTCGCGCCCGTCGGAGGAATCGGCGGGCCACCGGTGTTGGCGTCCACCGCGATCACCGCACCGGAGCGTCCTGGCTGACACGGATCCTGGTTCTGGCCGGGGATCAGGCTGGTCAGCAACGCGACGCCCGCGCTGTACAGCGGGAACGCCGTCGACACGTCACGCTCGCCCACCACTCCGCTGACATTCAACGGAATCTGCCAACCGCGAGAATGCGCAGCCGTGGTGGTCGCCGCGAACGGCAAGGAACGCACGCCCGCCGCATCGGTGAGCGTGCGCGAATCGAGATCGGACTCATGGAACGGATAAGCCGAGCCGCCATCGGTGACTTTGGCGCCCTTGAAGCCCGTGCCGTAGTCACGCACACCGAAGAAGTGCTGGGTCGGGAAACCACTCGACACGCTGTTGTCAGAAGCGCCGAGATACTGACCCGAACCGAACACGTAGATCACGCTGCCCGTGCCGGTGTTGTCGGGAAATGCCACCGGCATGACGCTGATCGGCTCGCAACCAAGACCCGAGGTATTGCCGGTCGTGCAAGGATTCGTGTTCAAATACGTCTGGAACATGACGTCGACATTGGCGGCCCAGTTGGCGGACGTCTTGTCGGTCAGGTCGAAGCGCCACAGGTTTCCTGCGAGGTCGCCGACGGTGACCGCATCGTCGATCTGGTCCAGGCCGAAGTCGACCACGCCCGGCGTACCAAGACCGTAGCTGATCGTGCCGGACGAGGTCGGAATTTTCTGGACCAGCGTGCCGTCGCCCGCGTTCAGCACCCACAGGTACGTGGGACCAGCGGCCCTGCTGGTTGCGCCGAGCGCCTTGTCGGTGCCGTCATGTCCATTCACCGTACAGGTCGACGAGGCATTCGCCGACGGCAGACACTGCGGGAAATAACCGCTCGTCACCAGCACGACCCATTTGCCGTTGGCGAGGCGCGCGATGTTCGTGGAGGCGTAGCTGTAACCCAGATCCACATCCTGGCCGCTGCTGTACTCCCACATGAACTTGCCAGCCGCGGCGCCTTCGCTGCCCGCGTCCGGATTGGTCACGTCCAGCACATAGATGCCGCGGCCGCCCAGACGCAGGCCGCCGACGAGTATCGTGCGCCAGGCGCCGTTGACATACACGTCCTGCACCAGCGGTGAGTCATCGACGGTGGTGATCAGCGAGTTGGAGGCATTCGTCAGCTGGGCCAACTGGCCGTTCGCGTACAGCGGATTCGGCACATACGCCCATGCTTCCTTGCCGGTGCTGGCGTTGAAGGCGTGCAGCATGCCGTCGTTCGCGCCGACATACAGGGTCGGCGTGCGCGTCAAGTTGGCCGAGACGAATTTCTCGTAGGTGTTGCCGGCCGCTGCCGCCAGCTGTTCCGGCGAATTGAGCGGATAGATGTCGCGGAAACCGCCGCCCGGGCCGCCTTCGTACACGGCCTGCGAATTGATCACGGCGCCGAGCACCGACAAGCGCTGACGGAACGTGATACCTGTAGTCGTTGCCGTGGTTTCGTTGGTGCGCTTGCCGCGGATGTAGTCGAGACGTGCCTGGCCAATGCCGTCCGGCGTACCGTTTGCCACACCGGCATTGATGACCTGTGTGGTCACCTGATCCGGGAAGGTTGTGGTCGGATCCAGGTTCAGCGACTGCTGCTCGATGGTGCCGATATTGGCCCACTCGAACGGCACGCCGCTGAGCGCGCCGGGCGAACCGCTGGATGTGAAGATGATGCGCGGATTCGGCGAAGCCGAACCAACGTTGCCACCCGTTGCAGCGCACGCGCCGCCGGTAAGGAAGCAACCCGCGTCCCAAAGGATCGCACCGGTCGGTGCCGCAGTCTTCGGATCGAGCTGCTGCTTGTACAGGAACCCTGGCCAGCCAGCGCTGTTGTAGCCGCCGGTGTAGGCAAACGATCCGTTGTTCAGAATCGAGCTGTTCACCGATTCCGAAACGGACGTGCCGCTGCGCGAAACAACGTTGGAGAGAATCTTCGCCAGCTTCGTGACAAGGCTTTGCGGATTGGTGGCGACGAAGAACGAACCGCGCGCGTTCAGAGCTGCGTGCCACAGGTCGTCGATATTCGCATTGATGCCTGAGCCACTGCCGTTTGGCCGTCCCCAACCGGTCGTGCCGCTGGAATTTTTTGCACCCTTGCGCAGGGCACAACCATCATCGGTCGTTGTCGTCGCACCATTCTGGCAATCCGTGTTGGACGAAAACGTGAGGTCGCCGAATGCTCCGAGCGACACGGCAAACTGCACCAGATGCGGCCACGTTGCCGGATCGTTGACCGGATTCCAGAACACTTCCGGCGTCTTGCCCGGGGCGAGCGGATCCACCGCCGCCGCCGCACCGGTAATGCCGGTGGTCAGGTCGGGATAGTACGGCGGCACGGTATCGTTCTTGGTCGCCGCGTTGGTCAGGAAATCCGGGCGCAAATTGGTCGCCCAGAAATAGAACGAGATGTCGGAATACGTTCCGCCGCCATCGGAATCCAGCGTCCAGCCGCTATTGCCGTGCGCGAAAATCGCTTCCTCGGGTGCGCTTGGCGCGAACGTGGTAATGCCCGTGTTGTTCGGCGGATTGCCCGGCAGGGACTGCGAAGCTTGCGTGTTGTACCCGACCGTGGGTGCATCGGCTTTCGGCGAGTTATACAAACCGTCGGTCATCAGGATGTGGAAGTTCTGGCGGCAGGCCAGCTCACGACCCGACGAGCCGGAGCTTGCCGGCTGGAAGTACGGGTTCGTCAGATCCGTCTTGCCGACGCCGCTGGAGAAGAAATTGCCGGCACGCAACAGCGCATTTCGGCTCGGCGTCGAATTGCCTGCCTTGACGTTGAATATCCAGTTGAAGAATGCCTGACGCCAGAGGTTGTTGCCGGCCGCGGCGTTGGGTCCGGTGTACGCGGTGTTGTCGTCAAGCTCGACGATCTGCGTGCCGCTGGACACGGTGGTGCCGCCGGCCGAACCGGTATTCGGCGACTTCCAGTTCAGGTTGTCGTTGAATCCGAGGTTCTGCCAGGTGACGCGAATATTGGATTTCTGCGGTGTACCGAGCACACCAAACACGCGCGACAGCGAGGTGCGCGCCATCTGGCTGCGTGTGCGGTAGTAGGCATACCAGGCCGCGAAATTCGCATATTGCGACGTCGGTACCGGCATCGCTTCCCAGTTGCCCGCCGTGTAAAGCGCCGTCACGTCCGCCGCGCTGGCCGGATTGCCGTAGGCATTGAGATTGACCGTCACGCCGGTCTTCAAGCGGTAATAGTACGGTCCACCGTTTGGATAAGTGACGCTGGTGCCATCACTCATCGTATGCGCGGCGCCATCCATCGGGCTGGCTGCGGTGTAGCGGCCGCCGGTGTTCTGCGTGGTCGCGCCTGTGCCGCACTGCCAGCGCTGGTCGGACTTGCAGACCTTGGAGGCGCCGGAGCCCGTACACGCGCAATTGATGCCGGGCGCTCCTGTACAGGTTGCGGTGCTGCCGCTGCTGACCACGACGTTGTTGAGACCCATCAGGTTGGTCAAGCCGCTGTCGTTGGCGCCGCCGTTGACGTCGGTATTGTTGTTCAACGCCGTGGTGCCGGAAGTGACCGGATTGAAGGGACGCTGCAGGGCGATACCGTCGATCGGGACGGACGTCAAAGTCGCATCCGGCGCCGGCGAAAACAGCGTACCGTCTTCCTTGATCGGCGGCGAGTAGACGGTGCCGCCGTTGTAGTAGACCCCATTCATCGGGATGCGGCGCAACTTCGCATCCGCAGCCGCCTTGTGATCGGGATCGACCACGTTGGCGCAGCGCCACGGGCCGTTCCACGATGCGGTGCTCGAGCCGGAGAATGGCGCGAAGTCGCCCATCACCGTTTGCGCCATGGATCCGGAATCGTCGAACGAGACGAAGATGTTCGGATTGACGCCGACCGAGAGATCCGGCGGCGGTCCGCTCAGATCAGGCGGATCGTTCGGCGCGACTGCGGCGGAAGCGAACCCGCACGCCAGGACGAGCGCGGCGGTGCCGAGCGCGGTGGCGAACACGGTGGAAAGGGTTTGGCGAATCGAATAGGTCATGACACAGCCTCAAAAAGAGGGCGGAAGGGCAACGAAATAACTTTCGGCGGCGCGAATCGAATTGAGATCGCCGCCCGGCGAACGCGCCGAATTGCGATAGGAGTGCAAGGTCTGGTTACCGGCATAGGCACTTTGCAGCTGATCGCGCCGGCCGCCCTGCCCGCTGGATGGCGCGCCGGGCGGAAGCACGATGCCGATATCCTCGATCAGGTAGATCGGCTGCGCCGACAGCGAGGCCGTCACCTGCGAACCGGTCATGCCGGTCAGCGTCTTGGTCGGATAAGCCTTGCCCAGGCCGCCGGAGCTGGTCGCGTTGGTGCGGAACTGCGCGACGCGCGAGTCCATCATCGCAACGCCGGTGGCATCGCCGACATTCGATGCCTGATAGCAAGGATCATCCAGGCCTTGGCCGCCGCAATGCAGGGTGTTGGGCGTCTGGTTGGACTTGTTCCAGATATCCCACTCCACGCCGCGCAGCGCGGTTTCTGCGCCCATCATCGCCAGCTGGCCGTTATGCATGCCGCCGGTCATTCGTTCCTGCAGCACCGACGTGCTCGCTGCAGTGAGTCCGAGCAGCGTGAGCAGCACGAGGAACACCAGGGCCACGAACAAGATCGTGCCACCTTGGCGACTGCGCGATGAAAATTGTGGAAGTCTGGTTTGCATGATGGTTGTCCGAAAGATCACGTGTTGTAGTTGCGAACCGCCACGAGCGTCATGAACTCGCGGCGCATCATCTTGCCCGCCAGAATGCCATTCGGCATCGCTGTGGTGGCGGGCGGCGGCGGCCCTGGCGTCGAACCGTCAAATCGATACACCATTTCCGGATCGGTCAGCGTGTACAGGTTGTTCACGCTGTCGACAAGCAAATGCACCTCGACGCTGGCCAGGGCGCGCCAGAGGCAGCCCGTCTCGTAAGTTTCGGTCGGTGGCGAACCGGACACGGTGCGTGCGAACTGGCCCGGTGGCGGCGGACAATTGGCGGGCGAACTGTTGGTGGCCACGGCGTCGGCCTTGAGAAACTGCAGGTTGCCGTTCGACTGCTGCACGGCGTACAGGAAGCCCATCGATTCGACACCCTGCACCAGCTCTACCGGCGCGGGCTGCACGGCGTTCAGCCGGTTGTCGCGCTGCCAGCGCATCAATGCCGGGATCACGCGACCGGCGACGGTCGAATCCGCATCCAGTTGCAGCCAGTAATTGACCGTGACGAAATCGGCGCTGAAGTTGAACAGCTTGACCTCGCCCTGCGACATGCAGAACACGTTGCCGCCGCCATTGACGGCCGTCGGCGTCAGCGTGGCGGTAGTGGCGCCGCCGACAACAGTGACCTGAAAAATCTCGGCGTTGCCGCTGGCATCGGTGAGCATGGCCAGATCGTTGTTCTGGAAGTTCAAGGCCGGGCTGGTGTAACTGCCACCGCCCTTGGTGGAGGTGACCTTGCGCCAGACCACGTTGTTGAGTGTGGTGCCGGAGCAATTCGCCTTGACTTCCAGGCCACCCGCGTCGCCCTGGTACGACGACCAGCCGTTGCTATTGAGATAGCGCACCGTAAGCACATCCGAACCCTGCACACGGCTATTGGCCGCGGTGCCCATCGCCGGCAGGCCCGCCGGTACCGTGTTCGGCGCGCACGCCGTGTTGCTGCACTCGTTGCCGCGGATGAAATACACCGGGCTGAGCGGCCAGGACGGACGCGTCGCCGAAAGTGCCGGGTAATTGGTGGGCGGACCGATTGGCGATGAAGGCAGATCCGGAAAAGTGATGTTCGCGACAAACACGTTCGGCGCCAGATCAAGACTGGTGTTGGGGAACGTCGGCGCCGAATAACCCGAGGCATTCATCAACTGCCGGCTGGCCAGGCGCAGATCGAAATTGATGCGCGTCAGCGCGTAGCGGCCGTTTTCCTGCATCTCGGCCATGCCTTCCTGGACGCGATTGGTCTTGCTGGTCGCCTCGAACACGCGCGACAGGCCCAGCGCGATCAGCAGGCCGAGCATCAACGCGACCAGCAATTCGATCAGCGTGAAGCCGCGCACCGGCCGATTGTGCGAATCGCGGAAAAACGAATGACGCAGGATCTTGCTCATGGCTGGAACACCCAATCGAAGATGTCAGGGTTTACGGTCTCGTTCGTGATCGCCAGCTGCGTCCACGACATCTGGATTTCACAGGTGGTCGAATAAGGCGCCTTCGGTGTGCCGACCGCCGATGCGGCCTGGCAAACGATGGCGGCACCGGCATTCGGCAGGAACTGCGAGACCTGATACTGCCAAAGCGCCAAGTCACGCGCCGCAACCTGCGCCGGCGTGCAGGACGCGGTCACGCACGGGTCGCTGTACGCAGCCGTGGGCACCGCTGGCGGCGTCGCCGGCGGGATCGCAATGGAGTTCAGCTTGTACGGATTCGGGCTTTGCCAAAGCGCCGGCGCATTGGCGCGCATGCGATCGGCCATGTCCTGCGCGAGCAGGAACGCCTGCGTGCGCAGATAGGCACTGTGATTGGTTCTGACCGAGACCGTCAGCAAGCCGGCCATGCCGAGCATGCCGAAGCTGAAGATGACGAGTGCGACCAGCACTTCCAACAGGGTAAAACCGCGTGCAATTCTGGACATGCTGCCTCCTAGCAACTCGACGGTGCCGGCGAACCGGTAGCGTTTTGTTTGACCTGCACCTGCCCGCTCGGCCCGATGGTCAGGCGCTGCGCCAGCAATATATTGCCGTCCGGACGATTGACGTTGACGTCGAACTGGTTTGCACCACCGGCCAACGCACCGAGGGAATTGAACGTGATCACGCTGTTCGAGCCGCCGCCGGTCGTGGCGCCGCACACGCTGTAGCCGCCCGGCGGAATCGCGTCCTGACTGAGCAGCGTGGCGGCGCTTGCACCAGTACTCGCAACGACCCAGCCGCTATTCCACACGCCACCATTGGCGGTGATCGTCACGTTCACCCCGCGACGCACAGCCTCGGCGCGCGCCACGTTGAACGCGTGCAGCAGATTGTTGTTGATGCTCGACACGTTGTTGCGGACGCCGGTCTCGCGGAAACTCGGCAATGCCATCAACACCATGACCGCAACGATCACGAGGGCAATGACCAGCTCGAGCAGGGTGAACCCGCGCTGGTTGGCGGCGGGACGAAAATTGGCAATGGACGGTGCGATCATGATGTCCCCGATTTGGTCGGTACTGCTTTAAGTCGGTACTTCGCCGGATGAGACTAGAACGTATGTCCTCGGCACAGCAACACCCCGCTGGCACGAGGTAGCAAACCCCTGACGAGCGGTGTCAAGGATCAGTCAACGAGAACGACGCGCAATTCCTTGGGCAGGGCGAAGGTGACGCTTTCCGGGTCGCCTTCGAGTTCGCGCACGTCCGCCCCACCCCATTCGCGCAAGCGCGCGACGACACCCTGCACAAGGCCTTCCGGGGCCGATGCGCCGGCCGTGACGCCGATGCGGCGCTTGGCCGTCAGCCATTGCGGGTCGATATGCTCGGCGCCGTCGATCAGATGCGCCGGAACCCCCTGCTTTTCGGCCAGCTCGCGCAGGCGGTTGGAGTTGGAACTGTTCGGTGAACCGACCACCAGCACCAGGTCGCATTGCTGGCCGAGCTTGCGCACGGCGTCCTGGCGATTTTGCGTGGCGTAGCAGATGTCGTCATGGCGCGGACCGAGGATCGCCGGGAAGCGCGCGCGCAGCGCCTCGATCACGGCCTTGGTATCGTCGATCGACAGCGTGGTCTGGGTCGAGTAGGCGATGTTGTGCGGATGCTTCGGCGTAAGCCGCGCGACGTCGTCGGGCGTTTCCACCAGATAGATCTCGCCACTCGCACCGACGCGATCCCACTGGCCGAGCGTGCCTTCGACTTCCGGATGGCCGGCGTGGCCGATCAGCACGACATCGCGGCCCGCCTTGGCGTGTCGCGCCACCTCGATGTGTACTTTTGTCACAAGTGGACATGTGGCATCGAACACGCGCAGGTTGCGCGTCGCCGCCTGCTTGCGCACGGCCTGCGATACGCCGTGCGCGCTGAAGATCACGGTCGCGCCGTCGGGTACTTCGTCAAGTTCGTCCACGAACACCGCGCCCCGCGCACGCAACCCGTCGACGACAAAACGGTTGTGAACGACTTCATGGCGCACGTAGATCGGCGCGCCGAACGATTCCAGGGCGCGCTCGACGATCTCGATCGCGCGATCGACGCCGGCGCAGAAACCACGGGGGTTGGCGAGCAGGATTTCCATGGGCATATTATCGCGCGTTTCGGCAGCCCGTGCTCGATTCCTGGCTGCGGATCAGATCACGAAGATACCGGCTTCCTTTTGGTCGCAATCAAGCCGAACCACACCAGCAGCACCGCACCGACACTGATTGCCGAGTCCGCCACGTTGAACGACGGAAACGCCCAGTCGCGGTAGTACACTTGTATAAAATCCGTGACGTGGCCGGCGCGCAAGCGATCGATCACGTTGCCGAGCGCGCCGCCGAGCACCAGCGCCAGCGGCAGCGCGGTGCGCCAGTCGCCGCGCGGAGTGCGCGCCAGCCAACGCGCGAGCACGACGCTCACGACGATCGCCAGCCCGCTGAACAGCCAGCGCTGCCAGCCCGCCTCGCCGGCAAGGAAACTGAATGCCGCGCCATCGTTGAAAGCCAGCGTCCAGTTCAGCAATCCGGGAATCACCGGTTGCGGAATGTAGGGCTGCAGCACATTCAGCACGATCGCCTTGGTCAGCTGATCCAGACCGACGACCAGCGCCGAAAGCAGCAGCCAGATCGTGCCGCCCTGCCGCACCGACAGCCTTGCGCTCATCAGAAGAACTGCCTGTTTTCGCCTGGCGCACCCGGCAGGTTCTCGATGCAGCGGCCGCAGATTTCCGGATGCTCCACGTGACTGCCGACATCGGGCTGGTAGTGCCAGCAACGCACGCACTTGCCGTGATCACTGGCGCGCGCCGTGACCAGCACCTCGGCGCCGTCCAGCGCAACCGCGTGAGATTCGGCGGGTGCAATCGACGCGGGTTCGATCGTCAGGCCCGATGTGATGAAGAAGAAGCGCAGTTCCTTGGCGACTAGCGCCACGCGTGCGCGCAGCGAGTCATCGGCGTACAGCGTGACTTCGGCTTCCAGCGCAGCGCCGATCTGACCGGCATTGCGCATGCCTTCGAGCAGCTTCGCCGCGCCGCCGCGCAGCGCCAGCAGGTCGCTCCAGAACTTGCGCTGTTCGGCCGAACCCTGTGTGGCTTCGAGGCCGTCATACCAGGTTTCGAACATTACCGACTCAGCGCGCTTGCCGGGCACCAATGGCCAGATTTCTTCCGCGGTGAACGACAGCATCGGCGCCAGCCAGCGCACCAGCGCTTCGAGAATGCGATACATCGCACTCTGCGCGCTGCGGCGGCCGCGGCTGTTTTCCTGCATCGTGTACAGGCGGTCCTTGGTGATATCCAGATACAGCGAGCCGAGTTCGTTGGTGCAGAAATTCTGGATGCGCTGCACGATGTCCGGAAAATCGTAGCGCGTGTAAGCCGCGATCACGGCCTGCTGCACGTCATATGCCTGCTGCACGGCCCATTGATCGAGCAGCAGCGAGTCCTTCACCGCAATCAGATGCTGTTCCGGATCGAAGCCGTGCAGGTTGCCGAGCAGGAAGCGCGCGGTGTTGCGGATGCGGCGATACGCATCCGACACGCGCTTGAGGATTTCGTCCGACAGCGCCATCTCGTTGCGATAGTCGGCCGCAACGATCCACAGGCGCAGGATGTCGGCGCCATAGTTCTTCATCACGTCCTGCGGCTCGATGCCGTTGCCGAGCGACTTGGACATCTTGCGGCCCTGCGCATCGACGGTGAAGCCGTGCGTGAGCACTTCGTCATACGGCGCGTGACCGTGCATGCCCTCGGCGGTGAGCAGCGCCGAATGGAACCAGCCGCGATGCTGGTCCGAGCCTTCCAGATAGAGCGACGCCGGCCATTGCAGATCGGGC
>Ga0157376_10002287_pt1 | contig 12938 bp, 14 predicted proteins | sample M45metaG_FD_121801 | JGI IMG/M metagenome (GOLD analysis project Ga0157376, IMG submission 121801) | Miscanthus rhizosphere microbial communities from Kellogg Biological Station, Michigan, USA - M4-5 metaG | ecosystem: Host-associated > Plants > Roots > Rhizosphere > Soil | place: USA: Michigan... | reverse complement strand
TCAGGAAAAAAAGTTTCTGTGCTTTATGGCAATCTCAGTCCTGGTGTTCGCAGGGAAGAGGCCAGAAGATTTAGAGCAGGAGAAACAGATATCCTTGTAGCCACTGATTGCATTGGCATGGGTCTGAATCTTCCTATCAAAACGGTGCTTTTTTCTGAAACGACTAAGTTTGATGGGACAGAATCTAGAAATTTGACGCCACAAGAGGTGAAACAGATTGCAGGTCGTGCGGGAAGGTATGGCCAGTTTGAATGTGGGTATGTCGGTGCACTCAATAAGAGAGATCTTCATCTTGTTCATCAGCATATCCAATCGCAGCAATCCCATTTATTAGATTCTTGTGTAGTCAGACCCACCGAAGCGCAACTTTTACTCCTTTGTCAACAAATCGGATCTGATAGTATAAAAAATGCTCTCTCCTTATTTATTCAGCTGAGCAAACCTAATTCTCTTCTCATCTGCTCTGATTTGACGGAGATGTTTAGATTAGCAGAACAAATGGAGGCGAGGCCTCAACTCAAGGCTCTCTCTTTTTCTGACAAATATCTTTTTATCTGTGCTCCTCTCTCTTCAACAGAAAATCTGCTAATCATTTATATTTCATGGCTCACTTCCTATTACAGAAAAATTCCAGTCACTCTTCAGACAGGCGCTTTTAAGCAATTTTCTCCGCATTCCAGCACCAATGATGATAAGGTTTTAAATGAAGCAGAAAATCACGTAAAGATGCTAACGCTTTACCACTGGCTTTCTAGAAAGAAAACTGAGCTCTTCCCCAGTCTGATCCTCTGTGAAAAACTGCGAGAACAGGTCAATGCCTTTATTGAAAACTCTCTTAAAAAGAAAGGCATCCATAGGAAGTGTCAATCCTGTTCAAGGCAGCTGCCGGTTCGCCACAGGCACAAGTTGTGTGATGAGTGCTACCATATGGACCTAGTTTGGTGATAGCTGATAAAGCCTAGAAAATGGTTAACAAATACTCGCTATTTTGGGTATAATTAATGCCTTAGCAATGAAGAAACATCAACCTAAAAAATTTGCTTTAATTGGTCTTCCAGGAAGCGGAAAATCTACATTTGCTTCCACACTAGGAAGGATATTAGGCATTCCAGTCCATCATCTAGATAGGCATATGTTTGAGCCGGATGGAAACAAGAAGGACAAACAGGCATTCCTAGAAATTCAACAAGCGATGCTTAGCGAGGAAGCATGGGTAGTTGAAGGGTGCTCTTTTTCTACTTTCGAAATGAGGTTTGCTAAGGCAGATGTTCTCATCTATTTTCACTTTTCCCGTCTTGTCTGTTTTTTAAGACTTTTTAAAAGGTTATTCAACTACAAAAAAGACTTTGGCGGCTTGAGAGCTGTTACGTGGGAGATTTTGAAGTATACCTGGAGCTTTGATAAAGAAAAGAGAGCTCGGATTGAAGAGCTGAGTCAAAAATATCCGCAGACTGAATTTCTTATTTTCAAAAACCAAAAAGAGGTCAATTCTTATTTAAAATCCCTAATCATTTTTAGGAATTCTAGAAATGGATTGAATGGTCAGTCTGATTGCTAACCTTACGCAACGCGAGGCCTTATGGACTATTTCAAAGGATACTGGAGCTAATTCTGATGTCTAATTTTATTTCGCAAATGCTGGTGTTATTTTGTTGTATTAAATTTTCCTTATTTGGTGGCGAAATGTCAAACGAATATAGTCAAGTCATGTGCACCTATTCCAAAATTAAGGAAGGTTGCCTTGACAATGTGAAGCAATGGTTGAAGTCTCTAGAAAACGAACACAGGGATGAGCTCCTGCAGAGCTTTCTCAACGAAGGCGTATTACTCGAATCTGCCTTTATCAGAGAAAAGGATGGCAGTTTTTACCTTGTTTATTTTATGAGAGCGCATGATATAGACCGAGCTATGACTGTCTTCCGAGATTCCACCCTGTCCAGTGATGCCTTTCATAAACAATGTTGGAAACAATTTACCGAGCAACACGAAGTACTAACTCCCATCTTTCATGCAGAGAGTAAGGCAATGGAAACAATTAGCAACTAATCAAAAAAAACCATTTTACCGGTGCAGGTAAAATGGTTATCAGACTGCATAAGCATAAAAGAAGAAGTTTATTCTATTACACAGTAGCTAACTCGGGTGTTTCTTTAGCACTAGGGCGAGGTTGATTTTTATCCAACATACGCGCTGAAATCAATTTTTCAATTTCATCAATAAGATGGGGATTTTTTTTCAACTCTTCGCGTACCGCTTCGCGACCTTGTCCTAAGCGAGTGCCATTAAAACTAAACCAAGCGCCTTTTTTTTCTATGATAAGAAGTTCCACTCCCATATCGATAATAGATCCAGTACGAGAGATGCCTTCATTGAAGATGATATCAAATTCTGCTGTTTGAAAAGGAGGCGCCATTTTGTTTTTTACTACTTTGACACGAGTGCGATTTCCAATCTCTACATTATCATTGTTTTTAATCGTTTGAGTTCTTCTAATCTCTAGACGAATAGAGGCGTAAAACTTAAGAGCTCTTCCTCCTGTAGTGGTTTCAGGATTTCCAAACATCACACCGATTTTTTCGCGAATTTGGTTAATAAAGATAGCGCAGGTATTACTTTTGGAAAGAGTTGCGGTCAGTTTACGTAGAGCTTGCGACATCATTCTTGCTTGAAGACCCATGTGTTGATCGCCAATCTCTCCTTCTAACTCATTTTTAGGAACGAGAGCGGCCACAGAGTCGATAATAATGACATCTACGACATTGGATCTTGCCAGCATCTCTGCAATATTGAGCGCTTCCTCTCCAGAACTTGGTTGAGAAATAAGCAATTCATCTAGGTTGACTCCTATTTTGCTAGCATAAGAGGGGTCCAAAGCATGCTCTGCATCGATATAGGCAGCCGTTCCGCCTGTTTTTTGAGCATTGGCTACGACGTGAGTGGCCAGAGTGGATTTACCAGAAGATTCTGGGCCATAAATTTCAACGATACGCCCTCTAGGGAGTCCACCGATACCTAAAGCTATATCTAATGAAATAGCCCCTGTTTTTATAATAGCAATCTCTCTAGAAGCTGAATGCTTGCCCAAGGACATAATAGAGCCTTCTCCAAATTGTTTTTCAATTTGAGCAATAGCTAGCTCTAGCGCTTTTTTTTTGGATGCATCTTGAGACATGATGATTTCTCCTTAAGTTGTTGTTTCGTTAAACCTATCGTCTATACTATAGGATTATTTGTTTATATACCAAAAATACCTCAATTTTCGAATCCATACATACGATAGGTGTGTTGTATTTACTGATCTTAAAGCGATAAGGTCGATAATTAAGAAGGGGGATTCTGAGAAGAAAGCAATAAAAGGCTATAGTAAAAACTACAGCCTTTATCAACAACTCTATACTTTATTTAATTAACTGTTTGACAAACTGGACATCTTCTTCCTTGATATGGTTTTGGATCATAATAACGTCTACAGTTACTACATCTGATAGCTGGACTGTCATATTCCTCAATATTCGATATATTCATAGAAATGTTTTGTGTATTAAAATGATTAAAAAATGAGGAGTTAGCTGTTCTTGTCAATTGAGAGTGATTTTCAATCAAAAAATGCTCGCGTGGAATTGCGATAATTTGATCAACTTTTAAATAAATTTCTCCGTTGTCAGTAATCATAATCTGATCTTCGGAAAAATTAGTCATTGGATCTAGAATAAAACAAGGAGTTAAAGAGCCCTCACATTCGTTTTGCCCTACAAAAATATATTTATTTTCATTGGCATAAGATGTACAAGTGATAACAAAGAATAAAAACAACAAAGCTTTTTTTATGGATTTCATAGACATTCTCCATAGGCGTGTTAAAGAGTTGATCAAAGCGAATATAACAATAATTCTAATTTTAGTCATATTTTTTTCTTTTTTTTTCTTAACTTGCAGATCTTATAAAACAACAAAACCTGCCGTGATTTACTCTCTCTCAGATGATGAGAGAACTTCGATGAAAGAGTTTTTTTCTGATCTTTTATTTGAAAATCAAGGAGCTTATACGCTTTATGGAACCAAACCTGTTTCACTCTCACTTCTTTCTCCTCCTTTAACTGTAAAAGAAATAGAACAATTTCAAGCCTATTATGATTCGCTTCCTGAAGAGAAAAAACCTCGCATGAAAAAAAAGCCTTATGATTATTTAAGCAATTATCAAAAATGGCAAACAATCAAACATCGATTTACAATTTATCAATACTTGTTTGGATCTTTTCCCTCTCCTTTTGATCCAACTGTTGAAATTGTATTTTTCGTAAATATTGAAGAGAGTTTAAGAGTTTTATTAAGAAATTATGAGCATTTCCATAGAGTATTAGGTTATGATTTTGATCCATTTACTGTAACGTTTGAAGTTGAGGATCGAACTTCACAATTTTGGAGAGATGTTTTGCATTCGCATGCTTTGTTAGGAATTTTGTTGGGTTTTGATAGCGCTGATGCATGGTTTTTTGAATGGGATAGGAAATTTGAAGAATCTCAAGGTAAAAAGGGAGATTTTATCAGAACGCTTCCTTCGACTTTTTACGATGAGCCAGATGTTGATTGTCCTGATCCACAAAATTTTATGTTGCCTCCTTTTAGAATTTATGGTCTGCATCCTGATACTGCTCTTAATGTTAAATATGAACTAGAGCGAAAATTTATTAAAAAACTCTATCAAACGGGTGATGAAGTTGATGTTGCTTTAGAGTGGTTAACTAGGCCAGGGAAAAAGAAGAGTTGTAATTACGTAACAGTTCACTGAAGGAAGTAATGGAAATATGAGAGAATCGAGATTATGAAAAAATTAATAATTTTACTTGGAACTTCACTAGGATGCTTTACTGTGTTGTTCGCTAACTTGAATTCAGACGCATTCCCTACAAACGAACAGAAAGAAAGCCCAATGAGACATGGAAAAAACGGCAAAAACGGCGAAAATGGAGAAGACGGTCAAAATGGGGAGGATGGTCAAAATGGTGGATTTTTTGGAGGGAATGGAGGCAACGGCGGAAATGGTGGCAGAGGAGGTGATGGAGGGAATGGAGGATTTTATGGTGGCAACGGCGGAAATGGTGGCAACGGGGGTAGAGGAGGAAGCTTATCGGCCATTGCTGCGACTGGGCAGGTTGATGAATGGGAATACAAAGAACTCAAAGACTTCTGTAAGCAGATCATAGAAACCACTGTTTCTAAGTTTTATGACCCATCAGACAGTCTATGCTTGACTACCTATAAGCAGAATATTTCCAATTATCTCCGTGCGGTTGGAACTCCAGCAGCCAAAAAGATATTACAGGAGTACGAAAATATTAAATGGAGCTACCCAGCCATCTTAAGCTTATAAACCTACACAAATTCAGTCAGCTTAGGCTGACAAAATTTATTTTTTCTTTTTTGGTTTGCTTTTTTACTGCTGGTGTCATGAATGCTGGCTCTTTAAAAAAAACGAAATCCTTACTATACAGATTGTTGTCCTTTATAGTTATGCAGAGATCTATGCATTATTAAATGCGTCTTGTCTAACTCGTCAGATTTAACTTGATCTTCTTTTGAGACATGGAAAAAACGGCGGAAACGGCGGACATGCTGGAACATGGTGGATAGCAATATCAGCTACTTATATGATTATTTGTTTATATACCAAAAATAGCTCAATTTTCTATACAAAGGTATGATGATTTTATGTGGAGATATTGGGGGGACCAAGTCCCGTGTGGCTTTGTATCAAAATAGTAGATGCATTGCTGAGAGACAATATGCTAATGAGGCTTACATAAATCTATCTGAAGTTTTAAGGCAATTTATGGCTTCCTATTCTATTAAAGTGGATGGAGCTTGTTTTGGAGTGGCTGGGGTAGTGAGAGATAATGTATGCAAAATGACCAATTTATCTTGGGTAATTGATGCCTCACTAATCGCAGAAGAGTTGAATATTTCTCAAGTCTGGCTCATCAATGATCTAGAAGCTCATGCTTATGGAATAAATCGTTTGTCTGTTGAAGATTTCGAAGTCTTGAATGAGGGCTCATTGAATCTGGGAAATGCAGCTTTTATTGCAGCAGGAACAGGGCTTGGAGAAGTAGGACTTTATTGGGATGGAAAAAGGCATCACTGCATTGCTTCAGAAGGGGGGCATACAGATTTTGCTCCGAGAGATGATTTAGAAATAGCGCTTTTTCAATACTTGAGAAAAAAATTTGCTCATGTTTCTTATGAAAGAGTTCTTTCTGGAGAAGGATTGAAAGAGTTGTTCTATTTTTTTATTGAAGTACAAAATGAGAAAAAACCAGATTGGCTGATGCAAATGGAATCAGAAGATATATCACCATTAATTACAGAAAAGGCTTTGAATAAAACCTGTAAATTATGTATGAAAGTTCTTGAATGTTTTATTTCTATTTATGGAAGTGAATCAGGTAATATGGCTTTAAAATTTCTCTCTTTAGGGGGCTTTTATGTGGGAGGAACTATCGCTTGTAAAATAGCCCCTGCACTTAAAGAGGAAACTTTTATGAAGAATTTTAGGAGTAAAGGTCGATTTGAACATTTACTTTCAAAAATTCCAATTAAAATTATTTTGAATGATAGGAGCGCCTTACTGGGTGCTCGTGAATTTGCTAGAATGCAATTAGATCTTATAGGAGGTTAAGAAAGTATGAAAATAGTGAAAATGGTTTTTTTCTCTTTGCTGATTAGTGTAACTAGTTTAGCTGTTGCCAACAGTCTCCAATTAAAAAATGATAGTCCTTATCAGTTACGTGCGGTAGTTCGTGGAAATGATGGCTCCTATTTAGGGGAAATGATTATTAAATCTCAAGACGTTGGAATCTGGTCAGACAACGCTTATGGTGCTGTTCCCTTTGATGAATGGGGCGCCGTCGATCGTACTACTACTCCCTATACCGTTCTTTGGTATTGCATGAAAGGAGATAGTTATTCTGTAAACACTTTGGTTCCCACAGGAGCTCTCGTTAGTGCACAATTTGGAGAAGGTAATCGAGAATGTAGGCCAAACTCTAAAAAAGAGGGTTCGGGAAACCCCTCTCAAGGTTACCTACATGAACAAAATGAACCTGAGGCATTACAGGAATGATTATTTAGGAAAGCCATTTTCATAAGCAATTTTTTTTAGAAAATGACCCTCAGGTGTAAATAGCGAGACAGTTCCATTGCCATTTTCTACTTTAGAGGTAGGTAGCTGATCTCCCTTTTCAAAATAAGAGCCTCTGATTAAATGGTCATGATTATATTCTTCCATCAGCATTAAATCTCCAGTTGGATACCAGGCAAAACTTAAGCCATGTTTTTTATTTTTATCCATCTCTCGTTGACTTTCCAACGCTCCTTGTTTATACCAAGTTTTTACAATACCCTGTAGAGCGTCTTCATGCCAAAATAGAGTCAATTTTGGTTGTAATTGATTGGCAGTTTCTTTGAGAGGATAGTAGATAGTCTCTTCTCCATTTTTTTGATTCTCTTTTATATGATAGATACGCTCTCGATGACCTTGAGGTGTGAATAGTTCTACCAGGCCTTCGGGGACGCCCTGGTGATATTCGATAAAAGAGTGTAGTCTATCCTCTAGAAAATGAGCCTGTATTCCCTTGCCTTCTTCAATGTGAGCTATCTTTTCTCCTAATGCATTAAAGTAGTTACCTAAATGTAGTAACCCTTGTCTATATTCTTCGTGAAAGGCAATAAGATTTTCTTTCCAGTAGCCTTCGGCAATTCCCTCTTTTAATCCTTTTTCGTAGAAGGCTTTTTTTCTAATAAGACCCTCTGTATCATATTCAAAATAGTTTCCTTGGATTTCGTTTTGGTGATAGAACATCGATTTGCAAAGAGTGCCATTTAGGTGATAATAAAGGGAGGGGCCTTCTAATACCCCTCTATCATAGTCCATTTCTGCTAGAAGCTGTCCATTTTCATCCCATACTACTGTTTTACCATGGAAATGCCAGCTCGCTTTTGCTAAATCGGTTATATCTGCTATTCCTTCAATCACATTTCCTTGAATTTTGATTTGGCCATTTGAATAGTATTCTTGAAAATGTCCATAAGCTCTTCCATCTACTACTTCTACATATTCATTTAATTGGCCATTATCGTGATAACTGGAAATTTTAGAGCTGCTTTTCCCCACTGCATCTTTTCCAAACACGCGCAATATTTTTTTATAGGGTTGAGGTCTTGCAAAGTCAGTTTTTTGGTAAGAATGCAGTCTATCTTTTGAGCTGATAGTTTCTGCAAAACCATTTCGATCTATCAATTGCATACTGACAATAGTTTGCGAATCATCTTTTATTTTATGAGAGCAACTTGTTAAAAGTATCAAGATTGCGCAATAAAAATATATAAATAATGGTTTCATTTTTTTATTTCTTCTCTTTTAATTAATTGCATATTTAAAACGTAAATATTATCATTAAGCGTCGCTGGTTTTTTTATCATTTCAAAAGATTGAATAAATAGCTGAGGTCGTCCTGATGAAGGGAGATAAGGCCCAATGGAGAGCCCCTCTATAGAACTTAATAATTTTTTGAGATCCTCTTCATTTATTTCTACAGGTCGTTGTTGTCGTTCTATGACTTCTTGAAAAAGAGTATTTTGCTGCATATTTTCTTCAGCAAACAGTAATTGGTTGGAGTTTTGTAAAAAATGAACTCGTTGGTTTTTCCATTCATTTTGACTATCTTGTAAGTGATCTATTTGGAGACGTTTCATTTCAGGTTCTAGGAAGGTCATCGTTTCAATATGTTTATCAATATAGAAATGATCGCTATTTTTTATATTGACTTCGGAGAGTGGGACAGCTTCTTTTTGTATAAGTAATTTTTGTTTCAACACTACTACACGTTCTTCTACAATATCCAATTCTTGCATTTTAGAAAAAAAATAAAACACCGATAAGATAATAGGAATGATTGCAAAAAGAAGGAAAGTATAATGTACTTTTAAAAATAATTTCATTTTATTCCAGATATATTTTTTAAAAAGAAGGAAGTAAAGTAATGATTTTCTTCCGTTGTCCAAGCGATGGGTTGTTTAGCGTTAATTATAGAATCGCCTGCAATTAAAATTTCGTGAAACTCTCTGGCCTTGCGAGGGGTGATAGCCTTAAATTCCAATTCTACTTTGGCTTCATAGGGATCATTTTCTTTTCCGATTTTTGGAAATCGATTTAATTTATATTGCACTCTTGTGATTTCAATTCCCTCTAATTTCGGATGAGTGCTGATCCAGAATAAAAAATCACTGACTAAAGGGACTGTTAAAGCAAAAGGAGAGGGTTTTTTTTGAGATTTTAGCGATTTTTCTAAGCTATCTAATGTAGAACTAAGATCTCTTTTATCTAATGAGTCCAAGTGAAGACTATTTAAAAGAGTCTCTTCTCGTTTTTTTGTGAGTATTGATCCTCCGATGCTTAAGATGAGGGAGAGGCTCAAACAGGCTGCAAGGTAAGAGAATATCATTTTTCTTTGTCGTTTTTTTGCTTGTGGGGGTTGATAAGGTGCCTGCCGAAATTGGATATGAATCTTTTCTAAACTAAGTCCCAAAGCAATAGCGTAAGCTGGATATTCATGTTCTACGAAAGAAAATTGTGAGCCTAATATATTTTTCATGAGCTCTGCATTATCTTGAGAAAGGCTCCCTGTTATCATAATAGTTGAACAAGAAAATTTTTTATCTATATAGGCTGACATACGTTGCAATTCTTTTTGAAATTGTTCTATTTTATTGCTATTTTCAGACTCTATTAAATCTATTTTTCCTATATTTATAGTTTGAGAAAGGGTTAATTGATCTGATACTATGCAAATATAGTTGCTTTTTTCCTCTCCGAGATGAAATACAACAAGATGAGTAGAGGCCGGAGCTGCAAATTTTGCATAATGATAAAGGGCTACAGGTATACATGAAACCTGATCGGGATCGATACCAAAACGTTGCAAATGGATTAAATGCTGCTCTAGGTGTTGCCTTCTTGTAGAAAATAGAGTGACAGAAGTGGTCTTTTTATCTATTTTCCGCAGTATAGGTTGTACAATAGCTTCTTCAATAGGAAATGGAATTAAAGATTCTATTTGAAAGGGCAAGGCTTTATTAATAGCGGAGCGATGGGTCAATTTTAAAGAGATTTCTCTTAAAAACAGGTCTGAAGCTTCTATGCCTGAGATAATTTTTATTTTTTTTTTGACTAATAAGGGTTTTAAAGTAGAAAGTGGTGAATGGTCTAAATCATCAAAGGTGTATAGATATTCAATTTTGCCTTTTTTACTTACAAGAGCGGCTTTTAAAACCGTTTTATCTAAATGAAAAGCTAAATGGTGCATAATTCTCCCATTTTATATACTAAATGGGTTTATATACAAACAACTTCAGCTATTTGGCTCAAAAATCGACGAGCCCTTCCATTACGCAAGAGATCTAGTATTTAAATTCATGAAAAAAGATATTTGTGCGACAATAAAATAAGATGGTGATTTTTTTTATTTTATGCCTGCCGATCTTCTCTCTTATGGCAGGGGAAAAGTTCTATTTTGCAACGTCTGCAGATACGGAGCACTATGAATGGGCCCTTAACCTTATAGCCACTATTCATCGCTATAACTATTCTGACACAGGGGAAATTGCTGTTTTTGATTTAGGACTGACTGACTTTGAAACCAATGAGTTGGAAAAAATTGAAAAAGTAAAAGTTTATCCAGTAGAAGTGGTTAATAAAGAGATGCTAATTAAGTTTAAAGTCAATAAAGAGGGGAAAATAGCGCGTGGTTGGTATTCTTGGAAACCTGTAGTTTTAAAACAGGCTTTAGATCTTTTTCCTGCAGTACTCTATTTAGATGCGGGTATTACTTTAACAGGACCCTCTCATCCTATATTTAAATGGATACAACAACATAACTGCTTTTTAGTCGATTGCGGACATAATGTAAAGAGAATGGCGATCCAGTCTGTAAGTAAAAAATTTCAATTAAATCTGCCTGAAAATAGCTGGGTATTGGATACATTAGGTATTTCAGCTGGAGTACAGGGGGTGACCTCTGCTATTAAAGAAAGTTATATTTTACCTCTTTATCAGATGGCCCATGATATTTCTTATTTTGTGGATGATGGTTCAGCTCCAAAAGGATTTGGTTTTGCAAGGCATGATCAAACTCTTTTTAGTATTCAGGCGCGTCTTTTACATTTGCCCATTGCGGAAGGAGTAAGACAAGAAAAACTCACTCTAGCCGTTAATGACAAACAGGAATCATTAAATATGAAAAAACTTTTTAAATTTTCTCGTGATAATTTTGATTTTGCTCAATCCAAAAAGTTTTTACAGTTAAAGAAAAAGTTTTAGATTGAGAAGATTATTCCCCATGGGGTAAAATTATTTCCATGATTTTTTATGGTATTCATTTAATTTTTGTAACCTATACCTTTCTTCTTTTTATAAGGGTAGTAGGTTCTTGGTTTCCTTCTATAGCCCATTCTAAATTTATGAGGTTTATCGCTTTTTATACCGATCCTTATTTGAATTTTTTTAGAAGAATTATTCCTCCTATTGGAGGAAGGCTTGATTTAAGTCCTTTATTAGGCTTTTTTGGACTACAATTAGCAGAAAATATCCTTATGAAAATATTGAGATGAGTGCCCTTAAGAAGCCTTTTCAATTAGGTGATTTAGAACTACCTTCTAATGTTTTTTGTGCCCCTTTGGCTGGATGCTCAGATCTGCCTTTTCGCCGAATGACAAGTAAATACCAGCCGGGTTTGATTTATTGTGAAATGGTCAAAATGGAAGCGTTAATTCGCAATGACCCTAATACATTTCAGCTTTTAGAGTATGAAACCGGGATGCATCCTATAGGAGGCCAAATTTGTGGGAGTCAACCGAAAATAGCAGGCCAGTGCGCTAAAATAATTGAAGATCTAGGATTTGATGTAGTGGATTTCAATTGTGGTTGTCCTGTGGACAAGATTACTAAAGATGGTAGCGGGTCTGGATTGTTAAAAACTCCAGAGTTGATAGGTGAAATATTGGTTAATATGATCGCTGCCGTTAAGATACCTGTTACGGTCAAAATTCGAGCAGGCTGGGATGATGAAAGTATTAATGCGGTAGAAATTACTCATATTGTTAAAAAAGCGGGTGCTAAAGCGATCTGTGTTCATGGGAGAACCAGAGAGCAAGGCTATAGAGGTCCTGCAAACTGGGATCACATTAAAGCCTGTAAGGAAGTGGCCGATCAGATGATGGTGATTGGTAATGGGGATATAGTAGATGCTCTAAGCGCTAAGCGCATGTTTGATTATACAGGCTGCGATGCCATTTTATTATCTCGAGGAACATTTGGGCAACCCTGGATCATCGAAGATATATATAATCTTTTGGAAAAAAAACCGGTCAAATTTCGTTCTGGGTTAGATAGTCGTGATTGCCTTCTAGAACATTTTGCTCATGTTCTAACTTATCGTTCTGAAAGAAAAGCCGTTTTAGAAATGAGACGTATTGGCTGTTGGTATCTAAAACAAGCAGTAGGTGTTAAAAGCTTTAGAGAAGCCTTAAATCGCTCTCAATCTACTGAAGAGATTGGCCAATTATTACAAAGTTTTCCTTGGGAAGAAATGGCGTTTAACTCTCAGATCGAAATGGAAGAGGTCTAATCTATTTTTGCAGATATAGACCATGTTCTCCCGTAATTTTGCCAAGGTGTCTTCCATTTCTCTATCCAGGATAATTAAACATAATGTCTATTGATTCACTCATCTTACACAAACAGAAGGTGAGTGATTCACTTCTTTTAAAAAGAAACTAGCATCTTCATTGGAAAAATATTGAATAGAATACAACTTTTTAAATATATTCAGCTTTTTAAATACTTATTATTTGTATGGCTTACTTGCCTACCTATTTTTGGCATT
>Ga0157376_10002286_pt1 | contig 12944 bp, 13 predicted proteins | sample M45metaG_FD_121801 | JGI IMG/M metagenome (GOLD analysis project Ga0157376, IMG submission 121801) | Miscanthus rhizosphere microbial communities from Kellogg Biological Station, Michigan, USA - M4-5 metaG | ecosystem: Host-associated > Plants > Roots > Rhizosphere > Soil | place: USA: Michigan... | reverse complement strand
GCCGAGTGCATTGGCGATGGCTACTGGTTCATCGACAAGGCCACCCAATACGCCAACGAGCGCGTGGTGTTCGGGCGCCCGATCGGGCAGAACCAGGGCATCCAGTTTCCGCTGGCCGAGGCCTTCATGGAACTGGAGGCCGCCAACCTGATGCGCTGGAGAGCCTGCGAGAAGATCGACGCGCACCAGGCCGCGGGCGCCGAGGCCAACATGGCCAAGCATCTGGCGGCCAAGGCCAGCTGGGAAGCGGCCAACGCCTGCCTGCAGTTCCACGGCGGCTTCGGCTTCGCATGCGAATACGACATCGAGCGCAAGTTTCGCGAAACACGGCTGTATCAGGTGGCGCCGATTTCCACCAACCTCATCCTGTCGTACGTCGCCGAGCACGTGCTCGGGTTGCCGAGATCGTTCTGACATCGCTGTCGGCGTCTTTGCGCAATAAGTCGACCAGGTCGCGCGCGAAGGCGGGCAGCAGGTCCAGGCTGCGCACGCAGATGTGAAGGTGCCGCAAGGCCCAGTCGTCCTCGAGCTGCACGATGCGGATGGCCATGGTCTGTTCGTAGCGCAGCGCCGCCGACTGCGGCAGGATGCCCACGCCGACGCCGGCTTCGACCATGCGGCACGCCGCTTCGAAACTCGCCACCTGGATGCGCAATTTGATGGCGCGATGCATGCGCGCCGCGATCTCGTGCAGGAACGCGTGGATCGCACTGGCTTCGTGCAGGCCGACGTGGTCGAACTCCAGCGTGTCGGCGAACGGCACGGAAGCGCGCTGCGCCAATGAGTGGCCCGCCGGCACCGCCAGCACCAACCGGTCCTTGCGATACGGCAGCACTTGAAGGCTTTCGGTGCGCACGCCACCCGACACGATGCCGATGTCGGTCTTGCCCTCGCTCACGGCGCGCACGATGTCGCCCGACAGCCGCTCGCGCAGGTCTATGTTCACGTCCGGGTGTGCCGGCAGGTACACGCGCAGCACGGCGGGCAGGAATTCGGTGATGGCGGTGGTGCTGGCAAACACGCGCAAGTGGCCCTTCACGCCTTGCGCATACTCCTGCAAGTCGCCGCGCAATTGCTCCAGCTGCCCCAGCACCAGGCGCGCGTGGTGGGCAAAAGCCTGGCCGGGCGCGGTCAGCGTCACGCCTTGGCTGCTTCGGTGCAGCAGCTTGGCGCCCATGCTTTCTTCCAGGTTCTTGATGCGCACGCTCGCCGCCGGCAACGACAGGGCCGAGCGTTCGGCGCCGCGTGTCAGGCTGTCGCTGTCCGCGATGTTGACGAAAAGGCGGAGGTCGACCAGGTCGAAATGCATGGCGCCATTTTGCGCCAGTGTCCGGCGGCATCGTGCCGCAGCGCGAAGCGGTCAGCCGAGCAGCGCAGGCACGCGGCTCACGTCGCGCAGCGACCAGGCCAGCGCGAAGAGTCTCTGCATTTCGGCCGGCGTCGCCGCGCCACTGTAGGCGGCAAGTTGCAGCGCCTTTTGTTCCAGCTCGGGCCGCGTGAGCGTGTTGCCGGGGTCGCCTTTCGGCTCGTCCACGCGGCCATGCAACTCGCGGCCGTCATGCGTTTGCACCGTGACTTTGCCGATCCAGCGCGCGGGGTAGGCGGTGTCGACTTCGTCATCCAGCACCATGCGCACCTTGCCGGAGAATTGCACGACGCGCGGATCGCGAAAGCTCGCATCGAACTGCGTCAAGCCCGCGGCGTTTTCGACGGCGATCAGGCCCAGGACGGTGCCCATCGAGAATTTGGATTGGTGCACCGTCCGCGGATCGGTCACGGGCCCCAGCACGTCGATGGCGCCCTGGTGCACGTGGGCGGTCACTGCCGCCACGTCGCCGGCTGCGAGCTTGTTCTCGCGCAGCACTTGCTGCAACGCATCGGCCGCGGGGTGCGTGTGGCGGCACGAGGCGTGGAACTTGAACGACGTCTCGGCCAGCGCCCAGCGGCTGCCGAGCCGATCGAGCAGCTTCGCTTCATCGTGCTCCTTCGACATGCCGGCCGACATGCCTTGCGGCCCCGTGAGGATGTGCGTGGCGCCCGTGAATCCGTCCTTGGCGAGATACGCCGCCGTGAGCCCGGCCGCCGCCGCATGCGCGGTGTGCAATTGCTTGGAATCGGCGGCGTCGCGCAGGAACTCCCACAGGCCCGCGGCCTGCGTGCCGGCCGAGCCGATGGCGTTGAGCATTTCGGCGGGCGTGAGTTTCAGCAGGCGACCCGCCGTAACGGCGGCCGCCACCGTGCCCGCCGTGCCCGTGGTGTGAAAGATCTTGTAGTGCGAGCGGCCCAGGAATTCACCGACGCGGATGCCCACCTCGTAACCGGCGATGCTGGCGGCAAGCAGCTCGGCGCCGGACAACTCCTGGTCCTGCGCGATCGCCAGCGCCACGGGGAACACGACGGCTGCGGGATGGAACACCGAGCCGTTGTGCACGTCGTCCTGCTCGGCGACATGCGAGGCCGCGGCATTCACCATCGCAGCAAAGAGCGGCGTCGCGCGCCGGCGATCGATCAGCACTTCGCTGCGCCCTGCGCCGCCCATCGCGCGGGCGAATCGCGAGATGGTTTCCACGGCACGCGCGCCTTTGCCGGCCAGCGCCGAGCCGGCCCAGTCGAGGAACAAATCCTCGGCACGGCTGATCACCTCGGTCGGTACATCGGCCAATTGCAAGCTCGCGGCGAAATCCGCCAAGGTCTGTTCGGGATGCGATGCGCTCATGGCGTCACCTCAAATGATCCGGTCCGCACGGAATCGCGCGATGTCGGCGCTGCCGTAACCCAGTTCGCCGAGGATGGCCTCGCTGTGCTGGCCCAGCGCGGGAATCGCATCCATGCGGCAGTCGAAGCCGTCGTTTTGCGCGGGGGGTTTCAGGGCGGGGATCGCACCGACGGCGGAATCCACGGTGGTCCACCGGCCGCGCGCGGCCAGTTGCGGGTGCGCCCACACGTCGGCCATCTGGTTCACGGCGGCGTTGCCGATGTTGGCCTGGTCCAGCCGCGCGATCACGTCTTCGGCCTTCAGGCTGCTGAACGCCGATTCGATGAGTACGCGCAGCGCTTCGCGATTGGCGTTGCGTTTGGCGGTGGTGTCGTACTGCGGGTCGTTCGCGAGGCCGGGCTGCTGCATGACCTCATCGCAAAACGTGGCCCATTCGCGTTCGTTCTGCAGGCCGAACAGCACGGTGCGGCCGTCGCCGGTGGCGAATGGACCGTACGGAGAGATCGTCGGATGGCTGGCGCCCGAGCGCGGCGCCTGCGGCTGGCCGTCGAACGCGTAGTAGAGCGGATTGCCCATCCATTCCGTGAGCGCCTCCAGCATCGACACGTCGATGTGGCTGCCTCTTCCGGTGCGCCCGCGCTGGATGAGCGCCGCCAGGATCGAGCTGTACGCGTACATGCCGGCGGCGATGTCCGCGACCGAGATGCCGGCACGCGCGACTTGCTCGGGCGTGCCCGTCACCGAGAGCAAACCGGCTTCGGCCTGGATCAGCAGGTCGTAAGCCTTCTTGTCGCGGTAAGGACCGGAGCTGCCGTAACCGGAGATGTCGCAGACGATCAATCCGTTGTGCCGGGGCCGAAGCGCTTCGTCCGACAAGCCCAGCCGTGCGGCCGCGCCGGGCGCCAGGTTCTGCACCAGCACGTCGGCCTTTTGCATCAGGCGTGCCAGGATCTCCTGCGCCTGCGGCTGCTTCACGTCGAGGGTCAGGCTTTCCTTGGACCGGTTGATCCAGACGAAGTACGAGGCTTCACCGCGCACGCGCTTGTCGTAGGTCCGCGCAAAGTCGCCGGCGCCCGGTCGCTCGACCTTGATCACCCGCGCGCCCAGATCGGCGAGCTGGCGGGTGGCGAAGGGCGCAGCGACGGCGTGTTCCAGCGAGACGACCGTGATGCCGTCCAGGGGTCGGGTTGCTTTCATCCCGCGAGGATGGCCGCAAAGCCGCCCTCACGCAATTGCGCATTTCACAAGGCCGGGTTCACCGGTATAAAAGACCGCGCGCGCAACTGCCCGCACCCGCCCTCGACATCCTGCCCCGCCGAATCGCGCAATTTGGTCAGCACGCCGCGGCGATGCAGCTCGCGCGCGAGTGCGGCGGCCTTGTCCGCTGACGGCCGCTCGAAGGGCAAGCCGGGCACGCTGTTGTACGGGATCATGTTCAGCACAGCGTGGCGTCCCTTGAGCAAACGCACCAGACCTTCGATTTCTTCAGGCGTGTCGTTCACGCCATCCAGCAGCGTCCACTGCACTTGCATCGGGTAGGCCGTCGCGCGGGCGTAGCGGTCGCCGGCTTCGACCAGATCAGCCGGCGCGATGCGCGGTGCGCGCGGCAGCAGCTCGGCACGCAAGTCGCCGCGCGTGGAGTGCAGCGACAACGCCAGCGCGGGCTTGACCGGCCCTCGCGGCAGGCGCTCGAACACCCGCTCGTCGCCCACCGTCGAGAACACCAGGTTCTTGTGCCCGATGTTGCCCTGGATGCCCAGCAACTCGATTGCATCCATCACGTTGTCGAGGTTGTGCGCGGGCTCGCCCATGCCCATGAACACCACTTTCTTCACTGGCCGCAGCGTGCGCGCCAACGCGACTTGCGCGACGATCTCGGCACTGCCCATCTGGCGGATCAAGCCGGCTTGCCCCGTCATGCAGAAGCGGCATCCGACGGCGCAGCCGATCTGCGTCGACACGCACAGGCCGTCACGCGGCAGCAGCACGCTCTCGCAGGTCTGGCCGTCGGCCAATTGCACGAGCAGCCGCATGGAGCCGTCGAGGGCAGGGTGCCGTGACGCGATGCGCGCGAGTCCCTCGAGCTCCGCGGTGATCGCGGGCAGCTCGTCGCGCAGTGTCTTGGGCAAGAAGGCGTCGAGGCGCCGCGGCCCGCTGTCCTGCGGCCGGGCCTGCACCCACAGCCGCAGGATGCGCTGTGCGTGCGCTGGCCTGGCGCCGGCGGCATGCAGGCGGTCTCGAAGCAATGCAATCTGGCTCACCCGGCGAGCTTACCGCGCCGGAAACGCCCGGCCGCGCTCACCACTCGAAGTACACGGTTCCGTCGCTCGGAAAATCGATCGTGAACGTGCCTTCGAACCGCTGCTTGCCTTCGACCGGCTTGATCGTCATGACCCAGTTCGATTGGCAGTAGCGGCTTGGGAAAGCGAACTTCCACGCGCCATCCGTCTTTTGTGCGTCGGTTTCGACGGCGCTGAAACCGCAAGTGAAACCGTGGGCATTGGTCGTGCCCCCCAGGTTGATTCGCACCCGCGCCTTGTCGGGCGCTTCCTGCTTCACCAGTTCGATCGTGGCGCCCCCGGTCCTCCCGCTCTGTGTCTTGTACATGCCTTGCATCTTGGCGGGCAAGTCGGCCTGCGCAAAGGCCGAAGCGAGTGGAAGCAGCAGCAGCGCACACAACAGGCTTCGGGCGCGGTTTCGAAAAACGCACAGGTCCGCAAGACGCGATTGCATAAGGGCTCCTCGTGACTACCCGCCGGCGTAGGGGCAGCGGAGAGCACGGGCAGGCGCGGGAAGACCGCTATCGCCTTCTAACCCGGCTGCCGCGAGGAATGTTTGATCGAGCGCAGGACTTGCGTTTGCGCAACCTCGATCATCGATGGCGGATTGCGGGCGCCGCCTCGCCGCGCGCTTCCACCAGCGCCATCAGCGCCTGAAAGGCCTTGTTGCATTGGGATCGAGCTGCCTTCAGCCGATCGAGCATTTCGCGGGGCAAGGCCGCACCGCGCCGCGAGTTCTCCTCAAGCGCGGCCATGAGCCGTTTCTCTTCTTCCTGGAGGATCGCGAGCTCGAGCTCCCAGCGCGCCTGCGCCGCCTTGATCCGGCCGTCGGAAAGTGGCATCGCGTGCGGCGCCTTCAGCGCTTCAGCTCGGTCTTGTGCTGCACGATGCGCCCGACCAGGCCGTACTCGATCGCTTCCTCGGCGGACAGCCAGCGGTCGCGCTCGATGTCCTGCAGCACGGTGTCCAGCGGCTTGCCGGTTTCGCGCGCGATGGTGCGAGCCACGCGTTCGCGCGCCTTGATGATTTCCTGCGCGTGGATCGCGATGTCGGTGGCCTGGCCGCCGGCGCCGCCGCTCGGCTGGTGGATGAGGAAGCGCGTGTTCGGCGTGCAGAAGCGCCGCTCGCGCGGCACGCCCAGGTACAGGTGCGTGGCCGCGCTGCCGACCCAGCCGGTGCCGATCATGTTCACCGGTGCGGTGATGAATCTCAGGATGTCGTGGATGGCATCGCCCGATTCAAGGTGCCCGCCCGGCGAGCTGACGATCATGTCGATCGGCGCGGCCGAATCGGCGTCCAGGGCGATCAGGCGGCGCGTGATGTCGCTCGCGGTCGCGTCGGAAATGGCGCCGAACAAAAGAACGGTGCGCGACTTGAACGCCTTTTCCTCGAGGAAGGAATTGCGCGGCTCGGCGGTGGCGGGTGCGGACTCGTTATCGGGTTCCTGGTGCATGTGGATCTCCTTGTGCATGGCGCAATGATGCACCGATCCTCGGAGGGGCAGCGGCAGGCGCCTTTTTGCCCTACCGTTTGTCGGCTGATGAACCAAAGTCTTCCATGCAACCGTTGGTAACGATATAGTTACAGGTTGGTCACGGGCCACCCGCGGCCAAGACACGTTGGCGCGGCCGCGTTTTGCGGCCGACATCCACCAGGCTTTCGAAGGAGACTCACATGAGTGTAGGGCGAATCGCTGCGTCTTGGGCTGCGGCTGCATTGGTACTCATCGCGCAATCGGCGTGGAGCGCCAACCTCATTCGAAACGGCAGTTTCGAGACAACCCCTTGCCGCACCCCGTGCAACCAGGACCAGGCCTACCTGCCCTCGGAATGGCTGGCCCTGGGCTCCACGCCCGATACGTACAGCAACGATGGCTCCTACGGGTTGGCGCCCGACGCGTGGGGCAACTTCATCGGCGTCACCGCGCAAGACGGAATCCGCTGGGTCGCCGCGTGGTCCGCCGATTCCGAGATTTTCGGCCAGGTGCTCACGGCCCCCCTGGTGGCGGGCGGCAGCTACTCGCTGTCCGCCTACGTCCGCGAATCGGCGCGGCCCGACCTCGCCGACCCGGGGACGTATCAGATCGAACTTTGGGATTCGACCGATCCCTCGGCCAACAAGATCGTGCTGGGAAAACTGCAGCCCGACATCACCAACCCGAGCGCGTGGGAACTGCGCACACTGACGTTCAACGCGCCCGCGCAGGCCGCAACCTATCGCGTGCTGGCGTTTCGCGTGATCAAGTACGCCGGGCCGGAAGTCTACCCGGCCATCGACAACATCGCCCTGGTGGCGAACGGGGTCAGCGACATCTGCACCACGAGTGCGACGGTGGTGATCGGCGGCTGCGATTCCGGCGTGCCCAATGTGGCCACACCGAACAGCTGTATCGCGAGCGTCGTGCAAACTTGCAGCGGCGCGGCGAACCACGGGGCCTACGTGAATTGCATCGCGGGCGTCACGAACGACCTGGTGGGCGCCGGGCTCATCACGGGCCAACAGAAGGGCAAGCTCCAGAGCTGCGCGGCACGCGCCTCGCTGCCGTAGTCCCGGCGCTTCCTTTTCATTAGCGCGATTACTGTCCGGCGCAGCGCATTAACAGCGCTGGCGCGGCGCCGTGCCGCTCAACACAATACGTCTCTACAACTTGAAGGAGACGTACATGCTCATCGGCGTGCCCAAGGAGATCAAGAACAACGAGTACCGCGTGGGCCTGACGCCTGCGAGCGTGCGCGAGTTGACGTCGCACGGCCACCAGGTGCTGGTGCAGCGCGGCGCAGGCGTGGCGATCGGTCTGACCGACGAGCAATACGTCGCGGCCGGCGCGCAAACCGCGGAAGCCGCCCGCGAAATCTTCGCGCGCGCCGAGATGATCGTGAAGGTGAAGGAGCCGCAGCCCGAAGAATGCGCCATGCTGCGCGCCGGCCAGATCCTCTACACCTATCTGCACCTCGCGCCCGACCCGCAGCAGACCAAGGCGTTGATCGAATCGGGCGCCGTCTGCATCGCGTACGAAACCATCACCGGCCCCGGCGGCGGCTTGCCTCTGCTCGCGCCGATGAGCGAAGTGGCGGGCCGCATGGCGGTGCAGGCCGGTGCGCACTACCTCGAGATCGCACACGGCGGCCGCGGGCTGCTGCTGGGCGGTGTGCCGGGCGTTGCGCCCGGCCATGTGGCTGTCATCGGTGCCGGCGTGGTTGGCACCAATGCCTTGCAGATGGCCGTGGGCCTGGGCGCACGCGTGACGGTGCTCGACAAGAACACCGACCGGCTGCGCCAGCTCGACCTGGTGTTCGGCAACCGGATCGGCACCGTGTACTCGACGGCGCACAGCATCGAGGAAGCGGTGCTCGACGCCGACCTGGTCGTCGGCGGCGTGCTGGTGCCGGGCGCCGCGGCGCCCAAGCTCGTGACGCGCTCGCACATCTCGCGCATGAAGAAGGGCGCCGTGGTCGTCGACGTCGCGATCGACCAGGGCGGCTGCTTCGAGACCTCGCATGCGACGACCCACGCCGAACCGGTGTACACGGTCGACGGTGTGGTGCATTACTGCGTCGCGAACATGCCGGGCGCCGTCGCGCGCACCTCGACCTTCGCGCTGAACAACGCGACCATCGGCCATGCCATAGCGCTGGCGAACAAGGGCTGGAAGGCCGCGCTGGAAGCCGACGCGCATCTGCGCAACGGCCTGAACGTGTGCGAAGGCCGCGTGACCTACCAAGCCGTCGCGCGCGACCTGGGCTATCCGTACACCGATCCGCTCACGCTGCTGGGCTGAGGGGAGCGGCCGAGCCGCGATTTCCTACATGCACAGGCGCGCGCCCCCGATAGCGGCGCCCGTGCGGACGCGTCACAGTCCGGCGCATCCCATGAAGAAATCCGTCTTGACCTTGCGCGCGCTTATCGTCTCGTGCGCGGCCTTGCTCGCCACTGCGTTCACGGACGAACCGGCCGTCGCCGCGCCCGCGAATCGCCACAAGATCGACCACTCGGGCCACAAGCAGGTCGGCAAGGCGTCGTTCTACGCGCGCAAGTTCGCGCACCGCAAGATGGCCGACGGCACACGCATGAACCCGCGCGCGAACATCGCTGCCAGCAAGACCTTGCCGCTGGGCACCGTCGCGAAGGTCACCAACTTGCAGACGGGCCAAAGCACCGTCGTGACCATTCATGATCGAGGACCGCACGTGCGCGGGCGCATCGTCGACCTCTCGCCCGCGGCGGCGGAAAAGATCGGCATCACGGCCGAAGAAGGCGTCGCACCGGTCGAAGTGGCGCCCATCGCCGTCCCGCTGCCCGACGGCACGGTGAAGCCGGGTGAGGGCGCGACGCCCGGTTGACCGCCTAGGCGAACGCGGGCGAGGACGGCTGCGGCGGGATGGATTGCACCGCCGCGCGCCGGCGCAGGTGTTCCAGCATCGCGTTGATGACGAACTGCTGGCTCTGCTCGCTGGAGAACGTGTGGTCGCAATCGTCCACCAGAAGCATGCGGAAGTTGGGGCTGCCTTTCATGCGGTTGCCGCGCCGCCCCAGGTGGAACTCCAGGTAGTCGCGGCCATCGTCTTCGGCCGCGCTGATGACGAGCGTGTCGGTGCCGCGCTCGCTCAACTTTCGCATCTTGCCCAGCACGCCTTCGTCCTCCTGCTCGGCGGAGCGTCCGAGCAGGCGGTTCATCGCGCGTTCCAGCCGCGCTTCGATGATGGTCTTGAAGCGCTTCGCGATTCCGTTCACGTTGATCTCGCCGAGCAACAGCCGCCGGTAGACGTCGGGCCGCAGCAGCGCGCGCAGGTAGAAGTCGGTGGACTTGTAGCCGATCTGCATCGAGGCCTGCCAGCTTTCGCCCGCGCGATCGTCGCGCCATTCGAGCAGCCGCGAATTCATCAGGATCTGGCCGGCCACCCGCGGTTCCACCAGCGCAGTCTGGAAGGCCACGTACGAGCCCGAGCAGATGCCCATCAGGTAGAAGTTCTTGCAGCCCTTGGCCGCCAGGCAGTCGATGGCCGCGCGCACGTCGGCGCTGGAATCCTTCGCGTACAAGTTGTCCATGCAGAACGCCGCCCCGGCGTGGCTGTCGCCGATGCCGGTCAGGTCGAGACGGAAGGCGCGGTAGCCCGCCGCCGCCATCGAACGCGCGATCTTCACGTGGATGCGGTTCGGCCCGATGCGGTAATTGCCGCCGACATTGAGCATGAGGATCGCCGTGTCGCAGTGGCGATTGTTGTCTGGCAACTGCGCGGGCTCGGCCAGCACCCCGAACAGCGCGTGCGTGGTGCCGAAGGTGATCGGCGTTTCGCGCACGCCTTCCAGTTCATAGCCGGCGGGATAAACCGTCTCGACCCTGGCGGGTGCGGGTCCGGCGGTCTCCGGCTGCGGCGCGGCAAGCAGCCAGTTCTTGATGAAGTCCAGCGTCGACTGCTCCAACACCACTTCGTGCGGCTCGACCATCATGCTGGCGTAGCCCGGCAGCACCGCGTAGTCGGTGTCCATGCCCATCGCGCGGTACTTTTCGGGCAGCGGCCCTTCGATCGGGACGTCGTCGCGGCCGATGATCAGCACCCGCTGCGCCGGCGCAGGCGTGAGCGTCCGGCAATCGAGCGCTTCGAGATCCTTCACGGTTTCCTGCGTGAAGAGGAAGCCGAGCGCTTCCACGTCCCCCGGCGCGATGTCGTCGTGCAGCGTGGAGGTACGGCTCGCGTTGGCCGCGCGCAGCTCGCGCACCAGCGAGCGGCCGGTCGCGCAAGGCGCCCACATCACGAGGCTCTCGACGCCGCCGAGTTCGGAAGCCGCATGCGCCGCCAGGGTTGCGCCCAGGCGCACCCCGAACAGCGCGACGCGCGAGACGCCGCCATAGCGCCGCACTTCGTCGATGGCCGCTCGCACGCTGTCGATCCAGGCGCGCACGCGTCCGGGATCGGAATCGCTGCCCGCCGAATCGCCGGTGCCGTGATAGTCGAAGCGCACCACGTCGAAACCCGCTGCCGCCAGCGTTTCCGCGAGTTGCGTATAGGTCTGGTAAGCGCAAAGGCCCTCGTAGCCGAGCGGGCGGCACATCACCACGCCGACGCCGCGCGCCGGCGCGCTGCCTGCGTGGAACCAGCCGAAGCACGGACCGCCGCCGGCCTGGAACACGATCGGAACGGCGCCGGGCTGCGCCTTCGTTGCGGTCGAACCCGTCATCGGCTGCGTCCTTCCCGAATCGGCCGGCATCACGCTTGCGCGACCTGCGCGTCGGCGACCGCGCCCAATTCGGCGAGCGCGCTTCGAATCGCATCGACGCTGGCGAACACGCTTCGCTTGAGCATGCGATCCGGGAATTCGACGTCGAACTTCCCTTCCAGTGCGAGCATGACGTTCACGCTGGCGTGCGACGTCATGCCGGCCTGGTACAGGTCGGCGTCGGGCGCGAGCGTGGCGATGTCCTGGGCCAGGCGCCCATGGTCACGCAGCACGGCGCGGATTTCGGTGTCGGCTTGTTCGGTGCTCTTCATGGATGGGTATTTCTCTCTCAACGTTTTATGGAAATCACAAAGAACCATTTCCGGGCGGCGCGAACACCACGCACACGCTCGCGCCCGCGTAATCGCCGTCGTGGCTCATGCTGAGCAGAATCTGCTCCGCGCCCGCGACTTGTGCCGCTTCCGCTGCGCGGCCGTGCAGCGCCACTTCGCAGTCGCCGCTGGCTTGCTTCACAACTTCGATGTCGCGCCAGCCGACGCCGGTCTCGGCCAGTTGCAGCGCTTTCATCACGGCTTCCTTCGCGGCAAATCGGGCGGCAAGGCGTTGCGCGACCAACGCGCCGCTCGACCGCGCGTAACGCGATTCATCGTCGGTGAAGATGCGGCGTTCATAGGCGGCGCCGAATTGTTCGAGCGACTGCGCCACCGTGCTGATCTGCACCAGATCGAAGCCCATGCGCAATGCCGGCGCATGAGCTGGAGTTCGGGGGCCACCGTGGGCGGTCGACATGGATCGTCCGGTTTCGTGAAGTCGCAAGACTTTGTATTCCAGCAGGTGGCCGCGCGCCGGGTTGTAACGATGAGGGTCAGCCGTAACCGGTGAATGCGCGCTAGTCCGAACGGGCCACCGGCCCCCGCGCAAGAGGAGGCGTGATTAAGATCGGCGCGTCTATGGAGCGGCACCCCATGAACCTTTCGCCCGAGCGTACCGACAAGGTATTTCAATCGTTGCTGGATGCAGCGCGGCGCATCGCGACGGAAGTCGCGGCGCCCAATGCAGCGGACGTCGACGCCAAGGCGCGCTTTCCGAAAGAGAGCGTCGCCGCGATGCGCGAAGCGAAGCTGTTTTCCGCCGCGGTGCCGCGCGATTTCGGCGGCGCGGGCTGCGGGATGTTCGAGCTGGGCCAACTGTGCTCGACCATCGCGCAAGGCTGCGGCTCCAGCGCGATGGTGCTGGCGATGCACTTCAGCCAGCTTGCGTGCATCACGCGCCACGCGATGGGCAGCGCGTTCTTCCAGTCGTACATCCGCGACCTCGTGAAGCACCAGTACCTGCTGGCGTCGATGACGTCGGAGGTCGGCACCTTCGGCGACATGCGCTCGAGCATCTGCGCGGTGGAACGCGAAGCGGGCCGTTTCACGCTCGTCAAGGACGCGACCACGGGCTCGTATTGCGCCGACGCCGACGCGATCCTCGTCACCTGCCGGCGCGACAAGGATGCCGCCGCGAGCGACCAGGTGCTGGTGCTCGTCAAGCGCGAAGACTGCTCGCTCAAGCAGACGACCACCTGGGACACGATGGGCATGCGCGGCACGTGCAGTCCCGGGTTCAAGCTGGAGTCGTCCGGGCCCGAGGAGCAGATCCTGCCCGGCCCGTTCGCGGAGAGTTCCGCGCAGACGGTGGTGCCGTACTCGCACATCCTCTGGTCGTCGCTGTGGTGGGGCATTGCCGCCGACGCCGTGGCGAAAGCTTCGAATTTCGTGCGGGGGCAG
>Ga0157376_10002284_pt1 | contig 12950 bp, 8 predicted proteins | sample M45metaG_FD_121801 | JGI IMG/M metagenome (GOLD analysis project Ga0157376, IMG submission 121801) | Miscanthus rhizosphere microbial communities from Kellogg Biological Station, Michigan, USA - M4-5 metaG | ecosystem: Host-associated > Plants > Roots > Rhizosphere > Soil | place: USA: Michigan... | reverse complement strand
GTGGCCGAGCCGCAACATCGAGCAGGCACCGTGATGCTGAGGCGACGTCGATCAGCGGCGCGGAGCTTGCGCTCGCCGTTCGTCAGCACGCGCGCCGCGGAGAAAGTTCTCGATCGCGTAGTTGCCCTCGTGGCATTCGACGCTGAACAGCATGGTGTCCACCGCCCTGAACGGCCACTCGGCGGTCCACGGGCTCGCCCAGGTGTCCGGATCCTCGACCGTCACGCGATACCTGAGCGTTCCTGCATCGACGCGCGTCAAGCGCTCGACGACGTGAAGGCGTTCGCCGGAGTCGAGATTGTGCGTGTCGCGGCGGAAGTTCGTCGTGTCCACGACGAGCGTGGGGCCTTCATAGTGTCCGATCGAATCGCCGAGCCAGCTCCGGATGTCAGGCGGAAGATGCGTGCCGTTCAGCCGGACGATGCGGGCATCGTGCACCCACTCGGAGAAGATCAGTACGTGCGTGTCGCTCTGGACGATTCGGTAGAAGGACGGAATCGCGGCTGACGGCACCATCGGCGGCGACGCCAGGGAACCGCCGCTGGCGCCGAAGTTGCCCAGGAGGCAGCGCTCGGCGAGGCCGAAGGTTTCAGGATCGTCGAACGATCGCTTGGGCCGGGCGGCGATTCGCGCCTGCGCGACAGCCAGCAGCGGCGGCAGGATCCCGTTCGGCGGATCGACGAGGAGCGAGGTGCGCAGGCCGTCGAGAGGCATGTTCTCGACTTCGACGAAGGCCGCATCGAGATCGATCTGCATCTCGCGATCGACCGTCGTGGGAAGACGGCTGCGGATGCGATCCGCGGATCCCCGCACGTACTCGGCGGCCTCTTCAGGCGTGAAAGCGGACCGATCCCTGAACGGCTGCGGCCGCTGGAGCGGCGTGAGCGTGGAACCGTTCCACGTGCCTTGCAGGTCGGGAATGGACGGCGAACGCTGCGCGATGACCGCGCGCCCTGCCGCGAGCCACACGCCAATCCAGAACGCCACAACCACAGGTGCCCGCATGAGCCATGACCCTCCCCGCGTCACGCCAGGGGCCGGCGGCCTCATGCAGCCGGCCCCTATTTGTGAGATCGGAAAACAGAGGGCAGGTCCGACATCCGCCCCGGACAGGGGATCAGATCAGGGCGGACGAACGGCGCTTCCAGGTCCTGGCACCGTCGGCAGACAGGCCTTCGACGTCCTTCACGTACGCTCCCGCCTGGGTGAGGATGTGGTGCAGGTCGTTGCCGATGCTGATGAATCGGAAGCCCTTTCCCAGGAACTCGGCGACTCGAGCCGTTCCGAACAGGAAAATCCCGAGGATGACGCCGTTTTTCTGCGCCGCTGCGATCAGCTTGTTGGTGGCATCGCCGAGCTCCGGCGAGGTGTACATGTCGGGAAACTTGTACTGTTCATAGAGGCCCATCGACATGCACAGATCGTTCTGGCCGAGAAACAGCATGTCGACGCCGGGCACCGCCGCGATTTCGTCGATGTTCCGGATGCAGGAGGCGGTCTCCACCTGGAGCGCGACGATCACGTTGTCGTTGGCAGCGCCGGCATACCCGAGCAGGCCTTCCCTGTTCATGCTGCGCTGCGGAAAGTACACCGACCGCGTGCCGGCGGTGGGATAGCGGCAGCAGCTGACGGCGGCGCGCGCCTCGTCGGCGGTGTTGATGTACGGGACCAGCACGCCATCGGCGCCCATGTCCAGCGACTGCTGGATCCCGGCGCGATCCGCGTAGCCGCCGACCCGGACCATCGACGCCGCGCCGCCGTTGGCGATCCCGGCCAGCATGCCGGACAGCCGTTCGTTCCCCATCGGACCGTGCTGGGTGTCCACCAGCAGCCAGTCGTAGCCGCTGTGCGCGAGCTGTTCGGCGACTGTCGGACTGTGGGAGTTGAGAAACAGTCCCAGCTTGGGGGTGCCGGCGCGCATGGCCTTCTTGAACTCTGCTCCGCTCAACGATGCATCCATAGCGACGATTCTCCTGATCTGCGTGGTCGCAGCGATCCCTGGATAATATGCGGCGTGGTGTGTCGCAGCAATGCTACGCCCATTCGGCAAGCTGTTCCATGAAGTCAGTCAACGACCGTTGACTCGCGCGTAACGGACACATAAGCTCGGCGCAGCTATGGAGGCATGCATGAACGGAGGCAGGTTCCGCATTCATCTCGCGCTGATCGCTTCGCTGTTCTCGATCGTGTTCGTTCCGTCGGCGTACGCGCAAAGCGCGATCGCCGGCGTGGTGCGCGACAGCTCCGGCGCCGTGCTGCCCGGGGTCAGCGTCGAGGCGTCGAGCGCCGCACTCATCGAAGGCATCCGTACCGCGGTCACGGACAATTCCGGCAGCTACAAGATCGAAAACCTGCGGCCGGGCGTCTACGCCGTCACCTTCACGCTCACCGGATTCCGTACGGTGAAGCGCGACGAGATCAGCCTGCCGACCTCGTTCACCGCGACCATCAACGCGGAGATGTCGGTCGGGGCGCTGCAGGAGTCGGTGACCGTCTCAGGCGAGTCGCCGCTCGTCGACGTGCGGGGATCGGGCGGGCAGTCGGTCATGAGCCGCGAGCGCCTCGACACCATCCCGACCGGCAAGGATCCCTTCGCGGTCGGGCAGCTCATCGCCGGGGTCACCGCCTCGACTCCCGATGTCGGCGGCACCCAGGTCATGCAGCAGCCCACCCTCCAGGTGCACGGCTCGTCGAACAACGACAACGTGTTCATGGTGGACGGCGTCCAGATCCAGCACATCGGCTTCGGCGGCAACCAGACCGGCTTCTACTTCAACGACGGGCTGATGGAAGAAATCAACTACCAGACCAGCTCGCTGACCGCCGAGGCGCCGGTCGGCGGCGTGCAGATCAACATGATTCCGCGCGACGGCGGCAACACCTATCGCGGCACCGTGTTCGTCACCGGCGCCAACGAGAACATGCAGTCGGACAACCTGTCGCAGGATCTCGTCGACCTCGGCTTCAAGGTGCAGAACCGCGTGCAGAGCGTCTACGACGCCAACTTCACGTTCGGCGGACCGGTCAAGCGCGATCGCCTCTGGTTCTTCGCGACCTACCGCCGCTGGAGCGCCAACAACTTCCTGGGCAACACGTTCACGTCGACCGGGGCGCAGGCCGTCGACGATCAGCACATCAGCGACTACACCGTGCGCCTGACGCTGCAGGCCAACAGGAACAACAAGTTCTCGTTCCACTTCGATCGCAGCGTCAAATGGCGCGGCCATCGTCCCAACAACTGGCTGACGGCGAGCATCAACGATCCGATCTCCGACGTCGTGCAGACCACGCAGCTCAATTACATCGGCGAGATCAAGTGGTCCTCCACCATCGGCAGCCGGCTGCTCGCCGAGGCGGCGATGTTCACGATGCCGGTCAACTACACGCTCGGATTCGAGCCCGACGCCGCCCCGGATGCGATCGCGACCTTCGATCAGATCAAGTCGGTGATCAGCGGCGTGTCGCCGCGCATGGACACGAACAGCGCGCGGATGTTCACCTACGCGGGCAACGTCTCCTACCTCAGGGGCGACCACAGCCTCAAGATGGGCGCGCAGGTGCGGACCGGCTGGTCGCAGGAGCTGTTCACCATGCGCGGGGACATCCTGCAGATCACGAACAACGGCGTCGCCAACTCGGTGCGCCTGGTGAACACGCCGAGCGGGCACCGCGAGAACGGCGTGAATTCGGCGCTCTTCGTCCAGGATTCCTGGCGGCTGGGGCGCTGGACGCTCAATCCCGGCCTGCGCTACGAGCGGTTCGTCATGTCGATTCCGGCGCAGGGCGCGGGGGCCGGCACGTGGGTGCCGGCGCGCGACTTCGCCGCCCAGGACGGCATCGTCAACTGGAACACGGTGTCGCCGCGGCTGGGGTTCTCGTGGGATGTGTTCGGCGACGGCAGGACCGCGATAAAGGGCGGCGTCAGCCGCTACGATCGTCTCGAGGGCGTGACCATCATTCAGCCGCTCAATCAGCTGAACATCTCCTTCCGAACCTGTCCGTGGACCGACACCAACAGCGACAAGAACGCGCAGAACAGCGAGATCGCGTTCGCCAGCTGCAGCGGCTCGCTGCAGCCGGCCCTCGGCAACGTCGATCCGGGGCTGAAGCGGCCGCATCAGTGGGAATACACGGCGATGCTGCAGCGCCAGATCGGCAGCGTCACCTCGGTGAGCATCGGCTACTACGGGCGGCGCTTCGGCGATCTGTACACGACCGTGAACGCGGCGGTCCCCCCGACCGCGTACTCACCGGTGACGGTCACCAACCCGGTGACGAACCAGCCGATGACGGTGTACAACCAGGATCCGGCGACACGCGGCGCGGTTCGAAACGTGCTGACCACGCTGCCCGAGCTCGAGCAGCACTACAACGGCGTCGAGTTCCAGGTGAACACGCGGCTGCCGCGCGCGACCATCTTCGGCGGGCTCACCATCGGGCGCGACTACGGCGATCAAGACGCCAACGATCTCAACAACCCGAACTTCCGCATCAACAACGCCGGGGCCATTGGATTCGATTCGACCTATCAGATCCGCGGCGGGTTCAGCTATCGGCTCCCGGCGGAGTTCCAGTTCTCGGGCTCGATCCGCGAGGCCACGGGCCTGCCCCAGCAGCGCATCTTCGTCGTCACGACCACGACCGTGCCCGGCTTGACCCAGGTCACGCAGAACGTGCAGGCGGTCGACCGCGGTGTGTACCGCTATCCGTGGCAGAACCTCGTCGATCTCCGCATCACGAAATCGTTCACCTACGGAACCACGAAGTTCGAGCCGACGATTGACGTCTTCAACGTGTTCAACAACAACGCCGTCACCAACGCGGTGACGACGGTCGGATCGTCGCTCGGGCGACCGTCGAGCATCGTCATGGGCCGGCTGCTGCGGATCGGGGGGCGGGTCACGTTCTAGCCGCCGCACTGACGTGGTCCCTCAGACGCTGACGGTGCTCGCCGCGATCCGCCGCGGCGAGGAGGCGCGACTTCGCGAGATCCTGCGCCCGATCGGCGACGACATCGAGGGGTCGCGTTCAACCGGAGGATCCGGCCGGGTGCGCGTCGAATTCACGCGCAGCCGGCGGATCCACTTCGCGCGCTTTGGCATTCTCACGGATCCGGATCGCGGTCCCGGCTGTGAGCGCCTGCTCTACTCGGCGACCTACGACGGTGACCTCGACGCCCATCTTGCCGAGCTCATCGCGATCACCTCGGACCTCGATGCGATCTGGGGCCGCTGCGAGGCGTATCAGGACGTTGCCGGCTTCGGGAGGTTCATCAGGGCGCACGCGCTCGAGCCGGCGGCCTTCTACATCGCGTTTCGCGACGAGACCGTCGGCCAGATTCAGGATGCGATCGCCCTTCGACGGCAGTCGGAGGCGCTCGACGATTCCGCGACCGCAGGTCCGCGGACGTTCGACCGGCCGCCGCACACATCACGGTCAGACGGCGTCGCCATACGTCGCGCGATCGACAGCGGCGAGCGCGCCATCGGCGACGGCGTCCGCCGCCTGATGCGGGCGCTTCCGATCGTGATTGACGTCATCGACGTCTTCGTACGGTACGGCGTCGCCAACGCGGTCTATGCCGCGCGAAAGACGACAGCCAGCCTCGATCGCTACCCGCTGGTCCGATTCGTGAACCGGCTCACGAACAATCGAATGCCGCCTCGGCGGTCGCTGTACTCGAGCGCACCGCTCGACAACTGCGCGGCGCCGGCGCCGCTGGTGCCCGGTGATGAGGTCCCTTCGGGCCCAGGCAGCCAGCTGCCGACGACCTTCAGAGAAGACGCCGTCACCCAAAACCAGCTGACCCTCGTGACCGTGGTGACGCCCGGACAGGCAAACCGGGTCCGCGCCGTGATGGCCGCGATCGACGCCCTCGCGAAGCGCCTGACGCCGCCGGGTTCGCTCATCGGCGTCAGCACCATTCATTTCGTCAAATGGCTGGTGATAGACGAAGGCCGTCGTCTCATGATGGTCAGCGACTACGATGGCTCGTGGGAAAGCTACATCGATGAGTTCGCCGAGATGATCCTGTCCGGGCTGGATGCCATCTGGGAGACCGCCTATGGCTATCCTCCCGACGGAGCGCGCGATGTTCCTGCCTTCAAGCAGTTTCTTCGAAGGCACCAGGTGCCGTCGGAAGTGTTCTTCAGCGCCTACCCGGACGAGACGGTCCTGAACATGGCCAACGATCTGAACCGCGCTCTCTAATGGCGAGCCTCCCGGCGACCCGACTCGCGGAAGGCACGCTTGCCGACATCCAGGGTTTCATCACCAGCGGCTACGGCCACCTGTCTTTCGCGGCGTACCTGTTCCTGCAGTTCCACGATGCCGCCCAGGCGCAGCGGTGGCTTGGCGCGATCGGTCCTGCGGTCACCACGGCGAAGCCGTGGCCGAAGACGGCGAGCGGTGAAAAGCTGAAGCCGGCCGTCGCCTTGAACATCGCGTTTACCGCCGGCGGCCTTGCGGGGCTCGGGCTGCCGCCTGACGTGCTCTGCACGTTCCCCGTCGAGTTTCAGGAAGGCATCGCTGCAGACGAACGCTCGAGAATTCTCGGCGACACCGAAGAGAGCGCCCCCGCCGAGTGGGAGCTCGGCGGAAACAGACAGGCGCCGATTCATGCCGTCCTCATCGTTCATGGCGTGTCGGAAGAGACGCTCGAGACCGCCTGCCGCGCGCAACGCGCGATGCTGGCGGACACGGCCGGCGGAGTCGTCGAACTGCCGGGCAGCCTGCAGAGCGGCCATCGTCCACAGGGCGACAACGAGCCGTTCGGCTTTCACGACGGGATCACGCAACCGGCCATCGCGGGCATCAGCGGCGAGGGCGTGCCGACAGGCGAATTCATCCTGGGCTACACGAATCACTTCGACCTCCTGCCGCCGACGCCGTCGGTTCCGGCGGCGCTCGACGCCGGTGCGCTGCTGCCTTCGCTGGACAACCCGTACTACGCGACGCCGCAGCGGCGGGATCTCGGCCTGAACGGCTCGTACCTGGTCTACCGGAAGCTGCAGCAGGACGTCGCGGGCTTCTGGCAGTTCATGAAACGCGAAACGCTCCGCACCTCCGGCACCGAAGATGCCGGCCGCATGGTGTGGCTGGCGTCGCGATTCGTCGGACGGTGGCCGAGCGGTGCGCCGTTGATGCTCGCGCCGTTGGCCGACAACCCACGGATGGGCGAGCGCGACGATTTTCTCTATCGGGCCGACGCCGCCGGTCTGTCCTGCCCGATCGGCGCACACATCCGCCGCTCCCACCCTCGCGACGATGTCAAGCCGTACCCGGCCGCCGAGGCGCTCAGCATGTCCGAAGCGCATCGCCTCCTCCGTCGAGCGCGAGTCTTCGGACCGTCCCTGCTCGATCCTGCCCTTCTGGCGCATGCGGCGGCGACCGGTGCCAGCGACACGCTGCTCCAGCTCACCGACGATGGACGCGCGCGCGGCATTCACTTCTTCTGCGTCAACGCGAGCATTCGCAACCAGTTCGAGTTCGTGCAGCAGACCTGGTGCAACAATCCCCGGTTCGGGGGCCTCAACGACAACAAGGATCCGCTCATCGGCGACAACAGCCGGACGGGCGAGCCGCCGAGCCGCATGACGATTCCCGGCGAGCCTGTGAGTATGCGAACCGCGCCCTTACCGAGGTTCGTGCAGGTCAAGGCCGGCGCGTATCTGTTCATGCCGAGCCTGAGAGCTCTCGAGTTCCTCGGGCGCGGGCGGCGCGATTCAGACTGACCGTTGGATCGGTCTAAAATACGTGCGCGTGATGCCAACGACGACGCCTCTGCAGCGGATATTCAGCGAGGCGATGGCGCTGAGCCCGGAGGCGCGGGACGCGTACGTCTCCAGCGCCTGCGGCGGCGACGCCAATCTCCTCCGCGCGGTACAGGCCCTGCTCGCGGTCGACGACGTGGTGGCGGGACGCCGTGCCGGGCCGCTGTTCCAGCACACCTCGCCGGACGACGATCCGCTGCAGGGCGGCTCCGACGACCAGAGCGGACAGGATCTCGGACCCTACCACCTCGTGCGCCTGCTTGGTACCGGCGGGATGGGCCGCGTCTATCTGGCGGAACGGCGCGACGTCCAGAAGCTGGTCGCGCTGAAGATGCTCGACGGCGTGATGCGCGCGAGGCACCTGCGGCAGCGATTCCTGCTCGAGAGAAACGTGCTCGCGCGGCTCGACCATCCCAACATCGCGCGGTTCCTCGACGCCGGCATCCGTCCGGATGGCGTGCCGTACTTCGCGCTGGAGTACGTCGACGGCGACCCGATCGACCACCACGCGCGCGGGCTGGCGATCGACGACCGCCTGCAGTTGTTCGACGGCGTCTGCGCGGCTGTCGCCTATGCGCACCAGCAACTGGTGGTGCACCGCGATCTCAAGCCGTCGAACATCCTCGTGGACAAAGGCGGCGTCGTCAAGCTGCTCGATTTCGGCATCGCCAAGCTGCTCGAACAGGAAGACGAGTCGCTGACGGCACATGGCGGGCGGCCGATGACGCCGGCCTACGCGGCGCCGGAGCAGATGCGCGGCGAACCGATCACGCCGGCGACGGACGTCTACATGCTCGGGGTGCTGCTCTTCGAACTGCTCACGGGCCAGCGTCCGTACTCGGTCCGGGACCTGACGCCCGCGCAGGCCGAGCGGGTGATCTGCGACGCGAACGTGGCGCGGCCCTCGACGCTGGTCCCGCAAGGCGGCATGTCGCGCCGGGCCGCCGCCGATCTCGACGCGATTTGCCTGCGCGCCCTCGAGAAGGATCCGGTCCGCCGCTATCCCACCGCCGCCGATCTTCGAGCCGACCTCCACCGCTACTTCTCGCAGCGGCCGGTCGAGGCGCAGGTGCCCACGAGGCTGTACGTCGCGCGCAAGTTCATGGCGCGCCATCGCGTCTCGGTCGCGCTCGCCACCGCGGCAACGCTCGTGGTGCTGGCTGGGTCCGGAGCGGTGGCGTGGCAGGCGCGGCGCGCCAATCAGGAACGACGGCGCGCCGAGCAGGCGCTGGTCGAGTCGCAGAGCGTCAGCAACTTCCTCATCGGTCTCTTCGAAGCGCAACATCCCACCAGCGCGATGGGCGAGGAGCCGTCGGCGCAGGCGCTGATCGAGCGCGGCCTGAAGCGGGCGGAACTGCTCTCCGGTCAGCCGCTCGTACAGGCGCGCATGCTCGACACCATCGGCCGCGTGTACCACGGCAGCGGCGATCTGGATCGCGCGGAGGCGCCGCTGCGCCGAGCGCTCGAGATCCGCCGGACGCACCTCGGCCCGCAGCATCAGGAAACCGCCTCGAGCGCCCATAACCTGGCCGCGCTCCTCTACGACAAAGGCGCGTACGACGAGTCGGCGCGCGATTACGAGTGGGCGCTCCAGGTCCGGCGCGGCCCCGGGGCGAACCCGGGCGATCTCGTGCAGACCCTGCAGGGCTCAGCGATGCTCGTGCTGCGGGTACAGCGCGACGACCGCGTCGCGGAGGCGCGCATGCAGGAAGCGCTTCGGATTGCGCAGGCCGCCTTTGGCGACGACGATGCGCGGGTCGCGTCGGCGTTGAACTCGCTGGCGGCGATCACCGACTTCCGCGCCGACCCGGCGGGCAGCGAACCACTATTGCGACGCGCGCTCGCGATCCAAACCAAGCGTCTCGGCCCGTCGCATCCGGACACGCTCGATACGCTCAGCAACCTCGGCACGACCCTTCGCGACAAGGGGGATCTCCCCGGAGCCGAGGTCGCGCTGCGTGAGGCGCTCGACCTCGCACTGCGCGTCTACGGTCCTCGCCACCTCGAGGTGCTCGGCTGCACGATCAACCTCGCCTCGGTCCTGCAGAGCCGTGGACGATCCGCGGAAGCGGAGGCGATGACGCGCGACGCCCTGGCGACCGCGGAATCGACCTACGGAGCCAGCCACATCATGGTGGCGCACGTGTCGCGCCGGCTCGCCGGCTTCCTCGCCGCGCGCGGCGCCTATCGAGAGGCGGAGCCCTTCTACCTCCAGGCCGTCGACATCTATCGCTCGAAGTTCGGCGACAATCATCAACTCGTCCTCGACATGCGCCGGGCGTTGGCCGATGTGGATGCGGCGCGGGAGCGCAAGGCGCGAGCGCCGCGATGAAGAACGGCTCGATCTCCTGTCGCGGCTTCGGCCAGCGGCTGCAGATCGACACGTCAGGGCACGCTGACCTGATCGATGACGGCGGTGGCTGACGCACTCGTCGTATGGCTCGTGACGGCCAGGCCGACATAAACCGTCGAGGTCATGGCGATGCTCACGGTCCCCACCGTCGTCCATGTCGTGCCGTCCACGGATTCCATACCGGTCACCGTGCTGCCGCTGCGGACAAGGCGCAGCCACCGCGGCGGAGCCGGCAGCGACCCGGCCGACTTCAAGGAAGTCGCGCCGGCGCTCGACCGCCATTGCAAAGCGACGCCGTGCGCGGCCGAGGCGGCCATGAACGCGTTCTTCGCGTTGGCGTCCAGCGTCTCGCGAATCATCACGCCCGCTTTGGACCACGCGTCGGCCTGCTGAACGCTGGCCACCCGCGCTTCGATCGATCCGTCGCCGGACAGCTGCTGATACACGAAATGAAATGCGTCGCTCGTGCCCCAGACGTCGGCGCCCGAGCCGGACGCCGTGAACGTGCCGCTCGCATAGGTCGCCGAGCCGGCCAAGGGAACGGCCCCGACGTCCGCGTCCCTCCACGGCGCCGGGAGCGTCGTCCCGCCGCCAGTACCGCCGGAGCCGTTCTTTGGCGGAAGGATCTTTGAATCGTCGTCGCGAGAACCCGGCGGCGAGGTGAGGTAGGTATCAGGGCTGAGCACGATCTGATCGACGATCGCGCCATCCTCCCTTTGCTGGATCCGGACGGTATGGGTTCCGGACGCGGCGAAGTAGATGTGCGGACCCAACACATCCCATCCGTTGTCCGCCCAGCCCCAGGCGTGCACGGCAGAATCGCCTGGGCCGTCCTGCAGTACCAGCTCCGCCGAGCCGCTGCTTCCGATCCGCATCGTCGCAAAGCCGCTGGCGTCCACCGAATCGTTGAACTGCGCGTGAATCGAGTCGTTGCTCAGGCTGTTGCCTTCCGCCCGGAGGCGGACCCACAGGTGATAGGCCGTGCCGCTCACAGCGGAAAACGACGCGTCGAAGTAGTTCGCCGGAGCGGCCAGCGCCGGCGCGATCTTCGACTGGCCGGTGTTCGTGTTCCACAGCGCAGACCCGCCCGCGGCGGTGGTATCGGCAAGCGTCTGCCAACGGCCGTGGGGTGTGGCGCCCGAGGCCCAAATGACGACGGTCGTCGCACCCTCGCCCGGCGGCGGCGGCGGTGGCGGCGTGCCGGCGGTGGTAAAGCTCCAGATCGGGCCCGCTTTCACGAGCATCGCCGCCGTCTTCGACACGATCCTCCAGTAGTAGGTCGTTCCCGGCTGGAGAGCAGGCAGCGTGAAGGTCTGGAACTGCGTCGCCTTCTCGCTCGGGCCCAGCGCCTGGTCGGCCGCCAGCAGCGTGCTGGTCGTCGGATCGGTCCCGAAGTAGATGTCGTAGAGATGCGCCCAGGGCCCGCCGTACCAGGTCAGCTTCTGATTCGTCGCGGCGACGCCGACGGCGCCGTTGGCGATGGCCTGATACACCGGCTTGTCCGGCGGCAGGGGCACGAACACCTTCGATTCATCCACGCCGGACGGGTTGGTGTTGTTCCACTTCCGTTCGAATTGGTCGACGAACCAGTTGAAGAACCACGTCTTCTTCGTGAAGTAGTTGTGCTCCGCCTGCGACGCTGCCGATGCCCCGGTCCAGTTGGACGAGCCGAAGATGGTCAGTCCCTGGCCGTAGAGCAGCACGGTCTTCTGATGGTTGATCCCGTCGTGCGCGGGCACCTTGACCGGAATGCCCGCGAGCCACATCCGATCGACGTTCCACGCGTGCCACAGTCGATCGACGTTGCGGTATTCCTTGGTGTCGGTATAGAGACGGACCGGGACGTGTCGCCGCGTGAAGGCGTCGATCATGGCGTCGCTGTGCCGGCGATCGGTGATGCGGTACATCTGGACATCGATCTGCCGGGTCTCGGCGTTGTAGCGGCCGACCGCGCGCGTCGCATAGTTCTGGTCGGGCGGGAAATTCATCTCCGCATCGATCGGGTAGGTCGGATACGCGCGCGCCGTCGGCGCAGCCACGTTGGCGTAGTTGGCGTATCCCGTCGTCGCCGTCCACATGTTGTCCATGATCGTCATGAAACTGTTCACGACGGCCGGATCATCGGTGATGTAGATCGCCTCGTCCACGTAGTTGACGTACGGCTGGATCGGCACGAACGCATCGGGGCTGTAGTTGGCGCCGCTGAACTCCACCCTGCCCTGGCCCGCGAACAGCATGAACTTCCGGTGCAGGATGCCTCCCGTCGTCTTTTCGCGCATCGGAATCCCGGCGGCCTTCAACTGATCGAGAATCGGCTTGTTGTTGGGATACGTGACGTTGGCCTCGGTGTCCATCATCACGCGGACAGGGACGCCCGCCTGCCACCGCTTGATGAGCTCGGAGGAATAGCGGCTGTCCTCCATGAACCAGAACGAGACGTCGATGCGGACCTTCTCGTTTCTGATGAGATTGATGATCGGCGTTCGGCAGTCTTGAAACGCCGCGTCGCACAAGCTCTCCGCGGCTTGCACGGGGGAGCACCACAGCAGCAACCCGCACAGCAGGAGGATGCTGATCCGGACGTGACGTAAGGGACTAAGCACAACCCGGTGTTAGCGGGTGCGATGCCAACCCGTGCTTCCCTGATTTGTTCCATTTTGTGGCACACGGCATCGCCCGCTTTCCCGTATCGTGGAAACAGACCTCCAGACAACGGAACGATCAGACTCACTCTGCGCTATTCAAAAACTGTAAAAATGAACCGGATGCAGGTCGGTGCCGTCTTGTGTCCGGACAGCAATGCATGAGTGGGTGGGCCGGTGGCC
>Ga0157376_10002280_pt1 | contig 12960 bp, 11 predicted proteins | sample M45metaG_FD_121801 | JGI IMG/M metagenome (GOLD analysis project Ga0157376, IMG submission 121801) | Miscanthus rhizosphere microbial communities from Kellogg Biological Station, Michigan, USA - M4-5 metaG | ecosystem: Host-associated > Plants > Roots > Rhizosphere > Soil | place: USA: Michigan... | reverse complement strand
CGCGCGGGATGCACGGGTCGAAGTAAAGCCTGGTGCCCCGCAGACGGAAACCCAAGAACTCATATTTTCCCGCTGTTATGAATACGATCCGAGAGGGGATAACCCCCTCCCGGAACCGTAAGACCTCTCTGGTTAGGCCGCTTTGGCCGCAATCTGGTGCGAGGTCGAATTGGCGACCTCAAATGCCTCCACTTTCGGAGTGCCATCAACTACCCTGGACAGGGTCTTCAAGATTTCAGGATATTTCTCTCGGTTGTAAGCTTCCGCGTTTTCTTTCTTATCCCAGAAACTAATGGCTACTGCCTCATTACGTTCTGGGGCGACGAGGGTGATCTCATCCTTAAATCCCTTTTGCTTGCGGAGCACGGGAATCACCTCGTTCTCAAGCATGCGGGTAAACTCCTTCGCGCTGTCGGCCTTCAGCTTCATACTGACGTTGCGTGTATACATTTCAACCTCCTGGGTTGGACTGGTGATAGGGTCGAGGATTTTGGGCTTACTTGAAGAATTTCAGGTAACCGAGGAAAGGAAACCCTAGAACTAACTTCCTTAACGTAGTCACGAAAGCACCGGTGTCAAGCTGAACTCCAAGACTTTCCGAGCAAATTTCTCAAAATCATTAGCGACATTTTGAAGAAAACAAGCAGCTCAAAAAAACTTTCTGGGAGACTCCTATTCAGCTACGGCTATCTAAGCCGAACCGCTGCACGGTTGGCTGGCATACATTGATTCAAACATGATTCGTAGAGGCTAGGATAAAGAGCGTGGTTTAAGAGCTTAGCGGTGGCTTTCTAACTCCACAGCGGCCTCTGAGGACAACGCGGCCACCCGCGACGAAATACCGAGGCCCGTTCAAAACGTTCAACTTAAAACCTGCGGCCCATTAAACTCTCTTTCGATGGAAGTTTACCAGGATCGGCCCAAGCGATCGATCGGGTATCCTTCGCTACCGGAAAGAGCTACCATCAATCACCGGCGGTATGACAGGGCTTTGACTGAACGGAGGAATTTTTGAGGGCATCATCAAAACATATAGTGCTTGGATTGGTGTTGGCGCTCGCTTTTTTTGGAATTTTCAGCGCTTTAAGAAAACAATACCGGCCCGAACCGGAAATAATTTTCAGCGACTTTATCGGGTCCGTCGAGCGCGGCGACGTTCAAGCAGTCGTGATCCAGGGACCTAATATTCAGGGCAAATACAAGAACGGTGGACTGTTCAAAACTTTTGCACCGGACGATCCCGGGCTGGTGGATTCATTGCGGAGCAAGGACGTGAAAATCACTGCCAAGCCCGAGGACGAATCGCCATGGTACATGACGCTATTGCTGAACTGGTTTCCCATGCTGATCCTGGTTGGCGTATGGATATTTTTTATGCGCCAGTTGCAAATGGGCGGCGGCAAGGTGATGTCGTTTGGCAAAAGCCGCGCAAAACTGCTTACAGAGAATCAACAGCGTGTAACCTTTAGTGATGTCGCCGGCGTGGATGAGGCGAAAGATGACCTGCAAGAAATCATCGCATTCCTAAAGGATCCAAAAAAATTCACCAGACTTGGCGGCAGACTTCCCAAAGGCTGTTTGCTCGTCGGCGCGCCGGGAACCGGCAAGACCCTGTTGGCGCGCGCCATCGCGGGCGAAGCCGAGGTGCCGTTCTTCAGCATCAGCGGCTCCGATTTCGTGGAAATGTTCGTCGGCGTTGGCGCTTCCCGGGTACGTGACCTTTTCATTCAAGGCAAAAAGAAGGCGCCTTGCATTATTTTTATCGACGAAATCGACGCTGTCGGGCGTCACCGCGGAGCCGGTTTTGGCGGCGGTAATGACGAGCGTGAGCAGACGTTGAATCAGTTGTTGGTCGAGATGGATGGATTCGAGTCCAACGAGGGAGTCATTCTCATCGCTGCAACCAATCGGCCTGACATATTAGATCCCGCGTTGCTTCGTCCGGGGCGGTTCGATCGGCACGTCGTTGTACCACGACCGGACGTCAGAGGGCGAGAAGGCATCCTGCAGGTGCACATCCGCAAAGTGCCGTTGTCAACGGATGTGGACGTCAGCGTCCTGGCGCGATCCACGCCCGGATTTACCGGCGCGGACTTGGAAAACCTCGTAAACGAAGCGGCTTTGTTGGCAGCTCGGAATGACAAGGAAAAAGTCGGCATGCTCGACTTGGAGCTGTCCAAGGACAAAGTCATGATGGGTGCGGAGCGGCGCAGCATGATCATTAGCGACGAGGAAAAACGCACCACGGCTTACCACGAAGCCGGGCATGCCTTGATAGCGAAGTTACTTCCCGGTGCCGACCCGATTCACAAAGTAACGATCATCCCGCGCGGTATGGCCTTGGGGCTTACGCAGCAACTTCCCATGGACGAAAAATATACTTACCCGAGGGAATATCTCCTCAACAATCTGGTCATCCTGTTTGGTGGCCGCGTGGCCGAAGAGCTTGTGCTCGAGCAGACAACGACGGGCGCGGGAAACGATATCGAGAAAGCTACGGATCTGGCGCGCCGAATGGTCTGCGAGTGGGGAATGAGCGAAAAGCTTGGGCCTATGACATTCGGCAAAAAAGAAGAAGAGGTTTTTCTGGGAAGAGATTTTACCCAGAAAACAGATTATTCCAAGAGCACGGCCGTTGAAATAGACGCCGAGGTCACGCGTATTATCCAGGAGAGCTACCATCGTGCCAAGGAGCTGTTAACGACTAATCTTCGGCTGCTAAAAAAAATTGCCGAACAGTTGCTTGAAAAGGAAGTCCTGGACGGCTTGGAGATCGATGCCATCGTCAGGGCTTTCGGCGTGAACGGTGGAGATCCGTTCACATTATCGGGTGCGGCGACTATCGGTTGAGTAGAGCCGTATCCACTGATCCGACGAAAACGTCACGCCGGGTCAGACCAACGCGAATTCTTGATTTGACAACACCGGGTGGCATAAAACGCATTGTTTAAGAGCTTAGAGATGGCTTTTTGAGGGCGAAAAGCGACGTCTAAGAAGGATGCCGCGCGCCAACCGTTACTTCCTGCCTGGTTACGTCTGGCACATCACTCAGCGGTGCCATCAAAGAAAATTCTTTCTCAAGTTTGCGCGCGGCCGACGCCGTTATCTGTATTGGGTGTTCGAGGCCAAGCAGCGTACGGTCTTTCCGTTCTCGATTCTAGGGTTACGTCCAACCCCATCGACCTACTGGTCAATATGGGTTCGAATGGCCGACCGCATTACCGGCCGTGACTGGCAAGAGCCATGCAGGCCGAGGTGCCGACTCTAAGGACGATGCACAAAACACTTGACGCTCTCCAGGAACGTTGTTAATCATCGCTCTGTGAAACGGCATGAGTGCTTAAAAGAAATCGCGGATCTGGTCGGCGACGCCCTTGTTGTGGTCTGCGTCGGCGGCACGTCATCCGAATGGAATGCCTATCATCCGAGCGATGGCAATTTGCGTTGTTGGACTCTCGGTCTCACGTCATCCATAGCCTTGGGAATGGCGCTCGGCCTGCCTCAGCGAAGAGTCATCGCGCTCGACGGCGATGGATCTCTTCTGATGAATTTGTGCGGGCTTCCCACAGCCATGCGCAAGAAGCCGAAGAATCTCATTCATGTTGTATTTGACAACGGTATTTATGAATCTTCCGGTGGAACAAAAACAGCAACTGCAGATGGAGTTGATTTCGCAGCGGTGGCAAAAGGTGTTGGAATCAAGAACGCCTTCAGCGCTAGTTCCGTGAGCGAATTCAAGAATCTGTTCACTGACGCGCTCGCTCGCTGGGAACACACCTTTATCTGTGCCAGAGTCGAGCCGGGTAGAGGAGAAGTACCACCTTGGCCATGGCCCGATGTCGAAAACAAATACCGCTTCAGTCGGTATGTGGAACAGACCGAGGGAATTTCAATTTTTCAGGCCCGGATCCCTGGTAGCTGGAAGAAAGGTTGAGATCACTGGTGCGGAAAATTGGCCTCACTGGACTGATCTGCGTCGGTTACGTGGTATCGTGTGTCGTCGTTTTTGCGCAGAACAGCAAGCCCAATCACTTGACGATTAGCTATCCCTCTATTAGCGGTGCACAAGCAGTCTTGTGGGTTGGCAAAGAAACGGGAATCTTCAGGAAAAATGGTCTCGACGCCGATTTGGTTTATATCGCTGGCGGCCCGCGTTCTATGGCTGCCCTCCTTTCAGGCCAGTTGCAGGTGATCGGCACGGGCGGAAACGCGCTAGTTGCTGCGAATCTGGGCGGAGCGAAGGACACCGTACTTATTGCGACCACTTATAACACACTGGTGTTTTCCTTGATGACCCGTGCAAACTTGAAGGAGCCGAAAGATCTGCAAAATAAATCCTTGGGTGTGACTGGATTGGGAAGCCTTTCAGATTTTACCTTGCGTACCCTGTTGCGGAAATGGGGGCTAGATCCGACTCGCGATGTGGTGATTCGTCCTATGGGCGGTTATCCGGAAATACTAAGCGCCATGCAGTCTGGAATGCTTGATGGCGGTGTGTTTTCTCCCCCGGGCAATCTCACAGCTTTATCGCTCGGCTACCGCGAATTCGCCGATGCAGGCTCTATGGGCATCGAATATGCCAGCACATGTTATGCGACGACGCGCAGTTTCATTCGAGACCACAGGGAAACCGTGGTGCAATTCATACGTTCCCTCACCGAAGCCATCCACCGCTTTAAGGCAGACAAAGCGGGCTCTCTCAAAATTATGCGGCAATACATAAGGAGCGGCGATCCCAAGGTACTGGAGGAGACCTATCGTGTCTACGCGCTTAAATATCTACCCAAGGCACCTTATCCAACGGTACAAGGCGTGAAGACGATTCTCGATTCTTTTGGCGACAGCATTCCTGCAGCAAAGACAGCCTCGGCGGAGACATTCGTAGATACGAGCTTTGTCCAGGAACTCGAAAAAAGCGGAGCGATTGCCCGGTTGTACCAATGAGTGAAACGGACGCGAAAAAAAGGGCGACGGACATCTTGGCAGCCATAAAGAAGGCGGGGATCGATTTCGTTGCGAGTCTTCCCGACATCAATTGTCTCGATCTGATCAACGCACTTGAGAGGGATTCCGAAATAGAGCATGTCCCTCTATGTCGTGAAGAAGAGGGAATAGGCATCTGTGCGGGAGCGCGCCTGGTCGGAAGAAAACCGGCATTGCTCATCCAAAACGCGGGACTTCTCAACAGCTGTAACGGAATTGTAACTACTGGCCTACAACTCGAGCTTCCGATACTTCTCATTGTTTATTATGCCGGCGACATTGGGGATCGGGGATTTGCCAGGGTGGGTACCGCCACTGTACCGGTGCTGGAGGCGCTGGGGGTGCGTCATTATCTACTGCGCGACGCGGAAGAAATCGAGTGGACGTTCAAAAATGCCTGGATATTGGCTGAGGACTCAAGCAGACCCGTGGCGGTTCTATTGACCAAAGATGTCCTGGGGAAAAGATGATGAGGTTGAGAGGTTGTGGGGTCTTGCAATGCTACATTCCGTCAAATTAGCAAACGGTCGTGGCCCGAACGGTACAATTTCCGGTGCGATCGCTCGACCTTTCTTGAGAGCTTAAAGACTCATTGAAGACCTACCGCGCGACCGCCAGATTATTCGGACCGGGTTTCGATTCTTCGACGATTTAAAAAGAACCGGCTTCACTTCTCCTCCATTTTTTCCAGCTCACGGGCGAGTTTGTAAAGCTCGCCCGCAATTGACTTGTCGCGCTCGGCGCTGTTGGTATGGGTCGGACCGGCGCAAGACCTTGATTTACGAGCTACGGGCAAAAAGCATCCTTTCAGAGCTTGGAAGTGGTTTTTTGAAGCGATAGGCGTGAGACAAGAGGCAACACTAGATCAAAGTGAGCATGAGGAGTGAGGGGGGGCGTGGTAAGAAAAGAATGCGTTCAATGGTTCAACCGCTCAACGTTCAACGTAAATTTGATCGCTCGAAATGTCCGGGATGAAAGGGCTAGTGAAGCAACGAAATAGCTTGGTCAGACCGAAAATATTTACGACAACATATCACGAGCACGCCTTTTCTACTGAAAGACGATCATATCCGCACGGCTCAGGGTTGAGGCGTTCGCCTTCAGCGGTTCGTTCGTGGCGTTGGCGCTATTCTGATTCAGTATTTGAAATTGGCCGATCGCTACTTCGTAGTCCGTTGCGGCTAAGCTGGCATCCGTGGGTACGACGACCGTGTACCCCCGCAGCGTCCCTCCGACCGAGGTATAGACCACTGAGCCGCTGACCTTCCAGCCGGTGAGAATCAGCGTCGTAATCCCCTTGGCCTTCAGCATTTTGTCGAGATCCGTGCTGTAGAATCTGTCTTGACCGACCGACTTGACGACAGGGTCGCCGGGAGCGGGAGCGACCTCCGGCATCCACTTCGAGCTCTCCGGTTCTTTAGTGGAGTACAGGACGAACACGCCGGCTTTTCGCGCCCGCACCAGCAGCGAGGCGAGGGCCGGCACCATGGTCCCGGTGCAATTCGGCTGGCTTTTGCAGATACGATCGATCATGTCGAACACCAACAACGCCGTCGTCGCGGGTTGGAGTGTGACTTTGACGGGGTCGGGAAGGGCGGGCATTTGCAGTGTCAGTAATGACATGGGTTTCCTCCGTAGAGCGCGAGCGTTAGCAGGCTGTTGAAAAAGGCCCACCTGCGGAGCTTGTCCTGAACACGGTCGAAGGGTTGCGCTCGATCGCCTCGCTCCAACGTATCAGTAAATACGCCTCCGCTCATCGATACTCTCGCGCGCCTCGCATCTGGACCTTTTTGAACAGCCTGAAATCAAGTTTTTCAACAACCGGTTAGGCCACTGGCTAGAAGGACGGTACGAATCAGCGTCCTGTTAGAATCTGCGAGCACGGCTCGTATAAAAATATATTCGCAACGATTATGTACGCCGGGCTCCGAGTCGGAAATTTGAAACACTCTCATCTTTTGCGAAAGAAATATCGCCGACGGGAGAAGGTGTCAATCACGTCGTAAAGAGAGGAGAGGTTCAAATCGTTCAATCCTTCGACACGCGGTTGCACGCTACTCAGGATGACCGGCCCTTCGATACGCGCTTCGCGCTACTCAAGGATGAGCCATTCCCCGAGTAAGCCGCAAGGCTGTATCGAGGGCGCTCGGCTCACATCGTTTGATTCGGAGCCATATGAACAAATTATTTGAAGTTCGCTCGCTTCGATCATCGGCGGTACTTGTATTTGGGTGTTCGAGCCCACAGGTGTGAACGTTATTGCCGAGAGCATGCAGCTCATCGGTAGTCGTAGCGCGCGGGATATATAGGAGACGTGTAGCCGCTGCGCGACGAAAGCGAAGCTTACACACGCAAATCTAGCGGAGAAAATGAAGTTCTAGACACGAAAACCCTTTCCTGTGGAACGAAAAACGTTCACGACTCGGGAACATAAGTTGGTCCGACCCGAGATATGAACGGAAGATAACACGACTCCCTCGCGACGGCCCCTGTCTGAAGATCGACGTGCCGCATCCTCAACGTCCGGCAAAGCGGTGTGCGGTATAAATTTTTGGGATCGATGTGGGCGTTATATCTCTCATGATCCTAGTAGGGTTCAGTTATCTGGCAGACCCAAAGTCGCTTCATTGGAACAGTGCTATCCATCCTCTCGGCTCATTGATTGTTAACTATTTGTATAGCTTTGTGGTGGTTTGTCCAAAATAGCTCCGCAAGCCTCGAGCACAGAAAAAAAACTCAATTGTCTGATGAGCGTGGTTGAACGCTAATGAATTGAGTGATTTGAATCGAATCTTTTATTCTTGGCATTCCCACATTTTGGAGACCAGAACGGATGTTGATTGCCACTCCGAAAGATCTTGGCCGTTTTCATAGAACACCCCCGTATATAGGCAAGGATGTCAGGCTAGTGACGGATATCAAAAGCAGCTCCAATGATTGTCATCGCTCAACAGCAGCGTTAGTTATCGCGCGGATTCTCAACCAAACCAAATATCCAAACCAAGCTAATAGCGCGATCACGCTCAGTGTGAATAGCCATCTATGATGCTGATGAAAAAAGGCTCCAACGAATCGAATGTCACGACCTAAATAGTAAGCGCCGAGGCCCCAAACGCAAGTCCACAGCACTGCACCGGCAATATTGTAGGCCGTGAAGGTCAACCATGGCATTTTCATCACACCAGCGAGTATTCCGTTTAACTGCCGTAATCCTTCAACGAAGCGGCCCACAAGAATCACTAGGCCACCGCGACGACTAAAAAGATCATCCAGCTGCTGCTGGCGCTGCGAGCCGACTTTAAATTTGTCCAACACCAAGCGACCGCCCCAACGACCTATTACATATCCGACGCTGTTTCCTAAGATTGCCGCCGCAGTTACCAGAAATAAAAGCAACGCGATGTTCATGCGGCCTCTGGTGGCTTCTAGGCCACTCGCTATCAACAGAGTTTGCCCTGGAGCGGGGATTCCCATGCCTTCGAGGAGAACGGCTGTGGCTGCGGCCCAATACCCATAGCGTTTCATCAAAGGCTCTACTCTGGCGAGTGAACGTTGAAAGCGTCGAACTGCGGCGGTCTCGTATCTCTTTAAAGCCAAGGTGGAATCTTCGCTATGACTGCTTGCAACGGAAACGACTGAGAGCAACAACAGGCAAAGAGCTATAGCAGCTGCATAAAAACTGCGGTCTCTCTCTGGAGCCATTCAGGAATTACCTCTGCAACATTCTTAGGCGCGGTTAAACGAGATTTCAGCGGCGTATGAGTATCGTTTTATCGAATGCGAACCAAGCGTCAGGGAAAAAAGATCGACCCAGTCCTGGAAAGCATAGTGTGCCTAGAAAAACTTGAAGAATAGTACTGCTTCGACAATACAAGATAGCATAAAAGATCGTTTTAAGCGCTTAGACCTCACGTTTTCAGGCCGAAAGCGAGCTTGGGAAGAACCGATGCCACTCGCAAATAAATTTGCCTGAGAAAGATCGCCTTGATGACGACCCGTCGTTGATTAGGTTTCCCGCGCGATCGGCCAGTTAAATCTAGAATCTGAATTGACCAGCTGCTGCTCTCATCACCTGTATCTTTCCTGAAGGTATGGTACAAAAAGGAATTTGTGCCACACCGAAAGCTCACCATTAATCCTTAATTCTGCCACGTCTCATATAGGTTCGTCGGTCTGAGCGCCTCGCGTGTGCAGTAATTTTAATAAGCGGAGGGGGAAAGATGAAAGGAAAAAAATATTTCGAAAACGCTTTGCCGGAGACAACGACCAGACAATCGATCAGCGTCCTGCGGACTCTGCGCCGTGCTTTATTACTCGGATTGCTGTTATCAAGCCTGGCGGTGCCGAGCGCGCTGGCTGCCGGTCCCACCGGCTGGGGAATCGGTTCTTGCCGGGAAGTTACCGCCTTTCCGGCCAATCTCGTGGATCCCGGTGTCTACTGCCTGAGCTACAAATATATCGATTTTCCTCTTATGTCAGGCGTGCTCATTAAAATCTCAGCGGACAACGTCGTTCTCGACCTGAACGGTGCCACTCTCGATGGGACTCCGAAGCGCAACGGGGCGTTCTCCTGGGGCATTCAGTCGTACGGCCACTCAAACGTCACTGTGCGCAACGGCACCATCAGAGGATTCAACTACGGCATCTCACTCACCGCTCCCCTCGGGTACGTCAATACGACCGTGCGGCCGAGCCACAGTTTTTTGGTTGAGAATGTCCGGCTCATCGAGAACCGGACCGCGGGAATGGAGGTGATTGGCTACGATAGCGTGATTCGAGGCAACTATGTCGCTCATACGGGCGGCTCTCCGGACACTGGGCTCTCAGGCCACGCTTGGGGGATCATCGCAGCCGGCGACGGGCTCCGGCTCATTGATAATGACGTGACGTACACGCACGTCAACACCGCCCACAGCGGCGGCAAAACCACGGCCATTTATCTATCCGGCGGTGGAAACGCCGCAGTCGTCAAGAATCGCATCAGCGAAGCCGACTTCGGAATCTTTAGCGGAGGGCTCAATTGGGGCAAGTACCGCGACAATACTACAGTCAACGTCACTACGCCTTACACCGGCGGCACCGACGCCGGCAACAACAACTGAGCGGGAAGCGCTGGTATCGACTTAACGACCTAAGCCGGAGTGTAGGGTGAACATGGCGCGAAAACCGAGGATGGAATACGCGGGGGCTTCTTACCACGTGTTATCTCTTCTGGCTCTTCGAAGCTAAGAAGCGCTTTGGACTTTGCGCGCTTGATTACATCGTCACGTCAAACCACGATATAGACCTAGACTATTGCTGAGAGTGCAGCTGATCGCCGCACGAACAGCGCAAGAGTATAACGAACGCGAAGGGCGGCACGGGGCCTTCCGGGGCGATCGCTATCGTGCGACCCCTATCGAAGCGGACGAACATCTACATCACTGTTGGGTGTGCCATGGTGCCATGATCTGAATGGGGTCCGTGCTGGCGTCGAGGATCATGCAGGAAAGTGGAGTCAGAGTGGCTATGTGAGATTCAAACCGAGTCGTCGACCTGCAAGGCGCTTGCATCGCCGGGCGGTTTTAATGTCTGCGGGATCGCCGCTGATTATTGCAGTGCACGAGCGGCTGTGAGAAGTAGACTCGTCGGAGCAAACCCCCGGACTGATTTCAAAGGAGGCTATTATGATTCCGCTGAACCGCTATGAAGCTGGAGAAGTCATCATCCGAGAAGACGACGTTGGCGAAACGGCCTATGTCATCAACCAGGGGCAGGTCGAAGTCAGCAAGGAGCTCCAGGGGCAAAAGGTCCACCTGGCTACCCTTGGAGCCGGAGAAACCTTTGGCGAAATGAGCATGATTGACGAGAAGCCACGGAGCGCAACCGTGACGGCGGTTAGCGAGACACTGGTCTGCGAGATCCGGCGGGACGACTTTTTCAACAGCTTTCAGACCGACCCCAAAATAGCGCTGCAACTCTTGAAAGTTCTCTTCGAGCGTTTGCGTGAGGCGGACGCCAGGATCTTGGAGCTGCAAAAAACTTCTCCGCAGCCCGCGCTCGTTCCGGAAGTCGTGCCCGCAATGCCACGCCAGGAACAGCTTACTGTGACGCTGGAAGGAATGACGCCCCGGGCTGCCGCCGCTCTATCCGTCACTCCTTTTCAGATCACACAGTTCCCGTTTCGGATCGGCAGACAGAGTCCAGATCCGCTACTCTACAATGATCTGATGCTTCTCGACTCTGTGCCGCTGCAAATTTCTCGGCATCATCTGGCGATTATCCAACAACAAGGCCGGGTCGGGGTTGTGGACCGAGGTAGCACCCTCGGTTCATGGGTGGATGGTCAACAGATCGGCGGGCGATCCCGCCTGCCCGGTCCGGTGTTTTTTACCGGGTCGGAAGGGCTTCTGGTGTTAGGCACTCAAGAGTCCCCATTCAAATATCGCGTGCGAGTGGCTGCTCACGGTTCGTGAGATTCTGCTGACGAAGAGAAACCGCATGTGTCAATTCATGCAGTGGCGGCTGACGAGCCACGTGCGTCGCGATCACAAACATTTTGGCAGCAGCGGACATATCTAGCAGGGGACGCTTTAAGAGCTTTCCAGTTCAGTGCGATGAACACCTGATTACTGCCTTACGCACACTTTGCAGAAGCCGGCTCGCGCCGGCCGTGGATATTGTTGCATCGGGTAGTGGTGTGACTTAAAATCCCGAGGATCTGGAAGGATCCGTGCCCGATTCGAGCCCCGCTCCCGACACCAAAATCAATCATTTTTCAGTGCAGCTGTTGCACGGTGGCCGCGATCGCTATACTACGCGTTAAAACGGAACGGGCGCCGGTACTTTCGCGAAAATTGGCATTGATCTCCGAGATTGACTTTAAAGGGAATGCCAAGGCGGTCGCCGCAGAATGATTCGAAGCTCGCGGTCTTGTGATAAGCGCGAGGGAGATACTGCCGGATGTAGACGAAAGGGCAGCCATGGACAACGTCAATCCACATTTTAAACCGACAAGAGTTTATCTTGAGTCGATGATCGTCACTGGGATGCTTCCGACCAAGCACCAGCGACTAAGCGATTATTTTAATTTGGCGGCCGGCTACGAAGGCTTCGCTCTCAAAGACTCGAGCGCGGAAGATTTCGACGGCCATCCCTTTGCGGTCAACTCTGGGGAATTTCTAATATACAAACCGGAAGTGATATTGGTCGCCGACATGCGCGAAACAGAGAAAGCCGGTTCATCAGGAGTGGGTCTTGAGCGGATCGACAAAGAAGGCAGAAAAGTTATGCTGAGTGCCGGCCCCTTTTGGCTTCAAGGAACGATTCACATCCTACCCGGGAATATGCTCCAACATGTCTTGACGGGCAATACCGGATTCGTTCCTCTGACAGAAGCAAGGCTACTCAAGCCAGTGCAATCTGAACTTCGGACATTCCTTATCAATCAGACCAAAATAGGCGTTTTGGTTGCTCTGGATTAAAATTTCACGAATTCATTTGGCCCGCGTCATACACCGAGCCAGCACCGCGGCTGCCATAGAGCAGGTCGCGATGCCGATATCGTGAGATACGATACTGCTGGCAAGGAACTTCGTTACTGGCTGAAACATCACGGGGAAACCTGCGCGCTCATCGAGACTCCCGAAAAAATCGTCCGTGCATCGGGCAAATTGATTTAGATCGCTCATTTCCACGTTTCGAGAATTCTCGAAACGTGGAAGTCCCGGCAGTAATGGGCAGACCAAGTCTCAGATTAGAGATGAAGCCGCTCGCGCTGAGGCACGAACATGAATATGGTTTTCTCTGCACCAATCCCTTAATGCGTTGCTCGGCATCAGATCCTTGAGGTTCTTGATGTGGATGTGCGTGTTGTTCGAAAACCTCTCGGGATACTTAGCGCTCACTATTTTCCTTTCCGGTTAGACAGTTTGTCCGGCTTGGAATAAAACACGGCTTGCGGTTAAAAAGGAGGAGCCGGAAATGATGTCTCATTTT
>Ga0157376_10002276_pt1 | contig 12969 bp, 18 predicted proteins | sample M45metaG_FD_121801 | JGI IMG/M metagenome (GOLD analysis project Ga0157376, IMG submission 121801) | Miscanthus rhizosphere microbial communities from Kellogg Biological Station, Michigan, USA - M4-5 metaG | ecosystem: Host-associated > Plants > Roots > Rhizosphere > Soil | place: USA: Michigan... | reverse complement strand
CTCTGGCCTTTCTTTCCAATCAACAAACGATATACCCGATCAAACAGCATTGATTGTTAGTAACTCCAAGTAAGGTATATACACAAATTCGAAACGTTTACTAATAAATCCATCTCTTGGCGGCGGGCCATTGATTGCTCGATCAATACCCACAATTACATCGCCAGGAAAAATATCTGGATACTTGAATTGTTGGGTTAGTAAGAAATTCGGCACTACACAAATACCATCAATCAAAGTTTGATAGGCTGAATTACGCACGCCCATTTCCCAGTATTCACCTTCATCATTCCAATCCATAATGATATAATAAAGATCATCATCAAGTAATGACTCGATGGCTTGACTGTTCATATCTGCTAACGGAATAACAAACATTATGGCGCTACCGGCGGACCAAGCTTTGGAGTAATCAAAGGTTTTGCTGGCGGATTATAACCGCCTTGTTCTCTAGCAATCTTTCGAAACGGATTTTCATTACTTGGCGGTTTTTCTGAATTACCACTTGTTCCACTTTTCCTTTCACTTGTGCCAGTTTTACCTTTTCCACTACCATTCGGATCAGCTTTATCCGGCGGTAATTCTGTTTCCTTTAACGCAACCTTTTTTATTTTGCGTAAACTAGCGTTAATGTCCAACCAACCACCGCCACCAGCACCATTACCTCTAGTAATACTAAGATCAGTAAATGCCATTTCCTCATATTTACCTAAACCCGTAACAACTGTAACCGGCTTCCTTTCCTTATGCATACTACGCATTTGGTCCACTGCATTTATTAGTTTCGTCATGCATGAACCAAACTCTAACGACAATATCTCCGAAGATGATACCGATCCTGTAATGGATAGTTCTTCATTTTGTTGCGTAATGTGATCACTGATTTCTTCACTACCATCTTCTACCGGATACTTAGTTACTTCACTCGGCAACTTGAGATTTTCACTAACCAACACATCAAGCGACAAAAATCCAACAGTGCTTTTCTTTACGAAGATAGCGGAAAAGATGCTCAAGGAACGCCACCAAATTCCACTGCTGGATTAGAGTTGTTAATTTGTCTACCCATCTTCTCAAGTATCGTTGGTATCATACTCGTTACTTGATCAACAATACTTTGCTTCGGGTCAATCTGCACCACTACATCAATTTTCTGATTAACATTGTTAGAAGCTGGCGGAAAGACTGTCGCTCCTGGCGGCATCCCAGCGCCGAATGGATTCATCTTATCTACTGCTACTAACGGAGTTGCACCGAAAGTAGCAGCCGAATTAAGCATATTCATCTGACCTTGATCTGGCTTCTTCTTGAAAATATTCTTTGTTGCATCCCAAGTGCTAGTGATAAAGCCAGGAGTTTGCGCTGCTTTTTCTCGATCTGCTTTACGCGACGCTATTTCTTCCGGCGTTCTACCTAACGCCATATCAAACAAATCTTGCGCCCATTCCTTACCATACAATGCAGCAACAATCATTCCGGCAACTGGCACTACTCTACCAAGTGCAGCAAGCAATCCAGTAAACGATATTGTATTCCAAGCTTCAAATCCTGCTTTAATCGCAACTGTTGCACCTTGAACTATTCCTAGTTTCTTGATTAATGTTACAACACCAGCAGTAATGCCTAATAGATTCATGGCGCCTAGCGCCAGGAGCGCTACACTAAGAGTGCCAATAATACCTTCTACGCTGGTTAGTGATTCTTTGAATGCTTCCCATGCGCCTTTGAAATCGCCTTGTAATAGTTTGATAAATGCATCGAATCCTTTGAATAGATTATCGCCACTTAGCTTGTCTTTTAGGAATCCCATTACATCTTCAAAACTACCAAGGAAATCGCCAATGAATGACTCGCCGCCCCTAATCCAGTAAACCAAATCGGTTATTGCTACTGTTACTGCCAATATACCAGCAGCAATCAATGTCCATTGCAAAGCAGCTAACGCATTCGCTGCCGCCCATCTTAGCGTCCAACTAGTAGCAAGCATTAACATTCGAATTAGTTTCGGGCCAAGCGCAACCGTTATTGTAATACCAAGAACCTCGATCAGCTTATTCAGACCGCCAAATGCTGTTATCAGTTTACGCAAGTTGCCGAATGTTAGATCAGTAAATCTAACAATCATATCAGCAACTTTACTACCAGTATTAACCGCCTTCCATAGTTCGGCTGAAAATAACGCAACTTCATTCCATAGATAAGTAAAGCCTTCGCCAAGTTTCCGGGGGCGTTTCGCCCATTGTTCATTCATTAGTTTGTTAGAGGCGCCTAACGCTTTAATAAAGATTTCTGGCGTTAGTTTGCCCGCTTTAACAAACGCTTCCATTTCATCACGATTTTTACCTAGCGATACTCCTATCGCATCAGTAACATCATGCGCTTCATCTTGCAACAATCCCCATTGTCGCATACCAACAGCACCGCGACGAAAACCCAAGTTCATAGTATTAAGCACGGTGCTAATTTGTTCTGGACTCGCAGCGCCTAACCGCAATCCCTTAAAGATATTATCAACAGTATGTAACAATTCGTCTTGCGTTACTCCAAGCTCTTTACTTTCATTCAAGAACTCTCGGTAAGTATCCAGCATTTGCGTATATTCAATGCCGGTATTCTGCGCAATAGCAAACAGTTGTTTCTGTGCGGCAACAACATCATCGCCCGGTCGCGCCATACGACCAATCTGATAGTATAGCTTATTGATTTCTTTGCCAACGTTCTTAAATTCATCGACCCATTCAATAATTTTATCCGCTGCCAAAACAATACCAAACAATTTACCAAGTGCCATCATAGATGATTTCACTTGAGAAACGGCAGCTTCAGCCTGAGTAAATCCAGACTTGTTTACTTCAAAGTCAAATAGTGTCGTAATCTCTCTAACGATAGCCATTTACTTCTTGCTCCTGGCGCGTTCGTTCTCGCGCCATTCCGCAGCAGCACGCATATCTAACAGCGCATTTAGTTTAAGCAGATCAATAATGTCTACATCCCCTCTTGTTACTTCACCGATACTAACAAGACCTTCTAGTATTGGTCGCCATATTACTAGTTCTTCTACCAAATCTTCACGGAGAATACCTATTGGATCGTTGGACGGTCCTGTTGGTCCTGTCCAATAAGGCTTCTCCCTTGCGTAAAAAGCTTTTCGTAATTATACCTCAATACTTCAATCAGTATTTTGATAACATCGAATACATCATCAACCGATCTGTTCAATGCGCCTTCATCTAACGGCACTGGCGGATCAGACTGAACACTAACAGAAATATAAGCCGGATTCAAAACTATCTTCACTAACGCTATTAGTGATTTGCCATCAAGACTTTTCGATACCGACTCAATCGCTTTAGTTGCTTGATCCATTCTAACTTCAGCAGAACTGTTAGGATCATTCGCCTCTAACATTGCTGCTAGTGGCGGAAGGAATTTCTTCTGGACTTCACCTAACACTTCTAACGATAGAAATGGTTCATAACGTCTTATGTAAAACTTGTTGCCGTTATCCAGTTCGAACTCATAACGTTTCCCAACTACCGCCATGAGTTATTACGCTCCGCCAACTAGATATACACTCGGCGCGCCAGTCTCAATCTGCCATGCTCTAGTGCCAACTTCTTTGGCAAATTCCATGTCAGCAGGCTTAACAACCCAAGCTTGCGCGGCCATAAACAACGTTTCACCACACAAATCTTGCACTAGTATCGGGCCAATAGTGCCACCACAAGTAAGTGTATCCATTTCAAATAGTCCTGATAGAAACGCATTACTTGGACTAGTTTGCTGTAAAGTAATCGTTACTGTGCAACGACGATCTGTATTGACGGCTCGCGCAATTTCACCGTCAGCACCCACTTGGGTAACGACACCATCTGCTGACATAGTAACATTTAGAAAGGTTCCGTCTGCAAAACCAGACATAGGCAAACCATTCATAATGATTACTACGCGCGAGGGATTATAGGTCCGCACTACAGACATTTATTTCTCCTATGCAACAACTGGAACTGCGCCAACTGGCAACAATTCATAGGTTAGCGAACCCTTGATCTCGACTGCATGAATTGCACCAGCAAGTCTAGCAGTAAAGTATACATCATGTAGCACACGACTAGCCTTTACGTTAGGCGAAATTGTTGTTGATAGAGGAACACTAGTAGTATAGCTAGGAATTAGATTCCCTTCCGTATCAACTTCAGGCGGAGCAATACCGCCACGCTGCACGCCAAAGTCTAGTGACTCCATCAGCCTGGAACGAATAATCGCAATACCCGGATCAGTATAGGGAATGCGATTATCAACTAACTGCTGGAAAATATTTACTTTAATTTCTTCGCACAACCAGTCGCGAAAACGAATAACATCAATCCACTCGCCACCAGCAGTTTTGCCATTCTGAGTAATAGCAATATTACGGAATGGTTCGAATGTGTTACCATTCTTATCACGAACATTTCTCGATAGCGTTTCAGTCATATTAAGCGAACTAACGCCTTGTAGCCTTTGGTTAGCCCATGTCTCCTGGCCGGGGTATTTCGTGAAGCTCTTAATAGTAATGCCAATATCGGGAAAGTTAGTTAATGTCGGCTCATACCACCATGCCGTTCTGAAATAGTTACCATTCATCAACTGATACCCGACACTAGTCGTATCAGTTGCAACCGGATTACTATTAGCGACACTAGTCAATGTCGTTACAAATAGTTTCTCATTAGCCTCAGTCCATGCCGCACCAGCAAGCACCTTCGTTTCAAGATGATCTACGTTAGTCCATGCATACCAATTATTGTTTTCTGCTTTAATTGCTGTTAGATCAGCCGTCGGATCAGGAATACCAGTAGACAATCCGATATATACTTGCGGCAAATGCGGTATTTGTGAAAATGCTGCTTGTGCCGCAAGGTATATTGGCGAACTAGGCGTGCAACCATACGTATCAAGCAATTCGCTTGAATCAGTAATGATTGCTACTTTCTGTGCGCCTACTGGTGTAAATACACCATAAAGCAACAAATCAGAAAATGTGTTCTGTGCTACCGATGCAGTCTGCAACGATATTTGAACGTTGACAATGCGATCAATGTTCGCCATTAGATTTTGTTATCCCATTCTGTGGTCTGGTTACGATCCCACCCTGTTTCGCCATCGTCCCAATCACTATCAACTTCATCCGGACATGGAACAGTCTCCACGCATGTTAGTGAGTTGACCGGAACGTTTTGTTCGTTAAAGATAACGTATGGATCAGGAGTAACTGCGCCAGCTACATACCGACCATTTACTATTACACTACAGATTTCATTCATGGTCTCAGCATATTCCTCTGTATACATGAACTCGAACTGATAGATACCGCGCCCTTCGTATTGCGATAAACTAATTAGTTCTGGAACGTAACCAATAAACAGTCGATTACCAATAGCACAGTCAATCTCTTGTTGATAATCCAATATAGTTGGGGTTTGCAATATTAACGCAAGCGTATTGATTGTTGATAGTGAATTAATCCCGTTGAATACTTGTAGTTCTACTTCGGCTTTACGCCAGCCGGATATTGTTGTTGCCATAGTAGAATGGCCATCATACTGCATAGGACCTATCGCATACATTGGCGAATAGATCACATGGCCAGGAATGTCTACAGATAGAACGTTAATTGAAATGTATGGCTTGACTGGCCGGGGAATATTTTGATTGGCAAACACAATAGTCCAGTTAGGACCAAGCCGTTTCGCAGCTTCATTGATTAACTGATACAGCTTATCAATCAAGGTGCATTGTCCAATTCCATTTGCTCGATGGACTCAACAGCATAGTAACGCCAATGCGATACTTGAGTAGAACGACTTCTCGACAACATAGTAAAATCTGCTTCACCAAACAGCAAGTATTGCGAACCATCATATAGAAACAAATCACCAGCGTAACGTTCTCTGCCAGGAGCAATTTCTTGATTAGCGCAACGTAGCCTAGTTTCAGTGTAAATCTTAATGTATCTACCAGCCCTTCGTCCAAATGGTGTCGCTTCTATTATGTTTTGATCTGTTGGTCTAATCATTTGCACTGTTGCCATTACAGTAATGATAACGCCAGTATCGTCGGCTAACATATACTTGCCATTAACGATCTGACCAATATCGCGTTTCAATACTTCAAACGGCATTCGAAATGAAGTAGTCACGAAATCAAGAACCTGCCCTTAGTTGCTTGACCTAATTTTATTTCGTAACGAACTGACTGCACCATTCTACCAGTATCTATCAATGGGGAACTCGATCCTTTCATTGCCACTGTGGATGCAGCATTAGGAACAGCCCAATTCTTAGCATCACGTATTGTCTTTTGTATATACGACTGATATTTTTCGCCGATGTTCTGCAATACATAAGTCGGGCCGACCTTTCCATCAATCAAACTACCAGCAAGATACTCAGTAAATTTACCTATTTTCTCACCATATACTTCAGCAGTTTTCGACATGAACGGTCTAGCCGGTATTCTGTTAGTGCCAAACTCATTATACATGGCGTAGTCCACTACCGATACGCCATCGGCACTTTCGTTACCCATGATACCAACTCTAACCGAACTACCGCGTAATGCAGTAATATCTTTACCAATTCGTTGCCAACCCATATCTTTATCAATAATTTTTACGGGCATTGTGGTCTACCGAAACGAGTAGTAATCGCGCCTTTAGCACAAAGCTGATATAGTTTATTCCATGCATCCCACGGATCAGATGACGGCCGTTGACTTTGTGAATTGTTAGCACCAGTCGTAGTAGTTGCGTAACTGATAGTAATATCACCTTCCTTTTCGGAAGTAATAGGCCCTGCTTTTACCATTATTTCTTGGCCAGTTGATGTTTCTTGTTGCACACTAATCAAGTAAGCAACATACATTGCTTGTGCAAAATTTTGTTTACTCGTAGGCAAACACCAAGGACGAAATTCATCCGATATTGCTAGCAACTGATCTAGCAATGTCGGGTCAATATAACTTGGACTATCAGGATCGAAATACTGCGGAAAGAATAGTTGCAGTATTGCCTTAACATCAGTCCAATAATCAGGCGGAACAGTTGCGCTCATTGATTCACTACAAATACGAAATAACTTCCGTAGTGACTACGTTCAATGAATAGCTTCTGTTCCTCGGTTACGCCAACTGGTATCTTTGGATACAACATCAAATCACCGGCAATAAAAGTGCGCGATGATAGGTTAGTTGCAACATAGACACCACTAACAGTTGATTTATCATCATCTGTTAGTGGCGACTCTGTATCATCTAGTGGCGGACCACTCATATCGTTACGCCTTAATAGTCTGTGCCGCTGTAATTGACGATGGACTATTGGCTGACCGAACTGGTGATGGTTTAGCAACAATTGTTTCCTTATGCGGTTGTTCTACATCACCAGTATTAAACACTGGTGATGGCTGATTATTTTCCGGCAGAACTTCTTTTACCGGCTCATCCTTTGGAGGGTTAGTGAAATGAGCGCGAGTAGTAATTGGCGGATCAACTATTTCCGTTGCAGTAATGTGGCCTTCACTAGACCATTGCTGCATAGTCGGATGTTCCATAGTTACATCCGAAACTTCTGTGGTTGCTCCTGGCGCGAGCATGTCGCCCAAGTGTGTAGTAATAAGTCGCTCAGTATTGTTCTTAATAGAGAACATTATTCTTGCCTCCGATCAGGTAGTTAGTGCCGACAACAGTGCCAGCGGATAGAAGATATTAACGCCACCGCTACGTGCCATACAATCTGTAACGATTTCCAGATTGCGTGCCTCGGGAGGCAACTGACTAAATGGCATTACAAACATATGCGAAATGTTTTCCGCATTACGTTCATACATCAAACCGAGGTCTTTAGTGCCAGCACTACCAGCGAGTGTTAGTTCCCAGATATTCTCTACAGTAATTCCGGGATAACTAGTGCGAAACATTTGCAGCGGAGTAATAGGCACTGTTCCGCCACTAGCAGTAATGAACTTAGTAGAAGCAGCAGTAAAGGCTTTCGGCGCCAATTCCAAATGAGTCGCGTTGTGAGTGCCCTTTACTTGGTTCTGGTAAGCAGTAATCCATTGCACCAGATTAGCAAAAATCTGATCGCCAGTTAGTGCGCCCCAATCACCAGCGTTAGTTAGCACTAGAACAGGAACGTTCGGATGTGTAAACAATCCAAACAATCCATAAGTCGGATCGCCATTGAGCTTAACGGACATAACCTTTAGATCCATAGCTCGTTTCGCTGCCGCTGCTTTCCTTGCATCTAGGCCAGCACCAGTAGCACGCGAAGCACGCAATTCATTAACATTGTAACCGTAACTATCGCCCAATGTCTTAACGCCAACAGAACGTGACGTTGATCTAACATCAGCACGCGGTAGATCATCAGCATAGTTGCTGATTACTTTCGCCATGCCAACAGCATCGTAAGCGTATTGAGTAACAGTCTCGGCCCATTCAGGAACACTAGTATCATCCGGAACTAGTATATCAGCGTTAGTTGCAGGCAACTGACGATCATATGTCGCTGACCGAACGAAATCAAGCTGACGAGCTAGAAAAATAGTATCAGCATCTTCGCGGAAGTTTTGCCGAATGAAAGTAGCGTTAGAAAGCATCACAACGTCTGATTCGTCGTAATGCTCATGCAACATCGGGTCTGGCATGTTACTAGTCCTTATACGTTAGGATAGTGCAATTCAACGATTGCACCGAGCGTAGTTGTTACACCATCAATATTAAGTAGATTGATGGGACCACTACGGAATACTGCATTCGTTACTGCAATGGAACCAGTAGTGCTAAACTTACCCGTTGCAGCATCAGCTTTTGCTGCTACGCCATCAGCAACACCAGTGCCATCAGCCAATGCTACCCATGCTCGACCGCGTGTTAGCACGGAAATAGCATCATACTGCCGATAACTACCATAGTAACCGATGATGTGATCATGCAACGAAACACCAACGCCCAAAGCAACGGATGCACCGTTCTTGCATGTTAGTGCTGCCGCAGCAGTTCGTTGCACTGCAACACCAACATCAACGTTAGCGCTGCCACATGCAAACGTATCTACGTTGTCATCCATACTATCTGCTTTCATACCCACGAAAGCAGGAGCCATATAGTTAGCGTATGTCCCCGACATTATGCAGCATCCTTCTTTTCGCCACGGATACGAGCAATCATTCTTGCTCTAGCATCGGCAGAAGAAACACTGCCGCTAGGATTACTATCTTCTTTATTCGTAACGATTTTCTTCTGCTCAGCCGTCTTTTGGTTATTATGGTTATCACGCGCAACAGTCATATCATATGCGCTGTTAACATATTCATCGGAACGATCTTTCCATTCTAGTTTCGTTCCGAGTTTCTCAGCAATAGCAATTTTCAGATCACGGTCTGAACCATCCAACTTCAAATCAAGTTGTTTCGCTTTTGCTTCGAGTTCAACTCTGCTCCTGGCGGAGTTCTTCGCTGTTTCCAACTCAGCTTGATGCTTAGTTGTTAGCGTAACAACTTCTGCCTTAGCAGTATCGCGTTCTGCATCAGCCTTATCAGCACGCGATGTTAGTTGCTCGATCTGCTTCTTCAGATCATTCACCATAGAAACGATTTCCGGCGCAGCAGGATAATCTATCCCGGTGCCATCATGCCGAACCTTACCTAGAACCGGGTCCATTGTTTCGTTCTCCAATGCAAATGATGCGAGTTCGTCAGAGTCTAGTCGGATACGCGCATTACCAGCACGCCCTTTATTAACAACTGCAAGGTGATTGTATGTAATACTTTTCTGTATTTGATCGTAACGTTCTCCATTGAACGTGCCAGGAGTTTCGTCTATCTCGCACTGATAGCCAAGTGATAGTTCTCGCTTACTACCTATTTTCTTTACGTTATGAATGACGATATCAGCGACTACATTAGAGTCCTCTTTTACTCCGTTAGAGATAACACTGCCAACGACGATACCATCAAGATTACTGTTAGTATTGAGGATACCTTTATGACCATCTGTAATAGGTATTGCACGCAAACTCGCTAGACTCGTTTCATTGAATACTTCTGCATCAGGCCGATACTCTTTTACTATTTTGTTACCATTACTGTAAGTAAAGATACCCGCTCTAGTAATGATCGGACGATCAACAATCCAACCATCTTTCGATAGTTCAGCTTTAATGGTTATATTGTCGTAACGTGTTACCATTACATTTCGCTTTCAGGAAATAATGCTGGTTTACCCATGCAACGATATGCTGCATTCCAAAACTGTTTCGCTGCTTGATCCCATGCTAGATCAGGATTAACCCATAAGGTAGGCGGATCAGTATCAAAGTTTATTTTGACGGCAACACTATTAAGGCCAGGAAACGTTAGAGTATTAATCGACACTAGATTGTTAAATATAACTGTTCCTTTGTAGTCATCAGCAGTTGCAAACACTTCTTCCCATTCGCTTTCCATTATTCAGCTTCCTCTAACAAACTAGCTTCGAATGAAACAAATTCTGGTAGTATTGGTTCAGCAGTGCAGCGGCACTGGTAATCGTCCCCTGGGTGCCCAGGCTCAGGCGGATTATCCCAACTAAAAACCTCGCCGTCAAGTATTTCGTGTTCTTCCCTAACTCTTTCATCACCTACTGTGCGCCATATGTATTGCTCGACTCCCAAATCAGTTTGTCGTTCTTTAGTTAGTTGCCCATTCAACTTAGAAATCTGATCTCGCGCAATCAGTTTAGCCCTACTATCACTCACATCAGTTCGTTCTGCCATTATATTGAATACGGCGTCAGTAGTATCTTTTAGGTTAGTGCCATCTATCAAGGCTTGTCGTGTCATCGTTGCTATTTGGTTACTTGTCTTAAACGGTATATCCTTAATAAGCAAACTGTTACTGCGACTCCAGTTTTCCATTATGAACTTGTAACGTTCCTTATCTTCTTTCAGTATCGGATCAACTGCATATTGCGATCTAACAAGGCTAGTCCATTGGGCTTTATTGTATTGATTTACTTGCGGTCCAATAACGTTCATCTGCCGTATTGCAGAGTTAGTGGGTCCGACCATATCTTTAGTAATCTGTAACATTACCTTCCTTAGTTCATCTTCCCAGCCTGCATCTTGTCTAACAATTTCTCCCGTCGGTAGATGAAAAGCTGTTGCCTCAGTAGCCATTGAGATAACATGCGGCGACATATTACGTTTAAGCACCTTTTTATAAGTGTTAGTAAGTGATAACAGAATGCGACGATATGCATACTCCTGGCCCAGCGGATACTTCATCGGTTTAATAGGTTTACGCTTGGGCACTCGGCTTACTCGTATCGTTAGGAACGTCTAACATACTAGTATCTATACCAGCCGCATAATCCATTGCACTAACGGCAGTATCAGGAATTTCTTCAGGGAAATTATATTCGTCATACTTGTTAACGAATATCTGTCTAACTTCTTCGGGACTGATAATACCGGCATTCTGTAGTGATGTTAGCATAGTCATTTCAGCAGCGTTAGCTTCTTGATTGGTTTTGTTAGTAGTAGCCTGTTCTGCTTCACTCGGCACCCATAGTGGATTAAAGCAAATCTTCCATTTATCCGGTATCTTGTCAGTAAAGGTTTGCTGTATATACAGTAATGCAGTTAGTTTCTCTAGAACAGGCGCCGCGATTACTTGTTGAATATGAGAAACCATACCGTAATAAGACTCAAGATCGCCAGCGCCAGTAGCATTGAGTCCTGTGGTAGATTTACCAAAAAGTATAACAACAGGTATATTGCTGCTAGCAGAAAGTGCAGTTTGATACTCTTGAATAACGGATTGTATGCCATCGAGTCCTAGGTTTTGAACAGTATAACTATCTTTCGCATCGACAACAACACTGTTAAGATTACCTCTAACAAGATCAACCAAATTAATTCGGCGAGACACAACATCATCCGCTTCTTCTGCAAACAGATCACCTAAACCTTCCATCAAGTAAACGCCTTGCTGTTTCCTTTCTAACAATCGCAAGGTCCATTGTAGTGATTGATCGTAACGACTCAAATCATCTAAACAGCCTTCTAACACACTACGACCAGCAAAAGTAAGATTTTGCCGAATGATCTGTTTTAGTGGTGTTGGTTCACCGCCCATAAATATCAGTCTAGTATCATGCACTCGAAAGGTTGACACTCCTGGCGGATGGATATCGTAGTATTCGACTTGACCAAACTTTAGTAGATCGTTCGGATCGCTATAGTAAATATCAGTAGGTTTGATGCATGTTAGATCATACACTTTGAGTTCTATTACTTGAATGATATTATCATAGTTCAATGGCGTATCGAGTTCACCACCATCCTTAACAATTACTAGGATGCATGATCCACCATATAGCCGAGACCATCTAACGCAATCTGACATTTTAGTGTAGACTGATAGCCGATCAAATTCATCGAATATCATACTGCCTTCATCGCCTTCGATTTCTATTCCACGTTGGAAACAGTCATCGGAGGGACGGTCAATAATCTTTTGTGCTACACCACTACCACTATAGATTTCAGCATAATCGTAATAATTGTAACGACTTGCCCAGAAACGTTCTAGCCCTCGGCGCCAACTACTACCCTTAAAATAAGTTGATGCAGTTCGATCAAGCCCAACAGTATTGAGTCCTGATAAGACATTGCCAAAACCATCGTTGCGAATAATATTGTTCACGATGCCAATGCCCTACGTCTAGCATCATTGTTGGCGCCTTCAATACACTTTAGAAATGCGCCACTACTAGCATCGACCAAATCATCATTAACATTACCAGAAGGGAATGATTCCATTTGTGAAAGGTATTCTTTGTTCCATGTTCCTTCCACTATATCAACATTACCCATTTGCCATTGTGCTGACAATGGTTCGGCTCTAGTAGTTTTAGGTCCAGTCTCCCTTATTGTTTCTACTCTGT
>Ga0157376_10002272_pt1 | contig 12977 bp, 7 predicted proteins | sample M45metaG_FD_121801 | JGI IMG/M metagenome (GOLD analysis project Ga0157376, IMG submission 121801) | Miscanthus rhizosphere microbial communities from Kellogg Biological Station, Michigan, USA - M4-5 metaG | ecosystem: Host-associated > Plants > Roots > Rhizosphere > Soil | place: USA: Michigan... | reverse complement strand
GTGATAGCCGAGAAGTCCGGCAAAGGTTTGAGCGCGCTCCCCGAGGTCACGAAGGTCGAGATAAGAAAATGGCGGGGTGGGATGATCGCTGCGATCGCCGCGCGTGACGGCGACAAGGTCGCTGGTGTGAGCGACTCCCGGAATCGGGTTCAGCAAGGTAGCGCTGATCCAACTGAGCACAGTGGTATTGGCGGCGATGCCGAGCGCCAGCATAAGAACGACGACCGCAGTAAATCCTGAATTCTTGCGCGACATGCGGAGCGCGAAGCGACAGTCTCGTACCAGCGTGTCGAGCCATGCTCCGGCCCGTGCATCTCTCACCAGTTCCTTCACCTGCTCGACACCTCCCAACTCGATGCGCGCTGCTCGTTCCGCTTCATCTGGCTTCATGCCTGATCGCACCTTCTCCTCGATCAGCAGCGAAAGGTGGGCGTTCAATTCCGCAGCAATCTCCCGCTCATCTTGCTCTCTATGCGTTACATTGCGAAGCAAACTGGTCGCGCGCTGAAGCAAGCCTGACCTAACTTTTTTGGTCACGACGCCTCCAGAGTCCGCGAGATTCCTAGCGCAATCCGCTCCCATTTCGCTGTTTCCATTTCTAGTTGCTTTATGCCCGCTTTGGTTAGCCGATAGTACTTTGCCCGGCGATTGGCTTCCGATTCGCCCCAGGCCGACTTAATCCAGCCTTCTTCTTGCATGCGGCGCAGCGCGGGAAAGAGGGAACCAGTCTTCACGGTAAAAGTGCCCTGGGTGATCTGCTCGATGCGGCGCGAGATACCAAGCCCGTGCATTTCGCCGAGGCGCAGTGTCTTGAGGATCAGAAGGTCAAGAGTGCCTTGAAGTAGGTTTGTTTGCTCCTGGGTCACGCACGCTCCTGTAGATCGTCTACGCGACACTAGCGCCGGTCCTGTAGAATGTCAACGGGTGATTTCCCCACGGTGGCGCAAGTTTCCGGAGCCGCCTGGAGATGTCGGGATTGGTGTCCAGGTACAAAAAGATATAACCAATTGTGCTGTTGAGCATCACATATTGTGCAGGAGAGAGTATGTCAGTAAAAAGCGTCCAATTTACGGTTGCCGCCCACATCATGGCTGGTCTGGGCTACCACTACGGTAAGGAAATCTCCTCGGCGGTCCTGGCCGAGAGCGTGAACGCCGACCCCACGTTCGTTCGAAAGTCGCTCTCCAAGCTTTCGAAAGCCGGCTTGGTCGTGACAAAACGTGGCAAGAGCGGAGCGAGCGAGCTCGCGCGTCCTCCCCGAGAGATCACGCTGCTCGACATATACCGCGCCAGTGCAGCGCCGCCAGCATTTGCGATTCATTCGTATCCGATACACAAGAGGTGTCCGGTCAGCTGCCACCTGAAGGATTGCATGTCGGGATTGCTTTCCCAGGCTCAGAACAGCTTCGAGAAATCGCTCGCGAAAACCACCCTGGCCGATCTGGTTGGTCAGATTCGGCAAAAGACGCGTTGACTTTTTTTGCCTTGAATTGTGCAGATGAAAGGAACAATAAACCGGGGGAATTGTAAAATGTTGACCGAAACAGAGTTGGCGCCAGACGAGCGGGCGGGCAGCGAGGAACGGCGAATCAGTGGACGAACGTCGGCCAAGCTATGGGTTGTGGCCGGCGTCCTCGGGATAGTGCTGGTGGGTGCGTCGCTCAAATATTTGCGTGGGGCAAGCGGGAGTTCCGCCGCTGCTCGGCCTGCAATTCCGCAAGTCGTGGCGAGCAAGCCGCTAGCACAAGACATCGAAACGCGGTTGGGCTTTCTTGGCCAATTCGCGGCGATGTCGCAAGTCGAACTGCGCGCGCAAGTAGGCGGTACGCTTACGGGAATATTTTTCAAGGACGGGGACATTGTCCGGAAGGGCGAGTTGCTTTTCACAATCGACCCTCGACCCTATGAAATCACACTTGCCGAAGCGAATGCCCAGCTTGACGTTGCGGCGGCTCGACTGGAACTGGCTGATCGGCAACTGGACCGTGCCAAAGATCTGGAGCAAAGCAACGCGGGATCGGTCGAGAACGTTGACCAGCGGGTTTCGGATCAGCGGTCGGCGCGCGCTGCGGTCGATGAAGCCAAAGCCCGAATCCGCGATGCACAGTTCGACCTCGACCATTGCCGGATCACGGCTCCGTTCACCGGGCGCATGGGCACCCATCTCGTTTCCGTAGGCAATCTGATTGCCGGGAGCCGCACAGCAACGAGTCCGACGACGCTACTCGCGACGGTGGTGTCGCTTGATCCGATCTACCTTGATTTTGATATGAGCGAGTCCGATTTCCTGGTGTACTCCAAATATCGTGCGCGCCTCAAGGGAGAGCGTGTCCAGAAGGTTGAGATTGCGCTCGGCGATGACAATCAGTACGCGCGAAGCGGCGTATTCGATTTTCTGGATAATGTTCTGGACCGTTCGAGCGGCACGATTCACGGCAGGGCTACCGTGGCAAATCCGAATCTGGTGTTGACTCCCGGCCTGTTCGCCCGAGTTCGACTGGTCGTTGCCCCTCCTTCACCTAGTCTCCTCGTGCCAGACAGCGCTGTGCTGCCTGACCAGTCACAACACATGGTTATGACCGTCTCGCCGGACGGGACGGTCGCGACAAAGCGAGTGGAGGTAGGCGAGATTCGCGACGGTCTGCGAGTGATTCGCTCCGGGCTCGCACCGAGCGACCGGGTCATTTTGGGTGGGCTATCTCACGCCGCGCCCGGCACCAAAGTCGCCATCGAGGACGGCACGATCCGCTATGACAGCGGCAAGGACTGAAGAGAGAGCCGTCCCACCTACAGTGCAGATCACCACGGTGTATCCGGGCGCATCCGCGGATACGGTGTCGCGCACCGTGGCGACGCCGCTCGAACAGCAGATCAATGGTGTCGAGAACATGCTCTACATGAGCAGTCAGTCGACCGGAGACGGCAGGCTGACGGTCACGGTTACCTTCCGCATTGGCACCGACTTGAACGTCGCACAGATGCTGACACAAAACCGTGTGCAGGACGCTTTGCCTCGGCTGCCCGAGGACGTGCAGCGTCTGGGTGTGCAGGTCCGGAAAGCGACACCCAGCATCCTCTTGGCCATTCACGTCTACTCGCCGGATACTTTGCGCGACAACCTGTATCTCTCAAACTACACAACCTTACATATCAAGGACATCCTCGCGCGGCTCGAAGGTGTTGGAGATGTGCAGTTCCAGGGCGGTCGCGAGTACGCCATGCGCATCTGGCTCGAGCCGGACAAGGTTGCGGCGAACAATCTGAACGGCAGTGAGGTGCTGGCGGCACTGCGCGCCCAGAACCTGCAGGTCTCGGCCGGAATTTTGAATCAGCCGCCTGTGCCGGGGCGCGAGGCGTATCAGATCAACGTGGAGGCACTCGGCAGACTTTCGACACCCGAACAATTCGGGGAAATCGTCGTCAAATCCGATAAGCAGGGAAGAGTGACCCGGGTGCGGGACATCGGCCGAGTCGAGGTCGGCGCCGCCGATTATGGGTCCACTTCCTACATGGACCGCAGTGACGCTACGGCGCTCTTGATCTACGCTCAACCGGGCGCAAACTCCCTTGCCGTCGAACATGCAGTTCTCTCCGCGATGAAAGACTTGAAAAAGGAGTTTCCCCAGGGCGTCGACTACAAAATCATTTACGACCCGACGATTTTCATCGCCAAATCGGTCCGCGAGGTGGTCATCACGATCTTCATCGCCATCCTCCTCGTGCTCGGTGTCGTGTTCTGGTTTCTGCAAAATTGGAGAGCCTCGATTATCCCGGTGATTGCGATTCCGGTCTCTCTCGTCGGAACGTTTGCCGTTTTATATGCGCTTGGTATATCGCTAAACAACCTTTCGCTTTTTGGCCTGGTTCTCGCGGTTGGCATCGTCGTCGATGACGCGATTGTTGTCGTCGAAAACGTCGAACGCAACATGCGCTCCGGTATGTCGGCTTCGGATGCCGCTCACAGAACGATGGACGAAGTGAGCGGAGCGCTGATCTCCATTGCGCTCACTCTGTGCGCCGTTTTCGTTCCGTCCGCATTTCTTTCGGGAATATCCGGCCTCTTCTTTCGCCAATTTGCCGTTACGATCGCCGCATCCACGGTGATCTCGTGTTTTGTCTCGCTGACTCTGAGTCCAGCCCTGTGCGCGGTCCTTTTCAAAGATCACGATCCACAAGCTGTTTCGTCGCGTGGCCTCGTGGGTCGTTTTCTCAGTTTAGGCTTCGGCTGGTTTAATCGCGGCTTCGATAGCTTGTCGAATGGATACGGGAATCTGACACGGCGTCTGGTAGCTGGAGTGGCTATTGTTCTCGCGATCTACGTCGCACTGATTGGCGTTGCTGGCCTCGAGTTTTCACGAGCGCAAACCGGTTTCATCCCGGAACAGGATCAGGGATATCTGATTACCGTCGTTCAGCTTCCTCCCGGAGCAACGCTCGCGCGTACAGAAGAAGTGGTGAAGCAGGCGACCGACATCATCCTGAATACGCGCGGCGTTGAACACGTCGCTCCCTTCGCGGGCCTTGATGCGACGACACAGACGGTGGCGTCGAATTCGGGGACGATTTTTTCCGGGTTACCGTCCCTGTACAACCACGAAATTCCTGGTGTAACGGCAAACACGGTGCTGGCTGATCTTCGCGCACGGCTGTCGGTGATCAAGGATGCGCGCGTGTTAACCATCCCACCTTCTCCCGTGCAAGGACTGGGGAGCGCGGGTGGCTTCAAGATGATGCTGGAGGACCGCGCCGGGCTTGGTTCGGAGGCTGTTGTGCGGGCGGCGAATGACCTCGTCGCCGCTGCGAACAAGGATCCGCAGATCGCCGGGGCATTTACGTTATTCAACACGGGATCACCCTCGGTATACGCAGATATCGATCGCGTAAAAGCGGAGAAGGTTGGCGTCACCCCGACTGACGTGTTTTCGACACTGCAAGTCTATCTGGGCTCCCAATACGTCAACGATTTCAACTTACTGGGCAGGACGTACGAAGTGGTCGTCCAAGCCGATGGTCAATACAGACGTAACCAGCCGGACATCACGCGGCTCAAAGTACGCAACGCTTCCGGTGAAATGGTGCCGATTGGGACGGTGGCACGGCTGAAGGACAACACGATCCCGTACCGTGTGCCCCGCTACGATCTCTTTCCAGCCGCGGAGGTGCAAGGAGTAGCTGGTCCAGGTGTCGCCTCTGGTACCGCGCTGCTCCGCATGGAGGAGCTTGCCCACCAGGTTCTTCCGCAAGGAATCGGATTCGAGTGGACGGATCTTTCCTTCCAAGAACAACAACACGGAACTCCCACCCTCCTTGTCTTCGGTGCAGCCGCTCTGTTCGTCTTCCTCGTGCTCGTGGCGCAATACGAAAGTTGGAAGTTGCCGATGGCGATCGTACTGATCGTGCCGATGTGCCTCCTTGCATCCGTAACTGGCCTGCTCGCACGCGGATTGCCGATCGATATTTTGGCACAAATCGGTTTCGTCGTACTTGTCGGCTTGGCCGCCAAAAACGCGATTCTGATCGTGGAATTCGCACGCCAAAAGCAAGAAGAGGGCGCGAGTGCTGGAGAAGCAGCGGTGCATGCCGCGCGCACACGGCTCCGCCCGATTTTGATGACGTCCTTTGCATTCATTCTGGGGGTTGCTCCGCTGGCAGTAGCCACGGGAGCGGGAGCCGAAATGCGCCGGTCACTGGGCACGGCGGTGCTGTTTGGGATGTTGGGCGTAACCGGCTTCGGTCTTCTTTTCACGCCGGCTTTTTACACTTTCGTTCGCAATTTCGGCCGCAACCGTAAGGAACGCCAATTGAGTCAAGCCGCGCTCAAAGCGACAACCGCGATCATTCTTGCCCTCAGTCTATTTGCGGGTGGTTGTGCCGTGGGTCCACGCTATGTGAAGCCCAGCACGAATCTTGCTCCCTTTCATAATCTCGCCGGGGCCAGTGCGACGAATCCGGAATTTTCCGCACCACCTCTCGAAACTTGGTGGTCGGGCTTCAATGACCCGATGCTTGTGACGGTCGTGCAGCGCGCCCTGGACCAAAATCTCGATCTCGCCGCTTCGTTTGCGCGTGTGCGCCAAGCCCGAGCGGCAGCGGCAGCGGCGGGCGCGCAGCTTCTGCCGACAGCTGATTTGGAGGCGACGGGTACGGCACTACGCCAGAGCGTTGCGGGTCCACTTGGTTCTGTGGCGAATAGCTTTCCTGGCTACAGCCGCGATCAACGTGAGTACACAGTTGGAGCCGCGGCCAGTTGGGAAATCGATCTTTCCGGAGGGCTGCGTCGCGGCAAAGCTGCAGCTGCTGACGAATTCCAAGCTGCGCAGGCCGACCAGGTTGGAACTCGAATCACCGTGGTCGCCGAGGCGGCTGATGCCTACCTCCAGGTCAGGGAGTATCAGGCGAGGCTTGCAGTTGCGCAGCAACTCATAGATACCGATACACAACTTCTGAAGTTGGTCGAAGCACGTCGACGCGTGGGAGTGGCGGACGATCGGGAAGTTGCCCAGGCGGAAGCGCTTCTCAGGCAAGCCAAGTCAACCGTGCCCACGTTGCGTGTGGCCCTGGAAGCACAGCTGAACCGCCTCGACGTCCTCATGGGTGCTCAGCCGGGAACGTATGCCGAAGAGCTTTCCAAGCCAGGTGCAATTCCCGGAATCCCCGCAATCACTGGAGCCGACCAACCCTTGGATGTCCTGCGTCGCCGACCCGACATCATTGCAGCCGAGCGCCGGCTTGCCGCGTCGAACGAGCGAATTGGCGTTGCGATTTCGGACTACTACCCGAAGGTTTCGCTTTCCGGCGCGCTTGGTTTCGACAGCACGAACGGTGGCACCCTTTTTAATGGGAAGGCGTTTCAACCCATTGGAACAGGAGCGCTGCGCTGGCGGCTTTTCGATTTTGGAAGAGTCGCAGCTGAGGTCGCGCAGTCGCGCGGCGCCTACGGCGAAGCCCTTGCCGGTTATCGGCAGGCGGCTTTGCGGGCCACGGAAGATGTCGAAAATGCCTTGATGGAGCTTGCGCAGACGCAGGTGCGCCTCGAGGAATTGCAAGGCGAGGTCGCCTCTCTCACGAGGGCTCGCGATCTTTCGGAACGCGCGTACAAGGCCGGCGCAATTCCGCTGACCGACGTTCTTAATGCGGATAGTCAACTCCTCGTTGCACGGAACGATGTGGAAAGTACCCGGGCGGATGCGGCCCGCGCCGCCGTGCGCACCTTCCGCGCTCTTGGAGGCGGTTGGGACCTACGTAGCAATCCGTCTCTGACCGCAGTCAAGTAAAAGCCTGGGAAGAAGGGCAGAGCAACAACGGAGAAAAATGAAAGGTGGGTAAGGAATGACTACAGATAAGTTGCTTATCGATTCCGCGCTCCGCGGGTGGAAGTCCAACGTGGAAGGAGCGGACAAACTGTTTGGGGCACTGGCGCCAGGAGAACTCGAGCAAGAAGTCGCTCCGGGGCGAAACCGTTTGATCTATCTCTGGGGCCATCTCGCGGCGGTGAATGATGCACTTTTACCACTGCTCGGAATTGGAGAAAGACTGCATCCCGAATTCGACACCATGTTTATTTCGAACCCGGACAAGTCCGTCCGCCTCACGGTCTCGGTGCAATCGCTCAAAATAGCGTGGCAAGAAATCAACCAGAAGCTGTGGGACCACTTCTCGCAGTTCTCGGCATCGGATTGGGCACAGCGGCATAACGCGGTGTCGGAAGAGGATTTCGAGCGGGAACCGCATCGGAATCGATTCACAGTTCTGCTCGGAAGAACCGCGCATCTTGCCTATCACGTGGGTCAGGCGACCTTGGCGCGGCCGAAGGCATAGTTCGCCAGTTGAAGGATCGCGCCGGCTTGCAGCAGTCACATCCGAACCCATCCGCCTCGCAATATGGCGTCAGTTCTCGAGGGATACGCAATGACTCCGAAGGAATTTCAGCAATCACATTTGGCGGTCGAACTGAAAGCAGGAAAGACACGGCTGGAAGGCCGCTTCAGGGATTGAGCGACGAGCAATGCGAGAGGGAGGGAGCGACTTGCTTTGGTTCGGTGCTGGACGTTCTTTCTGAAATTGTGACTGAGGAGTTCCTGGTGCTGAATGGGATGTAATTCGATTCCCATCGCCCGCTCCAGAATCATTCAAAACAAATAACTTAGCTGACGCTTGACCCCAATTCAGGCACTTGTCTAATCGGAGTCGGATGCTAGACTGAAGGCACGTGAGGCGCACGCCCATGGCTGAAGCTGTCGATTCCTCTCAAATCGTCCGGTTCGGGGTCTTCGAAGTTGACCTTCACTCGGGCGAGTTGCGGAGGAGCGGGCTAAAGTTGAAGCTCACCGGCCAGCCGTTTCAGGTTCTCGTTATCTTGTTGGAGCACGCCGGCAAGGTAGTGACACGAGAGGAACTGCAGAAACGCCTGTGGCCGGAGACTTTTGTCGATGTCGATCACAATCTTAATACCGCGATCAATAGAATCCGCGAGGTTCTGGGCGACTCAGCTGAAAATCCCCGCTTTGTCGAAACGCTTCCGAGGCGCGGGTACCGGTTCATCCTGCCATTGAACGGTGCAAACAGCGCCGCGATGTCCAGCTCGGCAGCGGTTGGAGCGGAGTCCGTTGCCACAGCGACGGCCCGCACGTACGAAAGCGCAGCAGTACAGCGAGAAGGACGCCAAACCAGGAGTGCTGCTTCACACTATGCCGTGGTCGCCGGAGCGTTCTTGGTTTGTGCCGGGCTTGCCATTTACGTTCTGACGCGTGGTCTGCCGCCGCCCAAAGTCACTAATTCCGCGCAATTGACCAGCGACGGTCAGGCAAAAACGTTGACGTACGCGAACGAGCTGATCCCACCGTTGGTCAGCGACGGCTCGCGCTTGTATTTCGTAGAATGCGCTGTTGGCGGCACAAGGCTGGCGCAGGTGTCCACCGAAGGTGGCGAGACCACCTCATTTCCTGCGGGATTCCGTGTGCGGCGGGTTTTGGACGTTTCCCCGAAGCGGCAGGAGCTGCTTGTTCTGACCTACGATGGGACACAATTTGAAACCGGGCTGATGCTCTTGCCCCTCCCCGCGGGGGCCCCGCATCGCGTTGGCGATGTCCTGGCTCACGACGCCAGTTGGTCGCCCGACGGAAAGCAGATTGTCTATGCAAACGGACACGACTTATACGTGTCCAAAGTTGACGGTAGCGAGCCCCGCAAGCTAGTTACGACACCCGATGGCAACGCGTGGTGGCCGCGATGGTCGTCGGACGGAAAGCTGGTGCGTTTTACAGTCCTGGGACCGTATGAGTCTCGCAGGATTTGGGAAGTGTCGGCCGATGGGAGTCGTGCTCATCCCTTGTTCTCTAGCGGGAACCAGGCGAGCGACGAATGCTGCGGGAACTGGACCCCAGACGGCAAGTATTTTGTGTTTCAGTCTGAGGATCAACTGTGGGCCGTTCGCGACGCAGCGAGCTTCCTAAAGAAGCCTCAGGAACGTGTGCGGCTGACCACTGGGCCGATGAGCATGGTCGCGCCGCTTCCTGGCGCAAACGGGAAAAGGATTTTTGTTGTAGCCAAACAGCCGCGCGGGCAGCTCGTGCGCTACGATCGAAACACGCTGCAATTTGTGCCGTTCCTTTCGGGAATTTCCGCGAACGGAGTCGATTTCTCAAAGGATGGCCAGTGGGTTACATATGTGGCCTTTCCGGAAGGGACTTTGTGGCGGAGCAAGACCGACGGCAGCGAGCGGCTTCAGTTAACGCTGCCTCCGATGAAAGTTGCATTGCCGCGCTGGTCTCCGGACGGAAAACACATTGCGTTTCTGGGCGAGGGAGCAGGCCGGCCGGCAAAACTCTACATCGTCTCGGCTGAGGGCGGCGCGACCACTCAGGCCGTGCCAGGCGACCGGAATGAGGGTGAGGCGAGCTGGTCACCAGACGGTAATTCCTTGGTGTTCGCACCTTTGTTTTGGCTGGAGGGGAGCACAGAAATCCGCTTTCTCGACATGAAAAGCGGGCAAGTTACTACCCTGCCCGGTTCCGCAGGGTATTTCTCTGCGCGCTGGTCCCCTGACGGGCGCCACATTGCCGCGCTCAGGGCGAATTCGCAAGCGCTCATGCTCCTCGATCTTAAGACCCAAAAATGGCAGGAATTGGCCAAAAGCGCGGCTTACCCGAATTGGTCGCGCGATGGGAGTTACCTTTACTTCGTGGATCCTTACACCAACGAGGCAGCCCTGTATCGCGTTCGGATCAGCGATGGAAAAGTTGAGCAACTGGCAACATTGAATTCACAGATCTTGGCGTGGGCTAGTGCGGGCAAGTGGACCGGTTTGGCTCCCGACGATTCGCCGCTCGTCTTGCGGGACACCAGCGTGGAGGAAGTCTACGCCCTGGATTGGGAAGCGCTGAAATAGCTAGTTGGCTACAACCTGGCTTGGCAGTCGGCGAAAAACTGAGTGACTGCCATTCTTTGTTCTCGACTGTCACCGTATTGTCACCAAATCTGGCGCAAGACAAACAAGAGCTGAGCAAATCCAACAAACTCAAATCGTCGCTATCTTACGGCCGGCAAAGGAATTTACCTGAATTTTCTACTAGACAGCGAATCGGCGATTTAGTTTTTCAAGACCGACGGTTGCGCCCCACATTCCGCAGTTTAGCTCCATTTGGCTCCAATTGACTCTGAGCGCGGACGGCAACGCCGTGAAAGCGCAAGACTTATAAATTGGGATACAATTCGATTCCCATCGCCCGCTCCAGAAACCTTGTTGATGCAGTTGGTTTTACTGGCTTCCTTCCTCGAAATTGACCCTTAAAAGCGGTGATTTTGGACGCAGTTGGACGCGACGCTTCGCAGTTGAACGCCATTTGGACGTGGCCAGATTTGTCGGCCGGAACCTAGTGGCTCCAGTTAGCGATAAGACGACACTGACAGGGAGTCACCCGGTAAGTCGCAGTAGTGATTCCCAGGTGCAGCAGGCATTCGCGTTCGTCGAAGCTCAGCGGACGGTTAGGTGTGTGGTTTGGTCGGGGAGACCGTAACGGCATGACAACATACGCCGGCAATTCCCATACGTCATGTCAAGACAAAGCTCGTGAAGGAGGGCATCCCGAAAGAAGCCCGCGGTCAATACAATCCGATCAAATGCCTGGTACGTCCGCTACCTTCAGGCCGCTATTGAAAAGAAAACGACCGCCAATGGTGGCGGCTACATTACGTTGCGAGAGCGTACGCGGCTCGCCCGTGCGAAGAGGGAATTCAAAGAAATCGAGCTCGCCAAAAACTTGGAACTTTGGTTCCGATCGCCGATATCGAAAGGGAAATGACAGATCTCGTTTTGATGACCAAGGCGCGGATCCTGAATATCCCGGCGAGCTGGTAGATGAGACTTCCCTAGTGCTGATCCAGGCGAAACTCGAAAAAGCCGCTGAAGAAGCGCTCGAACCGATGACCAGACACGTCGTCAATCGCTTCCCGGGCTACGGTTGACAGTTGGCGTCGCAAACAAACTAATCGCTGCGACCCAGGTGAAATTTACTCCATAGTTCCCATTTATCAGGGGAAAACTCTGGCCCCATCCGGTAGCGCCTGATAAACAGTTATCGGAAACTTGAAGTCCTATGACCCGACTTGATTGCATAACAATGTCGGCTCCTCGACCCGAGTAGACTGTGGTTATTCAACGACCATAGGCTCGGGAGAAAGGAGCCGAACATGATGATTATAGGCGTAGATTACCACCCGAGCTTTCAGACGATTGCATTTTTTATGGAAGAGACTGGTGAGTGTGGTGAGCAGGAGCTGAACCACAGTGATGGACAAGCAGAGAAATTTTATCGAGACCTGAAGCAGCGAGGAATCAGTGTGCGGGTAGGCATGGAGGCTACCGGATATTCCCGCTGGTTCGAGCGGCTACTGGCTGAATTAGGTTTCGAGCTGTGGATCGGCGATCCTGCGGAGATCAAAGCCAAGCGAGTGAAGAAGCAGAAGTTCGACCGTGAGGATGCGCGACTCATACTCAGGCTGATGCGGGAAAATAACTTTCCGCAAATTTGGGTACCGGGTCCGGAGAACCGGGATCTGCGACAACTGCTGTGGCACCGTCATCGATTGGTGCAGATGCGCACGCGGATCATGAATCAGTTGCAGGCGTTGGCGATGAACGAGGGCTATCGCTGGAAGAAAAAACTATTCAGCGAACAAGGACGAGCACAGTTAGAAAAGCTTACGTTAGCTCCTTGGGCTAGTCGGCGCCGGCAAGAGTTGTTGGAGTTGCTGGACCGTATGAATCCAACGATTGAGGAATTAACCGTAGCCGTCGACCGAGAAGCTAGGAAGCGACCCGAGGCGATGCGACTGATGACGCATCCCGGCGTCGGTCCGCTTACGGCACTGGCCTACGTGTTGATCATCGGAACTCCGACTCGGTTCGAGCGCGGCAAGCAGATCGGCACCTACGTGGGGATGATCCCGTGTGAGCAGTCCAGTGCTCGCAAGCAGCGACTTGGACACATCAGCAAGCAAGGCAATTCGTTGCTGCGTTTTTTGCTGGTGGAGGCGGCGCAAGCGGCAGTACGTAAGGACCCAGATTGGAGACGTCGGTACATTCATCTGGCGATGCGTCGACACAAGAGCATTGCCAAGGTAGCGATGGGGCGGAAACTGGCGGTACGCCTGTACTGGATGTGGCGGAATGGTTGTGAGTATTCGCCGTTACTAGAATTCGGTTCGTACGCGGGACAGCTCGGTACGGAGATGGCGTGAAGTAGAACGCCGTGCACTTGATTGGGCGTCCCGCTCCCTGCAAAGGGAGTTTGAATTACTAATCATGGTCGAAGTACGGATCGAAGAGATGTTTGGGTCGGACTGAAGCCGACCGAAAGATTACGAGCGAGCCGTGGTCGTCGAAGCGAAGGTCACAGAAAAACCCGGAAGACCACTCTTCGGAGTGAACGGAGAAGTACGCTCAAAAAGGATTTGACAGGGCCGACATTGTTAGAGAT
>Ga0157376_10002269_pt1 | contig 12980 bp, 11 predicted proteins | sample M45metaG_FD_121801 | JGI IMG/M metagenome (GOLD analysis project Ga0157376, IMG submission 121801) | Miscanthus rhizosphere microbial communities from Kellogg Biological Station, Michigan, USA - M4-5 metaG | ecosystem: Host-associated > Plants > Roots > Rhizosphere > Soil | place: USA: Michigan... | reverse complement strand
AAGCCATTTCGGGTTAATGGAGGCTTGTCATTTAAAGATAAAAAACCTGGCGAAACATTCTAAAACTATGCATTCAATGTTTAACGGTAAATGGTTTGAGTGTTTAACAGTTAAATTAGTGCGGCAGCTTGTTCCAAAATAAAGCTCTCTATCTTCGGAAAAGAGAAAATCCTTCTTTCATTCAAATACCTTAATTACTCAAAAACACAAACTATGAACCCCGGGAAAATTTTACTTTATGGATCGATACTTCTCCTGGTTGCCTGCGGGCCGACCACAAAGATCACAAAAAGCTGGACCGATCCTTCGTTTACGCCTTCGGCAGCGCAATCGTTTAAAAAAATTCTGGTCATGGGGCTTTTGAAAGACGAGTCTACTCGCCGCATCGCTGAAGATAAAATGGTTAAAGCATTTAAAAACGTTACAGCTGTTCAGTCATATAGTTATCTTCAACCGGTTGATACGATCGAAAGCGTAGTGGAAGACAAGCTAAAAAAAGATGGCTTTGATGGTGTGGTCATAATGCGTTTGGCCAATGTAGACAAAAGCGTTTCGTATGTTCCCGGGACAGGTTATGGAGGGTGGTATGGTTACCGGTATTCTTCGCCGGGTTATTACCAGGAAGACAGAACATTTTATGTAGAAACAAATATATATTCTCTTCCCGAAAATAAATTGCTGTGGTCCGGAACTACTGAATCGTTAAACCCGGATAAAGTCGACCGGACAGTGGATGATATTATTGCTACGTTGAAAGGCCAGCTGCAAAAAGAGAAATTAATAAAATGATGTATTAATATCGATTGCTGCGCAGCGCATACAAAATTGCATCGTTCACTTATTGAGCATTTGGATGACGGCACTCTTGCCAATATTCCAGGATTAATTTGATGTCTTTTTTTACTTCGTCATAGCGGTTTTTTTTCTGAAAAAACCCCTGCACGGTCATTTGGGTATAGGCTTCATTAACGGTTGCCTGGTCAACAGAGGTAGAATAAAAAATAAACGGGATGCTTTTTTTTCTCAAAGAGGGGTCTTTATCTAATTGACGCTTGAATTCAATTCCAGCTAGTTCGGGAATATTCACATCACAAAAAATAATAAAAGGTTGCTCGTCGGTTTTCCGCAGATGATCGAACGCATCCCTGCAGTTTGTAAACCAAAGGCGTTTATTATGTATGGTTAGTTCCTCCAGAGCGCTTTCAAAAATGGCTCTGTCATCGGCATCATCATCAATAATAATAATAGGCCCGGATTTCATACACAATGGCTATTGAGTGATCCAAAACAAATAGGATGCTAAACCGATGCGTGAACATAATTTTTTGCGAAATAAACAGAGCCCGGGGGATTTTTGCGTGTTTATTTTGCGGGGACCTTATTATTCAGAGTTTTCAATAACAATTTAGAGGGCCGATTTTCAGTGCTATTGAGGTAAACGATCTTGCCATCTTTCAAACGCCAGTTATCACAATAAAGCATCGAATCTTTGGTACCGTCAACATACTGCCATTTATTCCAGGTCCAGGCGATCACCCATTGCTGGTCCATATCCTTGTTATGAAGTGATATCAGGGAAAAAGGGATGTTGGAAGTTTGCTTGTAATTTTTACGCCATTTGCGCAATGTTGATTCAATAGTATTATTGGTCATTGTAAAGCGCCTGCCGTCCGGTAAGTCAAATCTTGTTGTATCGCCAAAGTAAGTTGACATGCCTCCCGTTGAGTCGCTATCCCATGCCTGGTAGGTTTTTAATATTAACTGCGAATTTTCGGGATCTCCCTGTTCCCAGTTCCTGAACAAGACAAAGGATGGAAGTGTACTTTCTGTTGCTGCCGGCTGTGATTTAGTGGCAGATGAATCGACAGCAGTTGATTGCTGATCGGCAGGTTTGTCGTTATTGCACGATACAGCAAATATTCCTGTGAGCAGGTAAAAGGAAAATCGTTTGAACATTTTGTTGAATTTTATAGATGAACCTTCAGTTGTCGAAAAATTTATGACCTTAAATATTTCCAAGTTATGGAAAAAGTGGGTTCTGGGCTTTCGATATGGACAAACCTTTGCCAAATTTTAAGCGGCATCCATTAAGTTTTGTCACTTGCTGCTTTGGTACGATCATCACTTCACCATTGTTTGAGTCAGTACGCTCTTTTGTTGTTTCAGGGATAACTACCATCGATATGATGTATGACACTTGCCAACCGGTCATTCCGCCAGATGGAAGGGGGTTTGCAAAAGATAATATCAATAATGGAAAATGGTGGAGGAATTATTTTAAAGCAAGTGCCATGGCCGTCCAATCATGATCACCGAGGCCATTTTCAAGGCATTCACGCAATCTTTGCTGCATCAGTTTTCCAATTGGCATTTCGGCATTTACTTCTGCTGATTGCTGCATAACAAGATCAATATCTTTTAATCCAAGTTTAAGCGCAAAGCCCGCAGGTTGAAACATTTCTTTTAAAAGTATATTGCTGTAATTAATGTAAACAGGAGCCGCAAACATTGTTTGGGTGATCATGCTGATCCAGGTTGTGCTGTCAATGCCACTTTTCTTTGCAAGATTAATTCCCTCTGCCATTGATTCAATAGCTGAGACAATTAAAAAATTGGTGCAAAGTTTTGCCACATTCGCCGCCTGTGTTTCACTGCCAAATTCCCAAATGCCAATACCGCCCGCGTGTTGCAGCAATGGCTTAATTGTTTCAACAATTGCCGGTTCTCCTGAAACAAGAAAATTTAATTTCCCTGCACGTGCTGCCTCCGGCCGGCCCATTACAGGTGCGGCAATGTAATGGTTATTGAATTGTTTGTGTAACTGTGCAAGTTTTGTTGCAGTTTCAGGTAAAATCGTGCTCATCGAAATATGAATGCCACGTTCCTTTAAATTTTGCGCAATGCCATTACCACCCGTTGTTATATCATTCAATGCTGCATCATCTGAAACAACACTGAAAACAATGTCGCATTTTTGCACCAGCTCTTTGATGCTGCTGCATAGGATCGCACCTTTTTCAACAACAGGTTGTGCCTTCGACGTGGTACGGTTGTAAACAAAAAGCCGCTGATTTTTCTCCAAAATATTTTCGGCAATGGGTGTTCCGAGGTTGCCCAGTCCAACAAAACCGATCTCCATGGTGTTAATTTTTGTTTTCGATCAGAAAGAAAAAAGGACGATAAAATTAATATTCAGAAAGGTCGCAACAGTTGGCAAGGTACTGTTAGTGTGGCCAGGAGAGTTAAGATTTCCAGGATCACAGGTTCATCTACTTTTTTATTTTTTTGATCAACTTTTCCTTTTCAAGTTGTTTCACAAGTGTGGATGTATACGACTGGCTAAATTTCTTCAACGAAGAAGGGCTGAATATTTTGGATTGTACGGACCACATGATCTCTTCCGACGCCACATCATACAAATTGCTTTGCATAAAATAGGTTTTCTCCTTATCATAATAATCGGGAGTGGAAACTGAGGGGTACCAATAACTATAGTAACCCGGATAATAGGTTTGGTAGGGGGTAACTGCGTATGCGGTGGTGCCTGGAGTGTAATTCACAGCTTCCTCCTTTTTCAAGACTGTGGCAACAAAAACTCCGTCGCATCCGCTTTCTTTCACTTTTGCTACCACTTCATCCTTTGTCGGCATTTTGGGATCCCTGAGGTTGGTAGTTATTACATCTATACTTTTCACCACCGGATGTCCCCTGGATGTGGCCACCCTGGCAAGGTCGTTTTCGACAGTTGATCTTGCTTCCGGATCGGCGGTCATTACTACAATAAATAATTTATTAAACGATTTCCCCTTGATCTTCTCTTTATTCACCCATACGCCGGTGGATTCTTTGGGTGGTGTGCACGCTCCAAGGATGATAGTGATCATAAAAAGGACGAAAAGATTCTTTTTCATATACTTTTATTTGCCGTTACATGCAAGGCGTAACGTTGCCTAATGATCGCAGAAGTTACACCTGCAAAGATGAAAGAATTTGCCCGCAACGTCTAAGTTTGCCAATAATTATAAAACTTGCCCCGTGTGGCTTTCAAATATAGGCATTCCGCAAACCCGGGTCTGATATTAAATCCTTAAAAATGATTTGCCAGGTAAACTAAACTTCCCCGAATTGCGTTATAAAAATGGTTCCCTGTTTCGAAAAAATTGAATCATACATTTGCCAATTCGTAACTACTGAATAGTATGAAGAAAATTGTACTGCTTGCGTTTTACTTGTCCTTTGTTCTGCTTTCAGGCGCTCAAACGAACGCCAATTCAAAAAAATACCCCAGTCTCTTTTGGGAAATTACCGGCAATGGACTTTCACGCCCTTCCTACCTTTTTGGAACCATGCATGTAAGCAGCAAGCTGGTGTTTCATCTTCCCGATTCTTTTTACCTGGCTATTAAAAATGTAGACGTGGTAGCCCTGGAAACAAATCCTGAGTCCTGGCAGGAGGACCTGGTCAAGTATGATATCGATGACAATTCGTATCGGCGCCAACTTCCTTACTTCTGGAATAATTTTAAGCAAATGCCGGATGATTATCTGAATATCCGTACGCTTCAGTTTGGGAGGTACGAAAAACAAATTGAAGCAGCCTTATACAGTCGTCCTTCTACCATTAATAACCTCTTGTACCGCAATTATTCCGAATACTCAAGCGATTTTGAAGAAAACACTTACCTGGATATGTATATATACCAGGTTGGCAAAAAAATGAGAAAGCAGGTAGCCGGTGTAGAGAAATATGACGAGAGCATGAAGCTGATGATGGAAGCCTATCGCGATGCGGCAAAGGAAAAAAACCGGAAGCAGAAAAGCTACGATGGTGACGAAAACTATTCTGCTGATAAATTGCAGGAGGCTTATCGCGCAGGCAATCTTGATCTTCTTGACTCCATCAACAGGCTGAATAGTTTTTCCGAAGCATTTGATGAGAAATTTTTGTACAGTCGCAATTTATTACAGGCAAACTCAATTGACTCGATCTTAAAGGCAAGATCTGCATTATTTGTTGGCGTGGGCGCGGCCCATCTTCCGGGTGATCGCGGGGTTATTGAGATCCTCCGAAGAATGGGTTATAAACTTCGTCCCATTATCATGGGTGAAAGGGATAGTAATGAAAAAGACAAAGTTGAAAAATTGCGTGTACCAGTAAGTTTTAATACACAAAATTCTGATGATGGATTTATTAAGGTAGATATCCCCGGGAAGTTTTATCGTTTTGGTGAAGAAGGCGTTCTTGATCAGCTACAATATGCTGATATGGCAAATGGCAGTTATTATATGGTGACGCGGATAAAGACAAATAGCCAGTTTTGGGGTCATAACGAAGAAATGGTGAGAAAAAAGATCGACAGCTTATTATACGAAAATGTGCCGGGGAAGATCCTGAACAGGCAGGAAATTTTGCGAAACGGGTATAGGGGTTTGGATATTCTTAATCGCACCCGCAGGGGGGATGTTCAACGTTATAACATCTTTGTAACTCCATTTGAGGTGATCATTTTTAAAATGAGCGGCAATGGGGACTATGTGCAAAATGGTGATGAGTCAAAAAGGTTTTTCGGTAGTATTCGCTTAAAAGAATATAAAACAGATGCGACGACCGGATGGCGCCAATTTCAACCTGCATCCGGCGGTTTTATTATAGATCTTCCGCATGAGCCATTTGTGTCAAAAAATAATAGCTCGCTGGGAGGACAGGGTATTTGGGAATATGAAGCCGACGACAAAGCATCCGGTATAAACTATACAATTCTGCGAACAGATATTCATAATTACGGATTTGCCGAGGAGGATACATTTGACCTTGCATTGCTGGATGAAAGTTTTGCGGGTTCCGCATTTATTGACAAGCAACTGACCCGGAAGTTAATTACATGGAAGGGTTATCCCGCGCTGGATTGCAAATATCTTCACAAGAATGGTTCCCTGTTAACGGTGAGATTTATCATACAGGGTCCGCATTATTATACGTTGGTTGCACATGGTAGACAAGAAAACAACGTTACGCAAAACTTTTTTAACACGTTTGAGATAAGGCCATTTATTTACCAGGCCCCTTTTGAAAAGAAAGATACTTCACTGCAATATTCAGTTAAGACCACATTCTACCCGGAGGACAAAAAGATCAAACTGGCTATACCCGGTGATGATAATTCTGTTGAAAATGCCGATGATGACGATGATGATATCGCGGTGAGTGGGAACTTCAAAAATAACATCATAAAGAATGACACTACAGGGGAAACTATATACCTGTCATTTTACAGAACAAGCAAGTATTATTATAATGACGACAGTTCGGATCTGGATGAGAACAGGGTAACCAGGGAGAGCTCCTGGATCATTCGCAATAAGAAAAAGATCAATGACGCCAATGGGTGGAGGGTAGTAGAGTTACAATTATCTGATACTAACAGTAGTCGCCTGGTCTGGACAAAAACATTTTATAGAAATGGTATTGGTTTTTTCCTGGCCACCGAGAGCGATACGCTGACAACGGCGAGTTCTTTTTTGAAAAACTTTTTTGAAACGTTTGCTCCTTCCGATGATCTGAAAGGTTTTAACCCTTTCGAAAAGAAGTCAGCTGTTTTTTTCAATGATTTTTTCAATAGCGATTCACAAGTGCACAAGCAGGCTGTAAAGGCCATTGACCAGGTTAAGGTGGATTCAACAGATTTTGCTGATCTCAAAAAGGCGATAAGTACAGTTAGCTGGAAGGAGAAAAAATATCTTGAGATAAAAAAATCCTTGATCAATAAACTGGGTGATATAAAAACAAAGGCAAGTTCCGATCTTCTCAAGGACCTGTATTATGCAGCAGGCGATACTATTGATATGCAGTATGTCGCCCTGGAAAGTTTATTGCAGCAACAAACGCAATACGCATTTGCTGTGTTTAAAACCATTATTTCAGTGGAACCACCGGTGATAGAAGGCGGATACAATTCCTCCTCCAGCAATTTTAACCAGGGTAGTTATCGTTTTAATATTCGTTCCAGGTACGTGGGCAATAATAACTACGACAATGGTGATTTTTGGGATGAGTTATATGATTCGGTACAACTTACACGTACTATATTGCCTGAAATTTTGCCCCTGGTGAATCTCGATGACTATAAATGGAAAACCATGCGGCTATTGGGAAGGATGATCGACAGTGATCTTGTAAGGTCACAAGACTATGAAATTTATTACAGCAAATTTTTTATCGAAGCGAAACAGGAGTTAAGGAAGCAAAGTATCAATGAAAAAAGGAAATTGATAAAAAAGGCCGCCAGTAAAAATTTAAAGGAAGGCGAAGATGATGACAATGATAAAAATGATGATTATGGCAATGAGAAATTAGGGATCTATGCAAAATTATTATTGCCATTTTGGGAAAAGAATGTAAATGTTCCGGATCTGTTTCAGAAGGTAATGAAGTCTGATGATAAAAAATTGAAGTATGCTATGATGCTACTGCTGATCAGGAATAACAAACCTGTAGCAGACAGCACACTGAATTATTTTGCGGCAATGGATGATTACAGGTACACCCTCTATCGTGATCTTAAAAAGATGGACAGGTTAAAATTCTTCCCTGCAAAATATGATAACAAAACCGACCTGGCTAAAAGCAAATTGATTGATTCCAAAACTTACGGCGGGCCGGATTCTGTTGTGTTCCTCGATAAATTGCCCGTAAAATTCAGATCAGAGCAGGGGTATGTTTATTTTTTTAAATACAAACAAAGGAAAGATGATCTTGGTTGGAAAATAGCGACGGCGGGACTTATATCAAAAGATCCAAAGCAATTTGAGGTTGAGGACACTTCCATTTCAAAAAAAGGCGTTGTTTATAAAAATGGATTCCCTTCCTATAATGAATTATATGATTTTACCTCGTTTACGGATACAAAATTGGCGGTCGATAAACCCTTTTCTGAACAATTGGACAAGCAGCTTAGAATAATGCTCTACTCCCACCGCAAAAGCGCAAAGGAATTTTACAGCGTGGCCCGGCAGGGATTAGATGACATTTTGAGATTGCGGAATTAGGCAGTCCTTTCGTTGGGGATAGAAGCAATTAGTTTTTTTGTATATTCTTTTTGAGGATTGAAATAAATGTCATCAGCACTTCCACTTTCTTCAATCTTTCCTTTATTCATGACCATGATCCTGTCGCTGATATAGCGGACCACTGAAAGATCATGTGAAATGAAAATAATGGTAAAGCCAAATTCTTTTTTTAGATCGTTCAGCATGTTTAAAACCTGTGCTTGTATACTTACATCCAATGCCGAAACCGATTCATCGCAAACGATAAACGATGGGTTCAACGATAATGCCCTCGCGATGACGATACGCTGACGCTGACCACCAGAAAATTCGTGAGGATAACGGTTAAAATGTTCTGGCCCCAGGTCTACTTTTTGCAAAAGCTCTGCCACCCTGTTTTTTCTTTCTTTTGCCTTTCTAAAAAGTTGATGCACTTTCATTGGTTCTGCAATAGCAGAACCAATGGTCATCCTCGGGTTTAACGAGGAATAAGGGTCCTGGAAAACGATCTGTATCTCTTTTCGTAATGAATTTAATTCATCACCTTTTTTTGCTGTGAGGTCATGGCCTGCGTAAATTATTTTTCCTTTCGTGGGTTCGATCAATCTTAATAGGGCTCTTCCCAGTGTCGTTTTGCCGCAACCCGATTCACCGACCAATCCCAGGGTCTCTCCTTTATAAACTTCAAAACTTATATTATCTACGGCCTTTATGAATTCGAGCGTTTTGCCGAACAAATTCCTTTTTAAAGGAAACCAGATCGAGAGATCTTTGACCCTGAGAAGAGTTATTGGTTGGTTGCTCCCAGGGAGTCCTTGTGGACTGGTCATTAGTTGCTGCCCGCCCGGATGACCCGGTCGGACGGGGTTACTGGTTGCTTGTTCCTGAGTGCCTGGTATTTTTTGACTGTTGACTCTTGGATTTTGACGTTCGATTTGCAGGAAGTCACTTACCACCGGTAACCTCTCACCACGCTGATGATTAACAGGACGGCAAGCGAGTAATGCTTTTGTGTAAGGATGCTGTGGCCGCTTAAAGATTTCACGAATGGAATTCTGTTCAACGATTTCGCCTTTATACATCACTGCTGCTTTGTCTGCTATTTCAGCTACTACTCCGAGGTCATGTGTAATAAAGAGCACACCCATATTTTGTTCCTTCTGTAATTGCCTGATAAGTTCCAAAATTGTTTTTTGTACAGTTACATCCAAAGCTGTCGTTGGTTCATCGCAGATAAGCAAAGCAGGATGACAACACATAGCCATAGCGATCATCACTCTTTGTTTTTGTCCACCGCTTAGTTGATGAGGATAACGATAAAAAATATTTTTAGGCTGGGGTAACCTTACTCTTGAAAGCCATTCAACGGTTTGCAGCCGGGCTTCTTCTTTGGAAATTTTTTTATGACTGAGTATGGCTTCCATTACCTGTTGCCCGCAGGTAAATACAGGATTTAATGAACTCATCGGTTCCTGGAAGATCATCGATATTTTATTGCCGCGTATATGTTTTAATTCTTTTCTGTCCTTTCTCAGCAGATCTTCAAAATGATTATTGTCTTCAGAAAATAATATTTCGCCAGAACTGTATGAGGCCGGGGGAGAGGCTAAGAGTTGCAGAATGGAAAGCGCGGTAACGGTTTTTCCCGAGCCAGATTCTCCAACAAGCGCCGTTATCTCTCCGCGGTTGACAGTGAAAGAAATATTTTTTACCGCATGCGTAATTTCCTGCCTGGCCGGCCCCGCTTTGCTGGAGTTTCGCGAAGACGCAAGCCGGCGGGCATTTTCAGAAATAAAATCGACTGAAAGACTTTCTATTTGTAATAGAGGCTTCATTTAAAACATCAGCTATTGTTGACAGGGGCCAGGAATAACTTTTATAGATAATTTTTTAGACGGAACGGGATAATACATCAGGCAAACTGCACAATTTTGAACAGAAGTGCTGTCAATCATGAAATAAAACTCGTCACCTGCGTTTATATTTCCGGGAAATGTGCACCGGCTATTAAGCGCAAATACATTTTTGTAGGTCTTTCCTGTATTTTCATCTGTCCAGTTTGCCATTACAAGAGAACTATCAAAATTCAAACTGGTCATGCTTATCGTATAGTTCATACAGCCTCCCTTTACTTCCAGTCTTCCCTTATAACAACCGGCGATATGATTATTCGTGTTTCCTTTTTTCTTTTTGCAATCTTCTTTTGTTGTAAAGAGGATAAGAGACGCTACCAGGAATAAGAATTTCATAGGCAAGTTTTTCTAATTAAAATCTCAAATGTCTTACTGTTAGCCCATCATTAATAAGTTGCTTCAGGGAATCAATGCCGATCTTCAAATGTTTTTCGACAAAAGCAGCAGTTATTTTTTTATCGCTTTCTTCAGTTTTCACGCCTTCGGGTATCATGGGCTGATCGCTTACAAGGAGCAATGCACCAGTGGGGATCTTATTATAGAAGCCAACTGTGAAAATAGTAGCGGTTTCCATGTCAATTGCATAAGCCCTTATTTCCTGGAGGTATTCTTTGAAATCTTCATCATGTTCCCACACCCTTCGATTCGTGGTGTACACAGTGCCCGTCCAATAATCTACTCCGTGATCACGGATGGTAGTTGATACTGCTTTTTGCAAGGCAAATGCAGGTAAGGCAGGTACTTCCTTTGGAAAATAGTCATCCGAGGTTCCTTCACCCCGTATGGCGGCAATGGGTAAAATGAGATCACCAAGTTTATTGCGTTTTTTTAATCCCCCGCATTTGCCCAGGAATAAGACTGCTTTTGGCTTTACCGCACTTAGCAGATCCATGACCGTCGCAGCCGTGGGGCTTCCCATTCCAAAATTGATTATGGTGATATCGTCAGCCGTGGCACATTGCATCGGTTTATCCGTTCCAACTATTTCAACATTATTCCATCCTGCAAATAATTCTACATAGTTGCTGAAATTGGTGAGCAAAAAATATTTTCCAAAATTCTCAAGTTTCTCACCAGTATAGCGGGGCAGCCAATTGTGTACGATCTCATCTTTTGTTTTCATCCTGTTGTTCTTTGAATTCTGCTAATTTAAAAATTTATTTTTGGAGAATGATCGCAGTTAATTTTCCGGAACCGGTTTTCAGGCTAAAAAAAGAAAAAGATGTTGAATTTATTTTTGACGCTATTCGTAAGCAATGGCTTGTCTTAAATGAAGAAGAGTGGGTACGGCAGAATTTCGTTCAATATCTTATTCAAACTCTGGGCTATCCGGCAGCATTCATTGCCATCGAAAAGGAAATTATGCTGGGTGAATTGAAAAAAAGGTTCGATATCCTTGTTTATGATAAAGACCACCGCCCCTGGATGATGATCGAATGCAAGGCAACCGCTATCAATCTTAATGATGCTGCACTACAGCAGGTGCTTCGATATAATATCAGCGTTCCTGTCTCGTTCTTAATTATCACCAACGGCCACTATACATTTGGGTGGGAGAGGGCGGGCGGGGAATTAAATCTTATTCAGCAAATGCCTTTATGGAAATAAAAAATCCCGTTCTTTGAACGGGATGAAGAACGAAAAGTACCTTATTGCTTGTCGAAGATCTTTTCATCAATAGGTACGTCGAATTCTATTTTATCAAAATGCACTTCTTGTAATGTCTGTCCTCCTGATTGTACTGATCTCATCATGCTGAATTTAACATTGCCAACCTCTTTTACCTCACTATACAATGTCTCTAATTCCATCTCCTGGCCCATCAGGTTTCTCATGCCAATGGTTTTTATGAGGAAGTAGGTATTTGGATCAATAAAGTAAGTTGTTGTTTTGTTATCGTCCGTTGTAAGCTTGATCTTATAAGCTTTAACTCCCTGCACATCTTCCTGTCCAAGTAATTCTGCTTTATAACCACGGTCTTTGTAATCCATTAACTGGCTGGTCAAAGAGCCCTGGATCTTAAACTCATTTAACTCTTCCGGAGTTGCATCAGTAGCCGTTGCGGCGCCGGCAAAAGGATTAATTTTCCAGGCCTTACCGTCTTTATAAGCATTGGTAACGGTTTGTCCCATCACTTCGACATCCGTACGCATAGCTCTGCCATTTATGATCTGCACCGTGAGCGGAAATTCCTGTCCCTGTGCGGAAGCAGTACCCGAAAACTTTGCCGTTTTTATTTTTTTGAAATTATCCAGACCGCCGGCGGCATTTGCATATTTCTGAACGATCTCATCGACAGTTTGCGAATGCGCTTTGATAAAAACAAAAGCAAACAGTAAAACAAATATTTTTTTCATATTTAAATTTTAAGACAAAATTCGAGCCGTTATGGAAATATCCCCAATTCTGCATAACTGGTTCCCACTTTATTAATGGCCACGACAAATGCAGCTGTTCGCATATCAGGAATTTGAGGATTGGCTTTCCACACATCCATTATTTCGCGGGTGGCTGTGCTCATGGTTTCTTCAAGACCGCTGTAAACAAGGTCTACTTCATCAGCACCATGAAGAATGAATTCCTTTTCTTCTGTATCTACTTTTTTCCCGCTCATCGCTTCCATTTGCCCTATTATGTGGGCATTCATGTTTTCCGTAAAACGTTTTTCAAGACGCCCATATCGTACATGGCTTAAGTTTTTCAGCCATTCAAAGTAAGATACTGTAACACCCCCGGCATTCAAATACATATCAGGCACTACGATGATCCCTTTTTTTGCAAACACTTCATCGGCCTCCGGCGTCAATGGTCCATTAGCCGCTTCACCAATTATTTTTGCTTTTATTTTTGGTGCATTCTCTCCATCAATTACATTTTCCAATGCGGCCGGAATTAAGATATCACAGTCCATTTCCAACGCATCAGTATTTTTTGCAAAGTTTTTTGCACCTGGAAAATTTAGTATCCTTCCTGTTTTTCTGCGATTGTGAAAAACCTCATCAATATCTAAACCTTCTTCGTT
>Ga0157376_10002267_pt1 | contig 12983 bp, 10 predicted proteins | sample M45metaG_FD_121801 | JGI IMG/M metagenome (GOLD analysis project Ga0157376, IMG submission 121801) | Miscanthus rhizosphere microbial communities from Kellogg Biological Station, Michigan, USA - M4-5 metaG | ecosystem: Host-associated > Plants > Roots > Rhizosphere > Soil | place: USA: Michigan... | reverse complement strand
GCCATCGCTGCCGCCCGGCCCTGACCGCCGCCGGTGCCGGTAACCAGGGCGACCTTGCCGGCGAGTCGCCCGGCGGGCCGACCGGAGTGCGTCACGCGGGTTGGCTGATCAGGGCGTTGATGCCGCCCATCAGACCGGGGACGTCCGCGTCGGTCTTGCCGTCCAGCAACCATTGGGCCAGTTGCATCGACCCGTTCACGACGGTCTTCGCCCGGTCGAAACGGCGCTCACCGAACGCGTCGAACAGGTTCTGGTCCAACACATCTCGAGTGAGCAGGAGTTCCGCGAGAACGGACGCGTCTTCCAGGGCCATCGCCGCGCCGAGCGCCAGGGTGGGCGGGCACGCGTGCGCGGCGTCCCCGATCACCATCGCCCGGCCACGGTTCCACGGCCCGTCGATGATCAGCGACTCGAAATGGGTGTAGTTGATCCGGTCGGGGTCGGTGATGTCTTCCCGGATGGCATCCCAGGGACCGTGGTAGGCCTCGGACAGTTCCCGCATGGCGGCCACCCTCTGCTCGGGAGTGTCGCTGAACCGGTCCCGGCTCTTCTCGACCAGGTAGGCGTAGAGGGTGTCCGGGCCGGTGGGGCAGTAGCCGGCGATGTAGCAGGGCCCGTTGTAGACCAGGTCGGTGCGGGTGACCTCGGCCGGCCGGGTGGCGTGGACCCGCCAGATACCCATGCCGACAGGTTGTGGGGTGACGTCGATGCCGAGCTGTCGGCGGGTCTGGGAGCGAACCCCGTCGGCGCCGACGAGCAGGTCGTAGCGGCCGGTATCGCCGTCGGAGAAGACCACATCGACGCCGTCGGTGTCCTGGGTGAAGGACTCGACCGAGGTGCCCAGCCGTACCTTTGCCCCGGCCGCCACGGCGGCGTTGGCGAGCAGTTCAGCGAGCTTGGGCCGGTAGGCACCCAAAGTGGCGGGCAGGTCCGGGCCGCCGCTGCGGGCGTCGGGTAACTCAGCGAGCAGTTGACCGTCTGCGGACCGGATACCCAGCGAGTCGAAGTCGTACCCGTACTGGCGGAGTTCGTCCCAGACCCCGACCTCCCGGAGTACCCGCAGAGCTGCGCCCTGCAAGGTGATCCCGGACCCGTACACGGTGAAATCCGGTTTACGCTCGACGATCTCGACGGCGACGCCGTCGCGGCCGAGCAGCGTTGCGAGCGCGCAGCCGGCGAAGCCGCCGCCCACAACGAGGACGGAATGAACACTGGTCATCATTGACTCCTGATGGATCGGCGGTAGGTGGGCTGCGGTGTGGTGACGCCTGGCAACCAAGGTGTTGGGGGCGGTGTATCCGGCTCTGCGGTACTTCCGGTGTGAGTACAACACCATGGGGATCCGGGGCGTGGGAAATCCATTGTCGGGATGCCCGGCATCCGTCCTGCAAATAGCGGTTTGCGCTGGTGGGGGACCATTCACCAAACGGATGCACCGCATATCCACGATCTATTTCCGCGGAATCGTCGGGTCTTCTAGGTTCATTTCCAGCGATGAACAAGCCAGCGACGTTTTCGCTGAGCACCCACTCCTGGAGGACTCGATGACCCGCTACGCCGACCACGCCGGCCCCTTCGCCCTCGGCACATTCCGGGCCGGGACCGCGGAGTTCGCCGGCCTCGTGGTAGGTCAAGGGGTGTACCCGATCGATGATGCCGGCGGTCTGCACCGCCCGTCCGTCCGTGAGCTGCTGGAGCACTGGGCCGCGGTCCGCCCTGAGCTGGATCGTCTGGCCGCTTCTGGTCCCGCGCCTTTCACGGTCGCGGCTTTGAAGGTGCTGCCACCGGTGGAACCGCGGCAGATCTTCCAGAGCGGCGCGAACTACCGCACCCACGTCATGGACCTCGCCGTGGCCGACCGCAAACCAGGGGACACCCGCAGCGACGACGAGGTCCGCAGTGAGATCGGCCGGCTGCAGGACGAGCGGGCAGCGACAGGTGACCCCTATGTCTTCACCGGTGCAGTTTCCGCGCTGTGCGGGGCCTACGACGACGTGATCCTGCCCGCTGGGACCAGCAAGAACGACTTCGAGCTCGAGTTGGCCGCAGTGATCGGCACACCGGCCCGGCGGGTGTCGCCGGAGGAGGCGTTGTCCCACGTCGCCGGGTACACCATCGTGAACGACATCACCACCCGGGAATGGGTGTGGCGGCGGGACCTGCCCGAGCTGGGCACCGACTGGTTCCGGGCGAAGAATTCCCCCACGTTCCTGCCGACCGGGCCGTTCGTGGTGCCCGCCGAATTCGTTGGCGATCCGATGGATCTGCAGGTGACGCTGCGGCTCAACGGCCAGATCATGCAGGACGAGTCGACCAAGGACATGATCTTCGACGTCGCGCAACTGGTGTCGTACTGCTCGCAGATCGCCACCCTGCAACCCGGCGACCTGGTACTGACCGGCAGCCCGGCCGGAAATGGCATGCACTGGGGCCGGTTGCTGCAACCCGGTGATGTGATGGAGTCCGAGATCGCCGGTCTCGGTCTGCAACGCAACGGGTGCGTCGCCGAGGTGCCGGCGCGGTGACTCAGACACATTGCCCCAGCATTGATGTGCACGCACATGCCCTGCTACCCGCCGTCCAGCAGGAGGTGGCAAAGCTTCCCGGTCACGAACGCCAGCAGCAGCTGGACCTGAAGGGCTCGGGCACCGAATCCACTGCGGTCAACCGGGCACAGTTGGGCCGGCTGGGTCCACTGCTCATCGACCCGGCCTTGCGCCTGGCGGCGATGGACACCGCGGGCGTTGACCTGCAGGTGATCAGCCCGATGCCGCTGTACCACTACTGGGCGGACCGGGCGGTCGCCCTCCGGCTCACCCGACTGACCAATGAGGGCATCACCGAACTTGTCGCGGCAGCGCCGGACCGGTTCATCGGGCTCGGTACCGTTCCGTTGCAGCACCCCGACCTCGCAATTGACGAATTGACCCACGCAGTAAACGATCTCGGATTGCGGGGAGTGCAGATCGGTACCTCCGCCGGGGGGCTGGAACTGGCCGACGAGGCGTTGGAAGGGTTCTGGGCCCGGGCGGCGGAACTATCCGCAGCGGTGTTCATCCACCCCTGGGGATGTTCCCTGGGTGAGCGGTTGGACCGGTACTACCTGGCCAACACCGTCGGCAACCCAGTGGAGACCGCCGTCGCGTTGTCGCACATCGTGTTCTCCGGACTGCTGGACCGGCACCCCGATCTCCGCTTGCTCGCTGCTCATGGCGGTGGGTACCTACCGACCTACCTGGGTCGCTCCGACCACGCCTGGCAGGTCCGGCCCGAGGCCCACCGATCGGCCGAACCTCCAAGCAACTACCTGCGGCGGATCTTTTTCGATTCCCTGGTCTACACCCCCCAGGCGCTGCGCCACCTGGTGGAAGCCGTCGGCCCGGACCGGGTGGTGCTGGGCAGCGACTACCCGTTCGACATGGGCGTGGCAGACCCGGTTGACCGGCTACTCGCCGCCGGCCTGAACCCCACCGACACCGACCGCATCCGGGGAACCAACGCCCTGCACCTGCTGGGCCTCACCGCGCCGTTGCCCGCCTGAACCGCACCAGCCCGCCCCGTACCCATCACGCGTCACCCTCAAAGGAGAGCAGCACAGATGACGAACCGTTTGATCACCCACATCCGGCATGTCGACCTCGCGGTGCCCGATTTCGCCAAACAACGCGAGTTCTACCGCACCACCTGGGGTCTCAAGGAGGTCGTCGATGAGAACGGCCTGAGCTTCCTGGCCGCAGAAGGGTCACCCGAGCAGTACATCGTCCGGCTGCGCCAAGCACAGGAAAAGCGGATGGAACTGCTGGCATTCGGGGCGAAAGACGAAGCCGCGGTCGACACCCTGGCCGCCACCCTGGCCACAGACGGTGTGGAACGGGTCAACGAACCCGGCAAGCTCGACACCCCAGGCGGTGGTTACGGCTTCCGGTTCTTCGACGCCGACGGCCGCACCATCGAGATCTCCTCGGATGTCGCCGCCCGGCAGCACCGCAAAATCGAGGAAAAGGAATCCATCCCGGTCCGCCTGTCCCACGTTGTGATCAACTCCCCGGAGCCGGAGAAAACCCGCGCGTTCTACGAGAAGTACCTGTCATTCGACCTATCGGACACTCTGTGGAGCCCACACATGGGCGAGGTGATGTGGTTCATGCGGTGCAACACCCATCACCACGCCATGGCAATCGCCAAGGGCCCGCACGTGTCCCTGCACCACGCCTCCTTCGAACTGCGCGGCCTGGACGAGTACATGCGCGGCACCGGTCGGCTGCTCCGCGCCGGGGTGGAGAAGATCTGGGGCCCCGGCCGTCATATGGCCGGTAACAACACCTTCTCCTACTTCCTGGACCCGCACGGCAACACCGTGGAATACACCACCGAGCTCGACATCATCGACGAGGACACCTGGCACCCATCGATCTACGACTTCTCCGACCCCGAGGTCACCGACCAGTGGGGTACCGCCAACGCGATGAACGAGTTCGTCGCGAAGCGGTCCTTCAACGATCCCGACGCCGTCTTCGTCGCACCCCCCGTCTGATGGCCACGACCACGCTCAACGCCGAGCAGGTCATCGCCGAAGTCGCCACCCGATGCCGGAACTGGGGACGATGGGGCGAGGACGACGTTCTCGGCACGGTCAACTTCATTACCGGCGACAAGCGTTTGCAGGCAGCAAGGCTCGTCCGCAAGGGGCTGTCCATCTCCTTGTCGCAGTCCTTCGACATGGACGGCCCGCAGAAGGGCTGGCGGCGCCGGACCAACCCGGTGCACACCATGATCGACAGCGGCACCGACGCCGCCTGCGGGGTGCAGGGCTTCCCGCACGGTTTCGGCGGTGCCGACGACGTGATCTTCATGCCGCTGCAGGCCAGCACCCAGTGGGACGGTCTCGGGCACATCTTCGATCACGGCACGGCATGGAACGGCCGCCCTGCGGGTCAGGTCGTGACCGGGGCGGGGGATCAGGTCACTGGCATCGAACACCTCGCATCACCGGTGGTGTCCCGCGGCGTGCTGCTTGATGTCGGTCGGGCGTTTGGCGACAACGGTGAACTGCCAGACGGTTTCGCGATCACCGAGGAGCATCTGCAGAAGACGATCACCGCGCAAGGCCCGACGGCGACCGTGGGTCGCGGCGACATTGTGGTGGTCCGCACCGGGCGGTTGGCCCGGGCCCGCCGCGACGGCTGGGGCGATTACGCGGGTGGGGATTCTCCCGGTCTGTCCTTCGGCACGGCGGACTGGTTGCACTGCACTGAGATCGCGGCTATTGCCACCGATACCTGGGGCTTCGAGGTCCGCCCCAATGAACTGCCGGGCGCGTTCCAACCGCTGCATCAGGTCGTCATCCCCAACATGGGTTTGCTGATCGGCGAAATGTGGGATCTGGACACCCTCGCCGCGGACTGCGCCGACGACGGCGTGTACGAATTCCTGCTCACCGCGCCGCCGCTCAAGGTCACCGGAGCCGTTGGCGCCCCCCTCAACCCGATTGCGATGAAATAGCCATGCGTATCGCTGTATTCAATGACAACGGCTTCCGCCGGGCGGGCGTCGTCGAAGGTTTCGGCGACGACGCCGTTATCAGCCCCCTGCCTGCGGACACCGACGTCCTCGAGCTGCTGGAAGACCGCGCCGGAGACGACTGGGTACTTGGCGCCGCCGGCGAACCCGTCCCACTGTCCCGGGTCCGGCTGCTACCCCCCGTGCTGCCACCGACCGTGCGGGACTTCCTCACCTTCGAGGAACACGTCGAAGGTGTCCGCCGCAGCATCGACGGTGAATCCGGGGTCGCCGAACAGTGGTACGCCGCGCCCACGTTCTACTTCGGGAACCCGTACTCCATCATCGGACCGGTTGACGACGTCCCGATGCCACCTGGCTCCACGGTGCTGGACTTCGAACTGGAGGTGGCCGCGGTCATCGGCCGCGCCGGTCGGGACCTCACCACCGACCAGGCCCGCGATGTCATCGTCGGGTACACCATCTTCAATGACTGGTCCGCGCGGGACCTGCAAAAGGCTGAAATGACGGTTGGTCTCGGCCCAGCCAAAGGTAAGGACACCGCCGCCACCCTCGGACCTTGGTTGGTCACCCCCGACGAACTGGAGCCCTACCGCGATGCGGACGGGTTTCTCGACCTGGAGCTCACCGCCGAGGTGAACGGTGAAGTTGTTGGCCGCGACCGGCTTTCCAATATGGGCTGGACGTTCGAGGACATGGTCGTCTACGCCTCCCGCGGCACCTGGGTCAAACCCGGTGACGTCCTGGCATCGGGCACCTGCGGGAATGGTGGGTGCCTGGCAGAACTGTGGGGGCGTAACGGATCTCAAACCCCGCGGCCGCTCAAGCCGGGTGACGTGGTGACCCTCACTGTGCAGGGCATCGGCAGCATCAGCACCACCGTGGTACCCGGGGTGACACCGATCCCGGTCCCCGCCGCCCGGCACCGCCTGGCCGACCGCAAGGCACGGACATGACCGCCGGCGCCCTGGCCGGCAAGGTCATCGTGGTCACCGGCGCCACCCAGGGACTCGGCGCGGCGCAAGCCGCCGCCTGCACCGCCGCCGGTGCCACCGTCATCGGCCTCGGCCGCACCCCCGGCAACGGCATCCGCCGGCACGACGTCTCCGTGGAAAGCGACTGGGCAGACCTACGGGACGACCTGGCCGCGGAGTACGGCACCGTGCACGGCTTGGTAAACAACGCCGGCATCACCCACCGGGCCCGACTGTTGGACCTGCAACTGACCGACCTGAACCGGGTGTTGTCGGTCAACCTGGCCGGCCCGCTGTTGGGCATCCAGACCCTTGCCCCGTTGATGACCGACGGCGGATCGATCGTCAACATAGGCTCGCTCGCCGCCGTGACCGCTCACTACCCGGTCGCTTACACCACCAGCAAATGGGCGCTGCGCGGCTTGTCGCAAATCGCGGCCATGGAACTGGGCCCCAGCAACATCCGAGTCAACACCATCCATCCGGGCTTCATCGAAACCCCGATGACCGCCTCGGCATCCCCGGCGTTCCTAACCGCCAACCTGACCCAAACACCCCTGGGCCGGGCCGGCCAACCCGAAGAAGTCGCGGCGCTCGTCGCATTCCTGCTCACCGACGCCGCCGCCTTCATCAGCGGCGCGGAAATCCCCGTCGACGGCGGCCAAACCGGTCACGGCGGCGCCAAAGCGATCTCCGACCTGCTCCGTTCCACCTAACCTCCCCGGCAGAACCAAACAGAATCTTGTCCGCTCAGACCGGCCGTGCCGCAGTCGGTCTACCCACCAACGTCCTCACTGGAGAGGCCTCATCATGTCCGAACCGCCAGCACACCAACACACGCCCGCCGTGGAACCGCATCTTCCGTCGACCGCTGCTCTCGACGGCATCGAATACCGGTCCTCGGCAGAGGCCGCATACGAACCGGAATCTCCCTCGGCGCACCGAGTCGGCGCCGGGTTCATCACCCTCTACACGCTCGCCTACATGGGCACCTTCCTGATGCTCCTCGCCCCGGTGCTGGTGACCCTTGCGTTGAAGATCAACTCACTGGTCGGCACCGAGCAGGCCGCCAACAGCCTGGCCCTGGTCGCCGGTGTCGGTGCATTGCTGGCCATGTTCGGTAATCCGCTCTTCGGCAAGCTCAGCGACCGCACCTCCTCCAGGCTCGGCATGCGCCGCCCCTGGATGTTCATCGGCCTGATCGGCGGCGTCCTCGGCATCGCAATCGTTGCCGTGGCACCCAATATCGCGGTAGTGCTGGTCGGCTGGTGCATCGCGCAACTTTTCTTCAACGCCCTGCTCGCGGCCCAGATCGCGGTCCTCCCAGACCAGGTCCCCGTTCACCAACGCGGCGCGGTTTCCGGTGTCCTTGGCATTTGCCTGCCCATCGCACAGGTCGGCGGAACATTCCTGGTGCAGCTGTTCGCCGGCAACCTGGTCGCCATGTTCCTGGTGCCCTGCGCCATCGGCGGGGTATTGGTACTCCTTTTCGCCCTCACCCTCAAGGATCGTCGGCTGGACAAGGCCGCCAAGCCGGCATGGTCGCTGCGGGAGTTCGGCCGCACTTTCTACGTCAACCCGCGGAAAAGCCCGGACTTCGCCTGGGCTTGGCTCAGCCGGTTCATGTTCATCCTGGGCGTGGCCTTCCTGACCACCTACCTCGCCTTCTACCTGATCAACAAGATCGGCAGTAACGAGGACGACGTCCCCACCCAGATCTTCCTCGGCATCCTGATCCAATCCGTCATCGTCGTCATCGCCTCGATCCTGGGTGGCAAACTCTCCGATCGCACCGGCCGCCGCAAGATCTTCGTCCTGACCGCCTCCGTCCTCTACGGTGGTGCCCTCATCGTGATCGCTATTGCCAGCAGCTTCAACGGATTCCTGGTCGGCATGGCCATCAGCGGCATCGGTTTCGGCATCTACGTGGCCGTCGACCTCGCTCTAGTCGCCGATGTACTGCCGGACAAGAACAACGCCGCGAAGGACCTCGGCGTGTTCAACATCGCCAGCGCCCTCCCGCAGTCGGTGGCCCCGGCCATCGCCCCGTTGATCCTGGCCGTCGGCGGTGGAAGCTATGGCGTTCTGTATGCCGTTGCGGGTGGGTGCGCCATCGTCGGCGCCCTGGCCATCCTCCCGGTCCGCCGCGTCCGGTAATGCGCACTCGCCCGTTCCCCGGCAGGATCAGGGACCGCGCGACACCGGCACATCAATCTGTCAATGCCGACTATCGAAGGACCACCTGATCATGGACCAGCATTTCGCCGACGCGCCCTACCGGGACACCGCCGTTCCGACAGATGAACGGGTCAGCGACCTCCTCTCTCGGATGACCGTGGAGGAGAAGGCCGGCCTGATGTTTCACCAGATGCTGTTCATCGGCCCCGGCGGTGACCTGGCCGGCGCGATCCCGGCGGCGGACAAAGTCTCCACCCAGGACATGGTCACCGGGCAGTTGATCAATCATTTCAACGTGATGGGCGGCGAGGAACCGTCGGTGATGGCCGCCTGGCACAACCGGGTACAAAACCTGGCCCGGTCAACCCGACTGGGTATCCCGGTCACCCTGTCCACCGATCCACGGCACGCCTTCACCGACAACCCCGGTGCCAGCTTCAGCTCCGGATACTTCTCCTCCTGGCCGGAGACACTCGGTCTGGCGGCCATTAGTGATGAGTCAGTGACAGAGAAATTCGGCGACATCGCCCGGCAGGAGTACCTGGCGGTCGGCCTTCGGGTGGGTTTGCACCCACAGATCGATCTCGCGACCGAACCCCGGTGGTCCAGGATCAACGGCACGTTCGGGGAGGACGCGGACCTGACGTCACGCATGGCCGTTGCGTACGTCCGCGGATTCCAGGGTGAGCGTCTCGGTCCGCAGAGTGTCTCCACAATGGTGAAACATTTCCCCGGCGGTGGCCCGCAAAAGGACGGCGAGGATCCGCACTTTTCCTACGGTCGCGAGCAGGTTTACCCGGGCAATAACTTCGACTATCACCTGAAGCCGTTCGAGGCGGTGTTCGCGGCCGGTATCACGCAGATCATGCCGTACTACGGCATGCCGGTCGGCACCGAGCACGAAGAGGTCGGCTTCGCGTTCAACAAGAGCGTCATCACGGATCTGCTTCGCACAAGGTTCGGCTTCGACGGGATCGTCTGCGCGGACTGGGGTCTGCTCACTGATGCCAAGATCATGGGCGAAACCCACGTCCACCGTGCCTGGGGGTTGGAACACCTCAGCAGAGAAGAGTTGATTCTCAAGGCGCTCGAAGCGGGTGTGGACCAATTCGGCGGCGAATCCTGCCCCGAGGTAATTGTCGACCTCATCCGCGACGGCCGGCTGTCCGAGGCGCGAATCGACATCTCTGCTAGCCGGTTATTACGCGAGAAGTTTATACTGGGTCTGTTCGACAACCCATTTGTCGACCCGGCCGCCGCCCCGCACCACGTGGCCCGACCCGAGTTCATCGCGGCCGGTGAGGACGCTCAACGCGCTTCTTTCACCGTCCTGACCAATCAGCCGTTGAATCAAGCCGAAACCGGTCGACCCGCATTGCCGGTTGCTGCTGGCAGCAAGCTGTTCCTGCGCGGAGTCGACTCAACCGTCGCCGCCGACTACGGCACCGTGGTGGACCGCCCGGAGGACGCCGACATAGCGATCATCCGCATCAAAGCCCCTTACCAGCCGCGGCCGGGGCAGACAAGGTTCGAAGACTTCTTCCACGCGGGATCGCTCGCCTACGACCCCGACACCTTGAACGACATACTCCAACTCTGCGCACAGGTACCCACCGTGGTGGACATCTACCTCGACCGGCCCGCGGTCATCCCCGAGATCGCCGGCGCCGCGGCCGCACTGCTGGCGGACTACGGTGCCTCCGACCAGGCGCTGCTGGATGTGGTGTTCGGCGGGGCCGCTCCACGGGGGCGGCTGCCCTTCGACCTGCCGTCATCGATGGCCGCTGTGCAGAACAGTCACCCAGACGTGCCATTCGACACCGACCATCCACTGTTCAGGTTCGGCCACGGATTGACGGTCTAGCGCGTACGCGCGCCGACTCGCCAGACCCAAGCAGCAGAGTGATCCATCACGGCATCGCCTGCACGACAGATGCTCTCGAAGCCTGCTGCTCAATCCCGCGTGTCCTTTGCGCAGAGAGGAACCCTCATCATGACGGATAACCATCCGCCTGCGATTCTGTGGACCCCCGACCCAGAGACAAGCAGCGACACCGCGATCGCGCAGTTCACCCGGTTCGTCCGCGAACATCACGGTGTGCAAGCCGCCGACATCGACTACCCCGCACTGCACGCCTGGTCCACCCAGGACGTCAGCGCCTTCTGGGCCGCCGCGGCAGAATTCCTCGGCGTGCTCTTCCATGACCAACCGACCGCCACGCTCGACTCTACCGTCATGCCCGGCACCCGGTGGTTTCCCGGCGCGACGCTTAACTACGCCGAACACGCACTTCGTGACGGACCCGGACGCGGCCAACAGGACACCGCTGTCATCTTCGCCCGAGAGGACGGGCTGCAGTACACCGTGACCCACGGCGAGCTCCGCGACCATGTCAGCAGAGCCAGGTTGGGGCTGAGTCGGCTCGGCGTACGCCGCGGAGACCGCGTCGCGGCACTCGCGCCGAACTCGGTGGAAACACTCGTGATGTTTTTGGCGACCGCCAGTCTCGGCGCCATTTGGTCCTGCTGCTCCCCGGACTTCGGGGCGAATGCGGTATTGGACAGGTTCGGCCAGATCGAGCCAGCGGTGCTGCTGGCCGTCGACGGATACCGCTACGGCGGCAAAGCCATCGACATCCGACCCACCGTCCAGCACCTGCATACGCGGTTGCCCACGCTGCGGGGCACCGTCCTCGTGCCTTATCTCGACGAAACCGCCGAACTGGCGGGCACCCTGCCCTGGGCGGAGTTCACCGCGCAGCCCGGCGTCCTGCAGTTCGAAGCGGTGCCATTCGATCACCCGCTCTGGGTGCTGTACTCCTCGGGGACCACAGGTCTGCCGAAGGCCATCGTGCACGGTCACGGCGGAATCGTGCTCGAGCACCTGAAGGTGCTGCGGCTGCAATTTGATCTCAAGCCCGGCGACGGATTCTGCTGGTTCACGACCACCGGCTGGATGATGTGGAACCTACTGGTCTCCGGACTACTGGTCGATGCCGTCGTGGTGCTGTATGACGGCAACCCCGGATATCCGGACCTGGATACCCTGTGGCGGCTCGCTGAACAGCACCACGTGACATACCTCGGCTTATCACCGGCTTACGTGAAGGCCTGCAGCACAGCAGGTCTAAGACCTAAGAACGACCACGACCTGTCAGCTTTACGGGCGATCGGCTGCACTGGCTCACCGCTGTCCCCGGAAGGATTCGCGTGGATCGCAGACGCCGCCGGCGATCGCATCCAGATCAGTTCCCTATCCGGTGGCACCGACCTCGCCAGCGCCTTCCTGGGACCGGCCCCCACCGTTCCGGTGTGGATGGGGGAGCTGTCCTGTGCCGCATTGGGCGCGGCGGTCGCCACCTACGACCCACAAGGCCAGCTGCTGCATAACGAGGTCGGTGAGCTCGTGATCACCACACCCATGCCGTCCATGCCTGTCGCATTCTGGAACGACCCCGACGGGGACCGCCTGACAGAGGCCTACTTCGACATGTTCCCGGGAATCTGGCGGCACGGAGATTGGGTCAAACCCACCCCCCGAGGTTCCTTCGTCATCCACGGCCGCAGCGACGCCACCCTCAACCGGGGCGGCGTCCGGATGGGCACCGCCGACTTCTACCGCGTCGTCGAAGCATTACCGGAGGTGGCCGATTCACTGGTCATCGACACCACGGCGCTGAACGCCACCGACGAAGGCGCCCTGCTCTGCTTCCTCGTCCTCACCCCGGGGACGACTCTGGACGCCGTAGAACTCACCCTCAAACGGACGCTTCGGACCGAGCTCTCTCCCCGGCACGTCCCGGACCGGTTCGTCGTCATCGACGAAGTACCTCGAACACTCAACGGAAAAAAATGCGAACTCCCCGTCAAGAGAATTCTCGCCGGGGTCGCACCAGAAAAGGCCATCAGCACGGCCACCCTGAAAAACCCACAGGCCCTCGAACCATTTATGAAGCTCGTCACCCATTGAACAGCAGCACCGCAACCACGACGGAGAAGGAGAGTCTCATGTCTGATCCCAAAGTAATCAAGACCCGTGTTGGCATTGTTGGAGGTGGGCCGGCCGGGTTGATGTTGTCGCATTTGCTGTCGAAGTCGGGCATCGACAACGTGGTAGTGGAAAAACGGGATCACGAAACCATCCGGACCACCCACCGCGCCGGGATTCTCGAACACGGCAGCGTGAAGATGCTGGTCGAGTCCGGTGTCTCCGACCGGGTGCTGAAGGCCGGGGACAAGCACGAGGGCATCGATCTGCGGTTCGGCGGAGAAAGCCACCGCCTCGATTTCGAGGATCTGGTTGGAGAGGCG
>Ga0157376_10002266_pt1 | contig 12991 bp, 5 predicted proteins | sample M45metaG_FD_121801 | JGI IMG/M metagenome (GOLD analysis project Ga0157376, IMG submission 121801) | Miscanthus rhizosphere microbial communities from Kellogg Biological Station, Michigan, USA - M4-5 metaG | ecosystem: Host-associated > Plants > Roots > Rhizosphere > Soil | place: USA: Michigan... | reverse complement strand
GTTGGCTTTCCTTTCTTTGCTTCTTTGCGTGAAATTTTCTTAACTAAGCGACATTGTATTAATAATTGGGATTTTGTTTTAATACTCCTTTACTTTCATCAATCACTACCTGCGGTATGGGCATATAATAGTTTTTGGGTCGTGTAAATGTTCTGGCTGGTATTACTTCGGCACCGTTATAAGGAGGCAACGGAGATGCTTTTTTGGGTTTATTGAATATCGTATCCGCTTTAATAATATTGGCTTTGTCCCATCTTAAAAGATCAAAGAACCTGATATTTTCTCCACCCAACTCTACACGCCGCTCATGTATAAGCTGCGGCATTCCCGCACCAGTTAAAGCTGACAACCCGGCTCTTTGTCTGACCTTGTTAATTTCTGCATCGCCTGCGCCTGCACCGCTTACTCTTATTTTGGCTTCTGCCACTACAAGATAAATATCCGCCGTGCGAAGAATGGGCTGCTTTAAATCTCCGTCAAGATTACCTGATCCATCAGGGTTATACGCCGTGTATTTTCTGATGCAGTACCCGGTAGTTAATGAATTACTGGGCAGCATTCTTCCGGTGGACTGACCTTCCATTCCTGCAAACATCTGAAATGCATCTTTATCTGTGATCTCTATAAGGCTTGTCTGGTACGGAATAGAATCTCCAACAGATAACAGGGTCGCTTTTTTTCGAATCGTATCATTTGTTTCAAATTCGCCGGCAAAATTCTGTGTTGGATGATGAAAGCCCCAGCCATTCCACGCCCTCGGTGTAAAATAAATATTAATGGGAGAATTATTGAAGTTATTTTTATTCCATACAGCAAAAAGTATCTCCGAATTTGTTTCCTGTTTGCCCAGTGTAAAATTATCCGGATAATTTGCCGCCAATGCATAAGCCGGATTCTGAATTACTTTTAACCCATATTCTTTTGCTTTATCCAATTTCTCCCATAAAAGATAGAGTTTTGCAAGCAGGCCCTGCGCTGCGCCTTTGCTTACCCTGCCCCTGTCTTCATCGGCATAGGTGGCAGGCAATAAATTTTCAGCCTGCAGCAAATCAGCTTCTATCTGTTTTCTTACTGAATCAACTGATGCTTTGGGAATATTGTAATTGCCATTCAGTACATTGCTCTCAAGAATAAGCGGCACTTCTCCAAAAATAAGATTGAGCGTCCAGTACCCGTGCGCACGCAAAAAATACGCTTCGCCCAAAGAGCGTTTTCTAATCGCATCATCCATAATGGGTACTTTGGGCACGTAGATGATTGCATTATTGGCTCTCCCAATCTGCTCATATGCCCAGCCCCATGTAGGCCGCAACTGGTAAGTAGTGGGAGTAGCAACAAATCGCTCTATCTCCCAGAAATCAGAATGGTCGCCATCTACTGAAATATCATCAGATGCATCTTCAAAGGCATAAAGATTGTGCCCCACTCCTTCTTCCTGTGTAAGCACATTGTAAATTCCGGCTATCCCGGCAAGCACATCATTTTGATTGCGCCAATAGTTTGCCGTTGTATAAGAGCCAACCGGCTCCACATCAAGCGGTTTTTTTATGCATCCCGCTATGATAAAAAATAAACAGGGAATGATTATTATTGAAAGGTATTTCCTTTGCATAGCTTGTTAAGTTTGTAATCTAAAAATTAAGTGTTGCACCAACAGTAATGGTTCGCACAGCAGGATACTGGGCCACATCTACTCCCCTTTGCTTATTACCATCTGTATAACCTAACTCGGGCGTGTACCCCCTGTACTTTGTAAGGTAGAATACATTGTAGCCTGTAACATATATCCGCATATCTGGCATTTGTGCTTTTGATATATGCCATTTGGTGAAACTATATCCCAATGACACATTTTTCAAAGCCAGGTAATTGCCTTTTTCAATCCATAAATCAGAAGAGCGGTAATTTTGATTGGCATTGGTTCTGCTTACCCGTGGAATACTATTGCTGGTTCCCGCGCCATGCCACCTGTTTAACGATTCATTATACATATTGAATACCTGTGTGGCATCCAGCCCGGCCATGCGGTCTGCATTGTATAACTTAAATCCAAATGCCCCGGCAAATGAAAAACCGAAATCGAAATTGCCGTAGTTGACACCACCGTTAATACCCAGGGTAACTGATGGATTGGGGTTTCCAAGATTTACCCTGTCCTTATCGTCTACAATACCATCACCGTTTACATCTGCAAACCTTACATCGCCTGGTTTTATGCTGCCTTTGTTGGGATCATTGGCGATATTGGGGTCTTTATCAATGTCTGCCTGCGACTGGAAGATGCCCTTTGTTTTAAACCCGTAAAAGGAAGCAATGGGTTGCCCCTCATAGGTGCGTGATGTTTCAAGCGACTCACGGCCATACAGCAATGAACCTATATAATCAGCATCCGTACCATACAGGTGCGTTACTTTGTTTTTTATAAACGAGGCATTGACGCCCAGGTTATAATTTAGTTTGCCTGCATTGTTGCGGTAATTAAGATCTATTTCTATTCCTTTGTTATTAAGTGTTCCCAGGTTTTGATAAGGTATGGTGATGTTTCCGCTTCCATAAGACAATGAAACATTGGCACCATAATTTTCAACCAGCGAATAAGGAATCAGCATATCCTTCGTATCCTTATTAAACCATGTTACGGTTCCTGTAAGGTGATTTTTTAATAACCCAAATTCAAGGCTGATGTTTGTCATTTCTGCCCTCTCCCAGGTAATATTCGGATTGGCAAGACTTACAACATAAGAACCGTCTGCTACATTGCCTGCGGTACCAAAACTATAGAGTGTACTATTGCCACCGCTGCGGATAATGGCGAGATACTGGAAATCGGATATATTCTGATTACCCAATTGTCCCCAGCCACCGGTCAGCTTTAGCGTATTGATGAAAGGAACATTACTTTTAAAGAATCCTTCATCAGAGATGCGCCACCCGGCGGAAAATGCAGGAAAATATCCCCAACGTTTATCTTTTGGAAACTTACTGGAACCATCTGCCCGCATAGTTGCCGTAAAAAGATACTTTCCATTATACGTATAGTTGCCCCGGATGAAATAAGACTGCAAGCCTGCGTAAGGTTTACTATTGCCACTACCACCAGAAAACTGGTTGGCGGCGCTTCCATTATCAAGTATCCGGTGGTCATCTGCAGGATCGGTATATCCTTTTCTCTGGGCATACCATGAACTGCCTGCAAATGTCTGGGCCGAATAACCACCTGTAAGTTTTAAGCTGTGCGCTTTACTTATCTGGGCATTGTAATTAAGAAATATTTCTTGTAACCAGGAAGCAGATTCTTTGTGTGTTTGGGTTAATGTAGCCAGCTGGTTTACCCTTGTCTGGTCGGGTGTTGCAATTTCAAACGAATACTTTTCTGTAGAAGTCTGATCGTAACCGTAATTTACTTTCAGTGTAAGGTTCTTCAATATATCAAGCTCTCCATACACATTGGCAAATAAACGGCGGTCTTCATTTTTATGATCAGTGGTTGCCGCCGTAAAAACAGGATTATTAATATCGCCCAGTTCATTATCTGCTTTTGAACTTCCCCATGAGCCATCAGTATTGTATAAGGGAATAGCAGGATTAAAACGAAGGGCACTCCATATGAGGCCGGTTTGCGTTGATTTGGTATCTGGCGCATCTCCGTTGGTATATGAATAGATAACGTTTTCGCCTACCCTAATCCTGTTGCCTATCTTATGTTCAGAATTTACGGAGCCGCTCATTCTCTTAAAAAAAGAATTCAGCACAATTCCTTTGTCGTCAAAATAATTTCCTGAAATGCTGTATTTTGATTTGGCACTGCCACCCCTTAAAGCAATATCTGCGTTGGTTGTTTTACCTGAACCGTACAGGGCCCGCTGCCAGTCTGTACGCTGCGTAGCATAATAATTATCAGCCCATATTGCCGGCACCGGGTTTCCATCATTGGCAAATTCTTCTTTCTTGATGGTTACAAGATCAGGCGCTTTTAATAAATCAAGGTATTTCATTACATGCGAACTGCCGGTATAAACGTTTACCGTGGTTTTTACCTGATCGCTGTAATTGCCTTTTTTTGTGGTAATAAGAACCACTCCGTTAGCAGCCCTGGTTCCATAGATAGCAGAAGAAGATGCGTCTTTCAAAATTTCAATGGAGGCAATATCATTGGGGTTAACGGTATTGAGACCCGAAGTGGGCACACCATCAACAACAATCAGCGGATCCGAATTATTAATGGTACCGGTACCTCTTACCCGTATAGAATAAGCAGCACCCGGTGCACCGTCATCACGAACAATATCTACACCCGATGCACGGCCCTGCAAAGCCTGTGCAGCATTGCTCACGGGAAGGTTTTTAAAATCATCTCCTTTTACAGTACTGATTGTTCCGGTTACATCGCGTTTTCTTTGTGTGCCGTAACCAACTATTACCATATCACCCAGCGATGTATTGGCCAGTTGCAGGGTAATGCTAATGGGTGAAGCATTTTCACCGGTCACCGTTATATTTTTATGAACTGTAGTATATCCTACGAAAGAAATTTCCAGATCATAGTTGCCTTCCGGAATTTCCAATGCAAACTTTCCCTGTTTATCCGTTGCCGTACTCTTTGATAATTTTGGCAGGGAAACAGTAGCGCCTTCCACCGGGTTGTTATTTTCGTCTCTAACGGTTCCGGTAATACGCTGGGGTGGCGGCACGGCTTCTTTTTCCTGTTCGCCGGTTCGCTTTTCTTCCTTTTCCTTTACAATGATGATCTTATTTTGAATGACGTAAGTAAAAGGCTGGTTCTTAAAACATACATCCAGCACTTCTTCAACGCTTACATTGCTAACCTGGATATCAACTTTTTTTGATCTGGCAAGCATGTGACTATTAAAAATAAAATTGTAACCGGCCTGCTTATTCAGGGTCTCAAATACCTGTTCCAGGGAGGCATTTTTCAGATAAACAGAGACTCTCTGAGAATAACCGGCAGCTGAAACATGCAAAGCAATAGCAAATAGGAAAATAGCAGTTAATTTCATAATCAACAGCAGTTTAAGAAGCATAGACCTCCCGGCAGAAGGTTTTTTGCCCTGTACTAGCAAATTCATATTTTTGCGAAGTTTTGGTTTAATAATTCAGTGTCATTTGGTTTGGCCTGTTTTAATAACCTGACAATCGACCGGGGGCGGCTCTAACGCTCCTGGTTTTTTTCAGTTATTCACCATGTTTTAGTTTTTCATTGGCAAACATTTTATTGATTAGCAAAAAAATAATGATTTTATCCCCCCGCCTTCCGTTTTATGGTAATACGATGATTTTTGTTTTTTCTACCATGAAATGAACGGTTCCTGTAGCCTCCAGCATTTTTAAAATAGATGATACATTTTCTGTCCTTGATACAATACCGGTATAATCCTGGTCGGTGCGGTTTGTCCTGTATTCCACCTCTACGTTATACCACCTTGCTACCTGCCGCATCAGTTCATTGATGCCTGTTTCCTTAAACCGAAACTGCCCCTCTTTCCAGGCAACAGCCTGCTCCACGTTGGCATTTGCCACTGTAATGGCATGGGTCTGGTGATCTACTATTGCCTGCCGCCCGGGCTCCAGGTTTCTTGTAATACCATCCTGTGACACTTTTACTTTTCCCTCCAGCAGGGTGGTTTTTATATTTTGCTCATCGGCATAAGACATAATATTAAAATGAGTGCCCACCACTTCCACATCCATTCCATTTGCAGAGGAGGCAGAACTAACATGCACTATAAACGGGACTTTCTTACCATGGCCCATCTGCGAAGCCACTTCAAAATAAGCTTCACCGCTTAGTTCAACGCGTCTTTCCTTTATTGAAAAAGATGCGGGAAACCGCAAAGAGGAGGCGGCATTCAACCACACTTTGCTACCATCCGGTAATACCATCTGGTATTGTCCTCCCCTTGGTGTGGAAACAGTATTGTACACCAGTTCACCGGTATTTTTTTTATCTGAGTTGTATACAAGTTCACCATTGGCAAGCTTTATAATATTTGTATTGCCCTGTTTTGCCAGCAAACCTTTTTGTACGGTATCCAGCACAATTACAGAACCATTGGCAAGTGTAAGAATAGCCTTGTTTCCGCCCGGCGGAATATCATTGTTATAATGCTGACTGTTGACCGCTATCTGCGGCGGATGAGTTGTTTTATTTGTCAGAAACAGGTAAATACCGGTACCGGCTACAAACAGCACTACAATGGCAGCTGCCATCCTGTGCCACATCATTTTACTTACAGGTGCTTTTTTCTGTCCAACGGTTTGGGTTCTTATTGCCTGCCACATGTCCTCCCATTTTTGCGGGGACGGGCTTACTGCTGATTCTACACGTATCCGCTCATTCAGTATGAAATCCTTCAGCACCGCATCGCCTTCTGCCGATTGCAGCAATACAAACATTTCTTCCACCTCTTCTGCAGAAGCAGTGCTGGCAGCATACTGATACAATAAATAGCTTATCCTGTTTTTGTCCATTGCATTGATAATTAATACTGGAAGATAAAGGCAAGGACCCTCTTTTGTATAGAGTCAGCTTGCAGAAAAAAGGATGAGGGAATTGATATTTTTTTTGAAAAAATTACCGGCAGTGTCTCCGTTTGAAGAAATAAATATTTTAACCAATTTAACCACGGCGACACAGAGGCCACAGGGTTTTCACGGAGGAAAACAGATGTATTTCCGCCACACGCTGTGTTGCCTTTACCTGTCTCAGGGCAAAAAAAATCCCTGTGTTTCTCTGTGCCCTCCGTGTCTCCGTGGTTAAAACTGAACACTACGGAATTACCGAAACATAGAAACAAGTATTGCACCAACCAGTAAAATATGCTGTTTTACATACCCGCGAACAAATTTTACGGCCTGTACCAGGTGGCTTTTCACTGTATGTCTGGAGAGGTGCAGCGCTTCAGCAATTTCATCATAATTTTTACCCTGGTTGCGGCTAAGATCATAGATACGTCTTTTCTGCGGAGACAACCTGGCTACAGCATGATTGATAAATTTCCGGCTGTCGTCAGCCAAAATAGTCTCTTCTGTTTCATTGCTGTATTTTTTTTCACCCCATACCGAGAGTGCAAGAATACGTTCCTGGTTGGCCTGCTGTTTAAGACACCTGCTTATTTTATTATAAACAACTGTATAGATATATGCTTGCGGATCGGCCACAGCAGCCAGTTTAGTGCGACTTTTCCAAAGGCTGATAAACACATCCTGCGTAATTTCTTCAGCATCGTAAGCTGATTTAGTTAATTTGAAAGCAACTGCATAGAGCCGCTCCCTATATATTTCAAACAGGGTTTTAAATGCTGCCTCATCGCATTCAGCAATTGCTGCAAAAAGAGCCTTGCAATCAATATCACTCTTTAAATAAGACATATTTTGTAAAAGATGTCCCGTAATGGATTAACATCTGGTTAAAATTAACAGAAAAAATTAATATACATCCTGTTTACATTAAAATAGGTTTGAAAAAAATAAAGCTATTTTATTTGGTAGTGTTTTTATTTGAAGAAATAAAAAATTAACCACGGCGAAACAGGAGCACAACGTTTTCACGGAGACTACATGCTGACTAGAAAACAAGAGACATGTCAATCACACCGGGGCTGTAAACGGGCCTCCGGTCCCCCCGTGTTTTCGCCTTGAATGGATCAAAAAAATCTCTGTGCTGCTCAGTGTTTGCAGTGTCTCCGTGGTTAAAACGGAGACACTGGCTTTATTGGGAGAAAATATTTCAGCGGATTAACTTCACTACCTGTACAGATCCATTATTTTTTGCCGCTATGATTAATAAATTGTTACCAGCACCTTTTACGCTTATAAGATTCCTGATATCACCATTTAACAATAAATGCGTTTCAGCATAAGGAAGCGGCGTAAATGCACCTTTCCCATTTCCTTTTAATAAGAGGCCGATTGATGCATCCAGCGGGCCGAGCTGTACGCGAAATGGATAGAAATTGCCCGCCAGAATTATATCGCTGATTCCATCCCTGTCCACATCAGCCTGTACCAGACCATTTGCTGCACCAATTTGCGCATAGTTGGGCAAAGGTGTTTTTGTAAATTTTCTATTCCCATTATTTTGCAGGTAAACAGATTGCATGGTTTTTATTTCAACCGACGAAGCCTTTGCCAATTGATCTTTTGTAAACAAGTCTGTAAGCTGTGCATCGGCATATTCTGAATAATGCAAAAACCTTTTTTGTATACTGGGCACCTGGTCGGCCATTTCATCTTTTGAAAACCAGGGATAACTCTTTCCATTGTTGTAATAGCAAAGAATGGGATCAATGGTGCCATTGCCATAAAAATCTCCGTATGTAATGCTTAAGGGTTCTTTTTCCGTGGCTTTTAGCTGCGTATTGTTTCCCATATTGCCTATCACCAGGTCAGTATCTCCATCATTATCAAAATCAGCGGCAAGTATGCGCCGCCACCATCCATTTGTCTCTGCTAAACCATATTCTTTGGTTGCATCAGCCAGTTTACCTTTATGATTTTCAAAAATGCGCACCGGCATAAATTCGCCCACCACTACCAGGTCTTCCCAGCCATCTTTGTTTATATCCAGCCATGCCACATCTGTAACCATACCTGTATGTAGCAGCGCTGTATCTGACTGACGAAGATCCTTTTCAAAAAGAATTTTGCCTGGTGTACTCTTGTTTTTTAAAATATAACTTCCAGTGCATTCCGGAAACATGCCGGGTTTATAGCCAGCGCCTATAAACAGATCCGGCAACCCGTCATTGTCAATATCCGCCGCGCCAACGCAATTGCCACTCATCATTTCTACAGGCAAAGCATTTTCCGATTTTTTAAAATTACCACGACCATCATTTTCAAAAAACCGGTCCTGGTAATTAATGCTGTTTGCAGGATAGTCAGCGCCGCCGCTTACAAGGTATAAATCGGCATCCCCGTCTTTGTCTGCATCAAAAAACAATGCAGCGGCATTGGTAAAATCTTTAACGGCATTCCATGGCTGACTTTTTGATAATACAAATTTGCCGTCTGCCACCTGCAGGTATAATGCACTCTCCTGCCCCGCAGAAGCGCCTATAAAAATATCTTCTAACCCATCTCCGTTTACATCTGCCTTCGCCAGGCAGGGGCCAATCTTAGACAACTGGTAAGGCAATAATGGAGAAATTTTGAAATCAACAAACTGTGACTGCTGATGAACAAAATTGATTCCTGCACTTTTTGTGATGTCTTCAAATAAAGGCGGGCCAGTTGTATCTTTTTTGGGCGAGTCAGCAGGCGAAACAGCATCATGTTCATTTATAAAAAGTACAGTATCTGCTTTTACATTTTTCAGCAAAGATGTCTTGCCTCCCGGCCATTTAACCATAACAGATTGTATAACACTATCAGTTCCCAAACCTATATGCATGATCGGATCAACTGATGATTGAAACCCACGGCTGAGATATTGTTCCTGCATTTGTTCTGCAGCGGCAGTTTTTATATACAGCTTTGCCCCAATACCATAAGTATTTTTCGCGGCACCGGTTAACCGGATTTTTATGAAGTGCAATCCTTTATTGGCCTGCGTATTGTTACGGTAAATGGTCGCATTGTCATTCAGGTTGTTAATGACAATATCAAGATCACCATCATTATCCAGGTCGGCATAAGCAGCTCCGTTGTTGACAGATTTTTTGGTAAAGCCCCAATCGCTGGTAACATTGGTAAAACTGAGATCATGATTATTCCTGAACAGGTAATTGCTGAGTTTGGTTGAAGGCATGTCCTTCACCAGGTTCCACATCTCTTTTTTATCTCCTGATTTATTGCTGTATGCGGCAGAATAACCCGAAGTATATTTTACAAAATCAAGGTTTGTCATATCCCTTAATATGCCATTGGATATAAACAGGTCTTTCCACCCATCATTATCAAAATCAGCAAATAGTGGCGCCCAGCTCCAATCTGTACTATATACCCCGGCCAGTTGTCCTGCTTCACTGAAGAGCGGAACACCGCCGGTATCTACGCCGTTATTTAATTGTAAGGTATTACGCATCTGTTGCTGATGAAATCCGTGATTCACCCGCGTTGTATACTTATCATAATTATCCGGGCCTTTCAGTAATTTCTGCCGGTGATTATCTTGCGGCAGCATATCCAGTACCATGATATCCGGCTTGGCATCATTGTTATAATCTGCAATATCAGACCCCATGGCAAACTCTGAAATATGTCCTGTTGCTTTTGTCAATACCTCCCGGAAACTGCCATCATGGTTATTGAGATAAAGAAAATCTCTTTCATCATAATCATTGGTTACGTATATATCAGACCAGCCATCGCCATTAAGATCACTCACGGCAACGCTTAGGCCAAAATTAAGACCGCTTCCGTCAATATGCGCCTGTTCACTTATATCGGTAAAATGTCCGTTATCATTTCTGTATAAACGGTTCCCAAATTTGGGATGCCTCGCCGCACGCAGTCGGTCTGTATTGAAAAAAGGATTGAAAAACATGTCTGCATGATTCACCATAAACATGTCCAGGTCGCCATCATTATCCATATCAAAAAAAGAAACGGTGGTAGTATAAGTGCCGGGGGCATCCAATCCATATTGTTTTGCTGACTCTGTAAAAGAAGGTATCCCATTTTTTACGCCGTTGTTTATAAACAGCTCATTGCTTCTTTCTTCGTCTGTACCCGGGCCTGAATAACATACATAAACATCCAATAATCCATCGCCGTTCACATCAGACAGTACAACACCTGTTTTCCATTTTGTTCTTCCCTTTATACCGGCCTGGCCGGTAATATCTTCAAACTGTAAATTTCCTTTGTTCAGGTACAACTTATTTTCAACCATATTACCAGTGAATATGATATCCGGCAGGCCATCATTGTTCAGATCGCCAACAGCTACTCCTCCACCATTGTATAAATACTCGTAGGTAAGAATATTGTAATCCTCATCTTCCCTAATATCGTTTCTGAAATCAATATGTGAATCGGAAGAAGCTATCTCCGTGAACAGAGACGGGCTTTCACGGTGTCTGCACGATAGAAACATCATTACCGCTGATATCCTTAAAAAATGATAGATGATTTTCATGTTATGAAAGAATCGAATGTTCTGCAAAATACATATCTACACCGCCCTTGTTTTTGGCTTCAATCTGTCCGCGATGGGCACAGTTGAATTTATCTTTTATCATATGGAAGGTTGCTCCTGATATATTTACCTTGCCCACCTCCCCGCTGCTTTCCATCCGGGCTGCAAGATTCACCGCATCGCCCCATATATCATAGGCAAATTTTTTCGACCCAACGATGCCCGCCACTACCGGGCCTGTGTGTATGCCGATGCGGATTTCAAAAAAAGGCGCCTGCATACTTCTTCTTTCAGCGCCATAAGCTTTCATAAAATCGCGGATCTCCAACGCAGCTTTTACCATGTCTTCAGGATGAGTAAAATTCATTACAGGCAATCCACCGGCGCAGATATAGGCATCCCCCATGGTCTTTATTTTTTCCAACCCATGTTTTTCAACTATCCCATCAAAAGCACGGTAGCAATGATCGATCTCCTGCACCAGTTGTTCGGGTGTGAGCTCCTCGCTGATTCTTGTAAAATCTTTAAAGTCAGTAAACATAACAGTAACTGAAGGGTATCGTCTGGCAACGGAACTACCCTTCAGCTTTAACTCTTCGGCTATTTCTTCCGGTAAAATATTTAACAGCAGTTCATCTGATTTTCTTTTTTCACTGGTTAACAGCCTGGTGGACTGGCGCAGTTCTGCAGTGCGGTCTTCCACTTTCTTCTCCAGTGTGGTATTGGCTTCATTTAATTCCTCCGACAGGTATTCGATCCTTTTATACGCACCCGCATTGCGTGAAGCAAGAATATATGCCTGCATCAGCAGGAAGATGCTGAATGCATAAAAAATAACAAAGGGTCCGCTGAGGATGAGGTGCGCCACCAGCACATCATGAATGATGCCGGCAAAACAAACCCAATAACTCACAAACGAAAGGATGGCATAGGGCCGCTTATTGATCATAGCACGCGTGACGATATAAATAAGATAACAGCATTCAAGCAATACAATTGCCTGTATCCAGGTCAGCAAAGCCGTGAATACTACAGTCGGGAAAAAACAAATGACAATAAATTCCAGCCCGCAAATAATAAGAATGGCATTGCGGACAAGCTTTGACCAGTCGGATTTGAAAAATTCATACGCGAGCATTACATAAGCCGGAACACCCATGGTAACGGTCAGGTAGTCGATGCGAAGACCGGCAAGAAACGGAAAGCCCGGAAACTCAGTGTACAATACAGCTTCGTTGGTGACTACATTACGGATAGTGGAATCAAGGCAGAGCAGGGCGAACCAGAGCGCCGCATATTCTTTATTGCGAAGGGCAAAAATGAAAAGGTGATAAATGAAAAGAATAAACATGGCCCCTGCCATCCATAACTCCCTGCTCCGCTCTGTATCCCTGTCTTTCAGAATTGCTTCGGGGGTACCCAGCTCAACCGGATTGGCAAGTCCTGCATTAATATGGGAATAATTAGATACCTGCACCACAATCTGGATGGAGTCTGACGGAATACTGAATGTTCTTACCAATGGAAGAAAAGCCGGCTTTGCGGCTGCAGGAAGCGCTGACACGGTTCCGTTAGCAGCTATCATTTCCTCATTTACCCAAAGCCGGTAAGCGGTATTGGCATGCCACAACCGGATAGACAGCAATCCATGGCCCGGTATATTTTTTAGCCGGAGACGGTAAGTCGCAAATCCAATCGCGTTGAATTTCTTGCCGCCAATCAGCTGATTGTTCCAGTAGTACGGCACAAGTGCAAAACCGTCTGGTTTTACTACCGGTTGTTTATTAAAATCATCCGGGGTTAACAGCTTGCCATAAAAAAACTCCCATTCCCCGTCAAGTGAAAGACTGCCTTTTTGTTGCTGATTCCAGGATGAAAGATCCATCTGTC
>Ga0157376_10002265_pt1 | contig 12992 bp, 11 predicted proteins | sample M45metaG_FD_121801 | JGI IMG/M metagenome (GOLD analysis project Ga0157376, IMG submission 121801) | Miscanthus rhizosphere microbial communities from Kellogg Biological Station, Michigan, USA - M4-5 metaG | ecosystem: Host-associated > Plants > Roots > Rhizosphere > Soil | place: USA: Michigan... | reverse complement strand
TTAATTTTGCCTCCGCTATACGACCATTTTTAACAGCTTGAACAATAGAGCTATGAATTCGTTGGACATCAGCTGTAGTCAATTCAAATCCTATATGCTCACCCACTAGTAATTTACCTCCTAAAATGAGAAGGTCACACCCCGCATTGAGAGCAGCAATGGAAGCTTCATCAACAGAATGACATTTTTTTAAAACGCCATCCATAACAAGAGAGTCCGCAACTATCACTCCCTGAAAGCCAATGACATTTCTAAGATACCCCAAAGTCTTTTCCGAAAGAGTAGAACAATTTTCTGAATCTAACGCAGGCACAAGGATATGAGCAGTCATGATAGCATCTGCAGAGGAGGCAAGCTTTGCGAATGGAAGAAGCTCGACTAGCTCCAGCTCTGCTTTTGATTTACGAATAACAGGCAAATCTTCATGAGGATCAACGGCTACATCGCCATAGCCTGGAAAATGCTTCAGCGTAGCAATGACTCCAGCTTGCTTAAATCCCGCTAATGATTTCTTTCCAAACGCAATGACTGTTTCTGGATGATCTCCAAAAGAACGTATCCCGATTACTGGATTTCTAGGATTGCTATTCACATCTACTACAGGAGCCAGATTCATGTTGATCCCAACAGCTTTTAATTCTTGCCCCATAGCCAGAGCCGATAACTCTGCAAGATTTGGATCGGAAGTTTCCCCCAAAGCCCTATTCCCAGGAAAACTGGTAAACCCAGATTGCAATCGAGCCACAATGCCCCCTTCCTGATCTGCCGCAATTAAGAGAGGAATTGGAATAGGATTTTCTGTTGCTAGTTGTTGAAGTCCTGCGCTAAGAGCTTGCACCTGAGCAGGAGAGGTCAACCCATTGGACCAGTTGTAATAGATGATCGATCCAATCTTTGTATCTTGAACTAGAATCCTTGCCTCATCATTCACAACCTCTCCATGGAAGTGGACCATCAAAATCTGACCTACCTTTTCCTCTAAGGAGATATCTTTGAGGAGATCAGACGCAAAGCCACAAACCATTCCTAGAGAGAAAAAAGCCAAAATTTTGAATCGCATCTATCCTCTTTACTTAATTTCGATTTATCAGAAAAAAAAGGTTCCTGATTATGAATTATAGAAGCTGTTGTTTTTAAAACATCTTTGGCCCACAACGGCAAATTGGGATTCAAACGGTAATAAATCCACAACCCTCTTCTCTCATCAACCACAATTCCAGCTAGACGCAATAAGGATAAATGACGAGAAATTTTGGTTTGCGTCAATTGCAAGATTTCGATAAATTCGCAAACGCATAGCTCTTCTACATCCATAAGAAGAGCTAAACATCGAAGTCTTGTCTGATCCCCTAATAGTCCAAATAGTTTGTTTGGAGCTAACATTATCGAAAATTAGGCTTATTAGCAGTTATCTGTGCTGAAGCAATAAAGTTTTCAGCATTTTTTTCTGGCGCCCAATTTTTTATGAATGCGCGACTTTCATAATTGACGTTAATGACAATGTCTACAAATCCTGCACTGTATAAGATGTTTCTCAATTCTTCTATACCCATCGCACCAGCTATGCAGGCGCTATACATTTTTAAGTCGTTTTTAATGATATCAGGTAATGTTTGCGTCGCTACAATATCAGAAATAGCAAGCCTGCCACCTTCTTTAAGAACTCTAAATACTTCATTAAAAACCTTCTGCTTATTCAGGGAAAGATTGACAACACAATTAGAAATCACAACATCCACACTTGAATTTGCAAGAGGTAAATTTTCTATTTCACCAAGCAGAAATTCTACATTCATGATGCCATGCTTTTCTGCATTTTGGCGAGCCTTCTTAATCATTGCAGATGTCATGTCAACACCGATCGCCTTTCCTGATATTCCTACTTTTTTAGCGGCTAAAAAAACATCAAAACCTCCACCTGCGCCTAGATCTAGAACTTTTTCACCAATTTTTAAATTAGCTAAAGCCTGAGGGTTGCCGCAACCCAATCCCATATTTGAACCTTCAGGAACACTTAAAATTTCCTCTTTAGAATACCCTAATTTCTCTGAATATTCGACATCAACTTGCCCTGGAGCTCCGCAACAGCTAAATAGATTACCGCAACATTGTCCTTCATCATTGGCTATTGCAAGGTCACTATAAGTTTCTTGAATATTATCTTTTATTTCATCGCTCTTTGTTTGAATGTCAGAGTCAGCAGGCGTCTCTTTAGCTGGAACGCTGCATCTACCCGATCCACAACAGGAAGCATTGTCTTTTTTTTTTCCTTTTTTTCCATACATAACTTGTGAATCAATCATGTAGCATTCATAAAAGCTCGACTTCCAATTTGTATCTTGTTGAGGAATGTAATCCATCTTTGGACTCCGATTAAATAGTTTTGACTTAACACTCACGTTACACAAAATTCATGTGGTATGCGTGAATATATATACATTTGTATATCCGAATATTCAAATGTAATCAAATAAATATTTAGTTTTTTATCAGCCACAGAGTGAAAAATAAAAATGGAGGCTTTGACCTGAATGAAAGACAATCGCCTAGACCTCAGATAGAGGAGATCTAACTTTTCCATATTTCTCACCTGCCTCTTCTGTTATTTTAAATCTAACATCCCAAAGAGAAGGGAAAAGTCTGACTTTTAATGTTTTTGCAAGAAGGTCGGTAGATAGGCTACGATTTGATATCACACCTCTCCCCAATGTTCTTTCTACAAGCTGCAAATGATGAAGCAAGAACTTACGAAATAACTCATCAAACTCGATTAATTGTTCTGCAATTAAAAAAGCTTCAGAAAAGTTGTAGCTCTCTTGATATACTTTTTCCAGAAAATCCTTATCACCTCCTAAGTAGGAATCTAAAAAACTTTTCCAAAGGTGATGTGATATTGGAAAAAACATCGAAAACCCTGGAGAGTCCTGACCACTCCCACTTCCCAGTTTTACTCGAAATTCCTGAAAGCTTTTAGGAGACATCGTTTCAAGTAATGAAAGTTGGTCAATCATTAATTGCTGAATCCCATGAACTCTTTTAAATAAAATTACAATTGAGTTTGTGCTCTTTTTTATAAGCATCTCATTAATATCCAACAAGCTATACATAATCAACTTCATCCAAAGCTCTTCCACTTGATGGACTATCATGAACTGCAGTTCATCTGGGTTAGAAAGTTTTTCATAGGGCTTCTGGCAATTGAATAATTGCTGTAAATTAAGATACTTTTCGTAATCCAGAACTCCTAATCCCCTGTGTTTTTTATAAAAAAATTCTCTATCCAATTTTATACCTACTTTTTCTAAATGAATAAATTTAATACAATAATTTTATTTCTTGCAATTCTATTTTGGATTCCTCATCGAATATCAATGCATCCAAGTCCATTATCAGCCAGATGCTTGCTCGATTTGCAATTGTGGAATAAGGCTTCCTCAATTTATAAATTCTGCTATACTGTTGCTAGCTAAAAATAATAAATTAGCTACTTTTGACTTTAAGTTTTTGCCGCTAGCAAAGTACTAATAGTCAATAATTATAAATTAAAAATGGCTAATTTTATGAAAACAAGAACTGTTTTAGGAGTGATCTTTGTCGCATTGATTGTATACTCTGGAAATACACATTGCGCAAATTGCCATGCAGAAAATTTTGAAAGCGAGAACATAGAATTTCCTCAATCAAATCTGGATATTGTACAAACTTCAAATGTAAAGTTACTTCCAATTAGTCTTCCGGCGTACTTATCGCACTCCCCAAAAAAAGATTGGCTTTATGCACAGGATCCATTTTTTAGAATTGGGTTTTATAATTTACAAAAAAATTGCAAGGATCTTCAAGATTTTTGCGAAAACTATACTTATTTGATTATCAAGCCTGATGGTGTTGCAGCGCGTTGTTTTGACAATGTGATTGCACATTTAGAGAGAAACCATTTTAAAATTTGCCACACCGATTTAATTTATTTTGACACAACTAAAAGCATCTTGTTTTGGTCTTATGAATCAAATTTTTTTCCCGTAGAATGGTTTAGCCTAATTAATGTATTATTTAACAATCAACCATCTATTATTATATTAATAAAAGATGAGATCGAGATTAAAAGCGAAAGCGCAAGTTCTCGTTTGAATAAATTAAAAGGCGATGCTTTTGCACACTTAAGAAAACCATTCCAACTTCGAACAGTGATAGGAGCAGGCTCTGGATTTCTGACTTTTGTACATACTCCAGATGATCCCTTATCCATGCTACGCGAATGGGCAATAATAATGGATGATTGTAAAATGAATGCTTTTATTTCGACTTACAAAAGCAACCCTTTAACATGTCAATCAATTAGTCAGCCCAAAGAATTTGCATATTCTCAGATACCAAATCATTCTCTCGATTACTCAGAAACGGTTAAAAATCTAGAAAAGTTATGCTTAAGTTTATCCCTACCTCAAGAAGTTAAAGATGAACTTACATCCATAATTAATGACAAAAATATTAATTTTCAAGATCTATTTTCATTTATTTCATTTTATGAAATAGAGATTCCTCACTGGGATTTAATTACTTTTTGCTCTTACCGCTGTGGAAACCCTTTACCTGTTTTACCACTCATAGAGTAACGATAATACTCGATCGAATAAAATCCTTGAGCATAAGGACGTTTCTTTATTTTAGAAGATTTTTCTCAACATCTCTCTTTTGCGTAAAGTGAGTTTTTAACACAGCCTCGGAAATATGTAATTAAATGTTGACTAATATGTTTTGAAAAAACAAAATGAGCCTCTTTAAGAAAACTTAAAACAAAAAAAACAGTATTTTTAACTTATAGCGTAGATAAACACCTGACATGAAGCGTAAATCTCTAAGAGAATTGTTAGATAAACAAAAAATCGTAAGAGTCCTTGAAGTTCATAATAGCCTAACTGGGCTAATTGTAGAAAATCTGCGCATACATGATGGAAATCAAATAAAAGAATTTGATGCCATGTGGTCGAGCAGCTTAATCGATTCTACATGCAAGGGGAAACCAGATATTGAAGTCGTTGATATCACCTCAAGACTAACCAATATAAATGATATTTTTGAAGTAACGACTAAACCTCTTATCTTTGATGCAGATACAGGAGGAAGAGCCGAACATTTTATTTTTAAAGTAAGATCTTTAGATCGTTTGGGTGTTTCTGCTGTTATCATTGAAGATAAAACGGGGCTAAAAAGAAATTCGTTATTCGGTAACGATGTTCTCCAAATTCAAGAAGAGGTTGATGTTTTTTGTGAAAAAATCTCGGCAGGAAAACAGGCTAAAACTTCCGCAGAATTTATGGTTATAGCCCGCATTGAAAGTTTAGTAATGAATAAGGGAATGGAGGATGCAATCAAAAGAGCAGCAGCTTATATCGAAGCAGGAGCGGATGCCCTTATGATTCATAGCATTAAAAATGAGCCTGATGAAATTTTTGAATTTTGTCAAAAATTCAATCAATTTTCTAAGAAGATACCCTTAGTCTCAGTACCCACTACCTATAATAAAGTAACAGAAATGCAGTTGATAGATGCTGGAATTAGCATTGTGATCTACGCGAACCATATGTTAAGGTCTGCTTATCCAAGTATGATAAATGTTGCAAAGTCTATTTTAAAGCACTCAAGGTCTGCTGATAGTGAAGATTCGTGCATGTCAATAAAAGAAATCTTAGGGCTAATTTCTGGTACAAGCTAATGCCTATAGACCCAAAGGCATTTTTAAAAAAGCTTCATGATTTAGATATCTCTTTTTTTGCAGGAGTGCCAGATTCATTGTTAGAAGATATTTGTGCTTGTATATCTTCTGAATTTGATTCAAATAATCATACTATTTGCGCAAACGAAGGAGCTGCAATAGCTTTAGGTATTGGTTATCACTTGGCTACTGAAAAAATACCCTTTATTTATTTTCAGAGTTCCGGAATTGGGAATGCTATTAATCCTCTTTTGTCTCTGGCCTATAAACAAATCTATTCCATTCCCATGCTACTTATGATTGGTTGGAGGGGGGAACCTGATATTCAAGATGAGCCTCAACATATGAAACAAGGAAAAGTCTTGCTGTCAATGCTGAAATTAATGGATATTCCATACCATATTTTAGAAAAAGATTTTTCTAATGCGGAAAAGACACTAGAACAATCTGTTTGCGACATTAAAAAATTTAAACAACCTCAAGTTATAATTATTCAAAAAAACACTTTTGTTCCAAAACTCTTAATTTCTCAAAAGGAAAGCATCTTTGAGCTTTCGCGAGAAGATGCAATTAAGCACATTATTTGCTCATTAAATGGGAGTGATATACTCGTGTCCACAACTGGAAAAGCATCGAGAGAGGTTTTTGAGTGTCGATCCCAAAGAGGAGAATCACATGCAAGCGATTTTCTAGTTGTTGGTGGAATGGGACATGCTTCTCATATTGCATTAGGAATTGCTATAAAATTAAAAAATAGACAAGTGTTCTGCATTGATGGGGATGGAGCTGCTATAATGCATATGGGTTCTTTAGCTATTAATGGAACTTCTAAATGTAATAATTTTAAGCATATACTTATAAATAATGGAGCTCATGATTCAGTTGGAGGGCAACCCACTGTAGGTTTCGATATAAGCTTTCAACAACTTGCATTAGCTTTAGGATATAACCATGTAAACTGTGCCATTAATCTTGAACAACTTCAGCAGTTGTTAGGCATGCTTAAAAAAAGCCAAGGCCCTTCTTTTTTGGAAGTACGGGTTAAAAAAGGCGCTCGCGAGAATCTAGCTAGGCCAAATCTACCACCTCTTGAAAATAAGAAGCAATTTATAAACTTCTTAAAAGATGGCTATCAAAGCAAAAAAATCTACTAAAAAAGAAAGAAGTTAATGAATTTATATAAGAAAAAAAGCTCCTTTAATTTTATTTTAAATTTAATCAATTATAGAAATCAACGAGTGAATAAATTTTTTAGATTTTTCCAATTTCCTAAATTAATGTTGGGGGGGGGGAAATCTAACAATCTTTTAAAAAATCTTCATTTTCAACGGGTTATTGGAAACAAAAATGAAATTTTTGATGTATACCATTTAGGGTCATTTTTGGCTCCTGACTCATTATTAAAGGAATTTTCTGGGTATAATCAAAATAACGATATCTACGAAAATATGGAATTGGTAGAAATTCAAGAAAATTTTAATTATAAACCGCATTATCACAAGAAAAGCTCTGCTATAATCTATATTATCTTAGGAGGAGGCCAATTTATTTTAGGAAGTAAGGCTATAGATTATTGTAAAGGCACAAGAATTAAAGTGCCTGCAGGGGAAATACATGGTTTTAACACTAAAGAAAAAACAATTTTTCTTAGTATACAAACTCCTAGTATTGTAGACCAAATAACTGGAGAAATAGATATTTTTTATAGCAAGGATTAAACATGGAAATAGATACCCCACTTCTCAATCATAATCGATTAAAAACGAAAGGAACAGGAATTCCAACAAATATGGGATTAGATCATTTAGGGATCGTAGTCCCTAATGCTCAACAAGCCGCTGATTTTCTTATGGAAGTATTTGATGCAGAATTAGATTGGGAGATTAAGCGTGAGCCTAACCCTACAGCAGGAGAAAGAGGTTGGTCATCTATTTTTGGAGTCCATCCTGACTCATATTTAGCTCATGTAATTATGTTAAAATGTGGTGAGAACCCACTAACCCAATATGTAGAGATTTTTGAGTGGAATTCTCCAGATCAGAATAAACCTTTAGGCGCTTGGCACAAGATGAGCGATATTGGAAACAGTTATATTTCATTTACAGTAAAAGATATTAATAAAGTAGTGGCTCATATTAAAGAAAACGTAATCCCTAAATGGCAAGGCACACGTTTTATTCAGGATCCTCCTATGGATTTTCCTCTAAGAGGAGAAGTTTGTACATCTACTTTTCTAGTTTCTCCATGGGGAATGTGGATAGAACTCACATGCTGGAGCCAGTCCAAGAACTTAGGACAAGTTATAAAGGCACAACGACAAGATGAGCCTCATCACCTCATTGGATGTTCTATTGATACGCTTCCAACACCCTCTTTTTTAATTGATTTAGATAATTTAGATCATAATATCAAACAGATGAGATCGCGAATCGGGTCTGCAGGGATTAATTGGCTTGTTACATGTAAAGCACATAAGTGTCCAGATTTAGCAAAATATATTTTAGAGAGAGGAGGAGGCCAGGGTGTTTTGCTTTTGACAGTGACAGAAGCCGAACAATTTGCGGCAGCTGGTATTAATGATATTTATTTAGCGAATGAAGTGGCTTGTTTTGATGAATTAAAAAGAATATCACTTTTAGCAAAGAAAATTAAACGTTTGAGAGTAGCAGTTGATAATGAGGTATATTTAGAAGAGCTTGCAGCTGCTGTAAAGCAGTGGGAAATTACAACACCTATAGAAGTGCTAGTTGAGCTGAATGTGAATCACAACAGATGCGGTGTAGATATCGATGAAGCCTTAAAACTTGCAAAAAGAGTACGTCAAATTGAGCTAGAATCCAAAGCTCTTATATTTGCAGGAATCACTGGATATGAAGGACATATTGCGATACTTCCTCCTGAAGAGAAAAAACATCAAACAATTCTATCACATGGAATATTGGAAGAAGCGAAGAAAAGAATCGAGGAGATTGGGATTGATGTAAAAATCATAAGTGGTGGGGGCAGCTGTAATTATATCGATTGTATTGAAACTGGTATCTTAACAGAAATCCAAGCTGGAGGAGGAGCCATTTGCGATATATTATACTTCGAGAAAGCTAACCTTAAAGAGCATGGGCATAAGATCAGCTCATTTGTTTTGACTCAGATTATTAGTATGCCAAAAGACAAAAGCCGAGCTATAGGGAATGCAGGGTTTAAGGCTCTTGGTTGGCATCCATTTGGAGGACTTCCAAAAACTAGAGATAAAAAAACCTTAAAGATTATTGGATTAAGCGCTGAACACACTAAATTTGAAATTCTCCCTTCCAATGCAAATGATGAAAATGTTTCTAATTTAAACGACAGTATCAAGAGGGGTGATAAAATTATGCTTATCCCTGGATATACAGATGCAATGGGTTTTCTACATCGTCGAATTTATGGAATCCGAGGAGATGTCGTTGAGACTGTCTGGGACACAGTATCCGAAAAAACTTGGTAAATAATTATCTCATTAAAGGAATTTAAATAGTTTAATATGATAGATAGCAAATTACCATTAAAAAGAAAAAATCATAAAATTCCTTATAAAATTATATATTGGAAAGACAGTTGTTATACAAATGCAATAGGGTGGATTGTTATTCAGAATAAAATAAATGGTGTGGCTGGAGGAGGATTATTTATGACACCCTCCGCATCATTGAAAGAAGTCGAGGATCTTGCTTACACAATGAGCCTCAAAAATACTTTGCAGGAGATCCGAATGGGCGGAGCAAAAGGTGGAATACGATTTGACCCTAATGATCCACAAGCAGAATACGTACTTTCAAGATTTTTAGTTGATAATAAAGATGTTATCAAAAATGAATGGTGTACAGGAGGCGATTTAAATACTACCACGCTAGTGATTACTAAACTTTTAAAAGAAGCCACAAGTCTATCTTCTCCTTTCATCTGTCTATCAAATATGCTACAAGAGCGATTTTATATTCATGCAAATCTTAATAAATTTCTTAAATGCTTACAGTACCCCTCTAGTCCATATTTTAATGTTGAGGATTTGATCACTGGTTATAGTGTCATTGAGTCGATCCTGATGATTATAGATGGACATATTGCTCAAGATAAAAGACTCAAGATCATCATACAAGGGTTTGGTAAAGTTGGAAAAGCTGTATGCTTTTTTGCAAAACAATATTTTGATATTGTTGGAATCTGTGAAAAGGAATGGTTTATCTATGATAAAGATGGAATTAACGTTGATGAGCTTATAACAGAAAAAAATGTTGAAAATATTATTCATTTATTTAAGCCAATTTATCGCAAAATAAATGAAACCCCAGAAAATTTTCTCGTACATTTTTTAAGAAAATCTGAAGCAGATATATTTTGTCCATGTGCACAGCGTTATGCTGTTACAGATCAAGTGCTTGATTGCTTAATAAAGCAAACTTTTTTAAATAAAAATTTAAATAAAAATTTTATTATTTCAGGTGCAAATAATGTATTTATAAACAACTTTTGTATTGATAAGGCTTTGGATGCGGAAATTGTTATTGTTCCAGAATGGATTTCAAATTCAGGTAGTGCCCTTTTATTTATGGAAGCAATGAAATTTAAAGACGAAATTGATGAAAAGTGGTTAAGTTTTATTTTTTCAAAAGTTAAATATCAAATTAGAAAATTTATAGAGGACCTTCCTCATCCTATTGCTGAATCTAATTCAAATTTTTATAGCTCTTGTTATCAATTAGCTGAAGACTATGCTGTTACAGAATATATTGGAAACGGATTTGCACTATAATTAACACCAAGTTGACAAAGAATATTTTCTAATAAGAGTTGTTCTTAATAAAATTGACGATTTTAGTTGTAAGAGAACTTTTTGGATGCGCAAGTCTTTCAATTAACGAGAAATGATGCATTTTTTCATCGATATAGAGTGAGCTTTTATGACCATTTGCTTTTAGTAAGCAATCATACTCAATTGATAAGCGTTTTATTTCATTCGTTTCTAGCTCACCATAAATGATTAAGAAGGGGGTCAAAAAATCAGGAAGATTAAGGCAGGGGCTTTGTGATTGAATGATTGAGGCGTCTAACTGTATTTTTGGTTGCAGATATGAATATTGAAGAGGACGTAAATCGAATATACCGCTCATAGGCATAGCGCCTTTTATAAGGTTTTTTGGCAAAGCATACTCTGTCTCCCAATCTGTAGCACAAACCATTCCAACTTGCTGACCACCAGCAGAATGACCAGATATAAATATATTTAACGGATCTCCATTATATTTTTCCCCTTCTTTAAAGATCCAAGCTATAAGCGATCTTGTTTGCCTTGTTATTTCTGAAATAGAAACCTTAGGACAGAGAGAGTAATTACTTATGACTACAGTTATGTTATCGTCGTGAAATCCTTTTGCAATAAATCCAAAATCAGCGCTGCTAAGAGAACACCAATACCCTCCGTGTACAAATAGTAAAATAGGCGAACCTGGCTTTTTTGAAGGGAAAATATCTGATGTCTCATCTACCGTAGGTCCATAAGCTACTTTTTCATAAAATAATAGGCTTTCTCTGGCTGTCTGGCTCATGCTTCTATATGTCGTAAGCCACTCATAATAATTCGCTACTGAAAGTGTAAATTTATATTCATTATCAATCTCTTTCTGTGAGGAGAAATTTCTGTACAACTTCATGTTAAGAATCTAAATTTTTATCAAATATTTGTAATTTTAATTGAATTCAGTAACCCTGCTAAAAGAGCTAAATTACGAGTCAGCATTTCGTAAATATAGATAGCTTTTCTAAAACTTTTTCATGAGAAGTTTCTTTGGGTAAAATATTCAAGCTTTTTGGTATATCCGCAATTGGAATGTTTTTACTCCATCCCTTAGAAATCTCTTCCCAGCTTTTATTCGATGTAAAGTATAAAGGATTAAGTTGCTCTTCATTGATATCTCCATCTAAGGCCGAAAAACGATAATCAATTGACAACCGTAAAAATTTACTATTATTCTGATTGCCTGAATGAATGGTCAGGGAGTGCATGATCAAGCAGTCTCCTATTTCGCAATCGGCTGAGAGCCAATTCTCATCTTCTTCGGAAATATTGGCTATAGCACATCTAAGAAATTGCTTTTCTTGTCTTTCGCATATTGGATAAAAACCTTTTCTATGAGTCCCAGCAATCAGTTTAAGAGATCCTTCAAATGGACTATAATTACCTAATGGAGTCCAAACTGTAAAAGTATCTTTTTCGCCCTTGATATAATATATATCCTGATGAGGAGGAGTAATATAATTTGATTTTGTATTGCTTGGAAAACAAACACGAAACATTTTATTTGGATGAGGATAAATGGGCTTTCCTAGTAAACCTTCTAATAGATTTAATAAATTTTTATCATAAGCTAGTGTATGAATTATTTCTCTTTTCATAACTTCCTCTGTAATTCGATGAGATTGAGGTGAGTTAATATGGTAAGGCTCGGATTTTGGAATGGCCTTTAATAGATTTTGAGTGCATATAATTTCTTCTGAGGCAAGAACTTCACAAATTTCTTGTCTTATATTTATTATGGCATCTTTTGAAAATAAATTATTAATACATAAATACCCATTTTTAGCAAAAAATTGTTTTAAATCTTGAATATTTTCATTAAATTTTAATTTTATTAATTTTTTGTCTTTATTCATAAATTTATAGATTTATTCAACTTTTTTTTGAATTTTTAACTCCATAGGTATAGAGGTTTATTTTCTCCTCCATATCCCATGAAAGAAGAAACGGAAATGCGCTCCGATCCATAGCTTTTAGTAACACCATGTAGTTTTCTAGAATTAAAAATAATTAGGTCCCCCTCTTGTGGAGTAAGAACAGCAGCTGGATTTCCAAGCTTTTCAAATGGAATTCCATAACTATCTCCACGCATTCTCTCATATTCTGTGTTATCTAAAGAGATATTCCATAATACTAATTCCCCTCCACTTTCAGGAACTTTTAGATAAGTATTAGTTGCAAATTGACCGAGATAATTAATATGCTCCGGTAAAAAGCCATGATCTCTTTCTAGTTTATCATTATGTGCCAGTACTTCTCCGGATAAAACTCTTAGTAACCCACAAAACATTTTACCATCGTTTAAATTAAGCCGTATTGATCCACAGGTCCACCGATCATCTAACTCTAACCTTAATCTATCGATTGGAGAAAGGTAAGGAGAAAATAATCCCCTTGTTAATTCAATCGATTCAGTGGCATTATTATAATAGTTAGATTTTTTTTCCG
>Ga0157376_10002262_pt1 | contig 12994 bp, 12 predicted proteins | sample M45metaG_FD_121801 | JGI IMG/M metagenome (GOLD analysis project Ga0157376, IMG submission 121801) | Miscanthus rhizosphere microbial communities from Kellogg Biological Station, Michigan, USA - M4-5 metaG | ecosystem: Host-associated > Plants > Roots > Rhizosphere > Soil | place: USA: Michigan... | reverse complement strand
TTTCAAAGCTAGTCAATCTGGCAATAAAACCGGTGGTGCAGTCCTCACATTTAAAATGCTGGTTGCGATAAGCTCCTCATATGCCTCAACAATGAAAACTATCTGAAAAGAAAATTATTATGGCCTCTTTTTTGAGGAGGGCCTCCAGGAGAAAAATTTTATTGCCCGTAAAAAAAAACCTCCCGCTAAACCAGGTCAGCAGGAGGGTACAGCGTTTTAGGGCTTTTCTTCAGAATGTTTGGATATATAAAAATGGGTTTTGCAAAAAAAAAGTTGACTGATATTGGATTTCGATTGGTTTTTTGTAAGGATTTGGATACGGACAATTGGTTTTGTAAGGATAAAGGATTTGCTATCAATCAACTTCTGATACAAATATATATTGCGTAGGAGGCAGTCGCAATTGTGCTTTCAACCGATTTTCTCTCTTCAGTTTTTATCTGCCAAACAGCGGATATACTAAAAAGAAATTCGGATTTTACTATTTAGGACAGCAGGCGACTAATGGTGTAAATAAAGAGCCCTCTGTTGAGGGCACAAGGGGATTTACAAAATTGAACCGTTGGCTATATGATTACATTGCCGGCCTTTATTTTTTCTATTCCCATAGCAGTAATACGGATAAAAAGTGTTTCTTCCTGTCCTGTGCTGACAAGTTCTTCCGTTTCCAGCTGTTTCAGGTGCTGCTGAATAACCGACCAATCTTCAAACTGGCGAAGGATGATCTCCCTTGGCCTGCACTTGTAAGTAGTGGGCTGGGGATCCTGATTTACGATATTAAATATGGTTTGAAGGGTTTTGTACCGGGACTCCATGAAATAAATATATTATATAATGGCGGAGCGGGGCATAAAATTTATTCACAACCGGGTGTAACTAATCAGAAATATTTAATTTTTATCTGGTATGGCCTCAATTTATCTAATTGGAGTCCGGCTACTAACGCCGGCAGCGGGTTGCAGGGTTCATGATAAGCTAACAAAGCTGGTCCATCGCCTGGGGTAAAAGCCACGGTCGCCCATCATGTTGTAACCTCATCAAAATAAAGCAGGAATCGCACCCTGGCTGACAGGAAGCCGGCCATTATTTTTATACATGCCGGTTAGTTAGAAAGAAAACAGAAACTCAGGTTACCAATAATTCCTGGTTTGCGCCTGGCATTTTGCAGATGACCCTGAGGGGCAGCCGGTGGCGGGTTCAAATCAGTTACCTGTTGAAAAGTAACCATTATGCGGGAAATATACTGCTGCAGTAGCGCTGCCGCCACAGCATTTTTTGCGTATCTTTTTTTCATTTTCAAATTTTTATACTGCTATTAAATGTTTCTGTCAAAAAAAAGGGCGAATTAAAAGCAAGTCAAATTTCGGCCGCAATACAATCAATGCTATCCGTGTGGCTACTGTTTTGGATGCGTAGTATTACTCATTTTATATCGACTATGGACCCGGCATTGGCAGTTTTCCCGTAGTACCTTATTTGTTCCATCTAAAAAAATTGTCCAACACATTCCACAGCGATGGCATTTTACTCCTTTCCATTTTTATACAACAAATAAATTTTCATTATTTTTTCTTTACCATTTTGTTACCATTGTGATTGTGCAGGAGCGAATTATAAGAGGTAAATAATTTTGCAAAAAATATTCTGCTTATGCGCTTACTTCCACGCCTCTTAGTTGCACTTACTTTCATTTTTTTCTTGTTTTGTTCTGAAGGCCTGCATGCACAGGTTAGCGGTTCTGCCATCAGCGGATTTATTTATGATGATGCAGACAGTACCATTGATGGTGCTACTATCCATATTCGCAATACAGGAACTGGATTTACTGCGGCTTCATCAACCAACCGCAAAGGGTATTTTAGTTTCAGGGATGTACCGGTAGGTATTTACACAATTGAGGTAACGGCAGTTAATCATCAAACCACGGTGCTTAACAATAATACGCTTAACCTGGGCGATCGGTTGGTACTTCATAAAATTGTGCTGGGAAAAAACACGCAGACCCTGGCGGAAGTGACGGTTCATTCCAACAGTTTTAATAACAGTGTTGACAGGCTGGGAACCGGTACCGCTGTATCGGGCCGGGCGCTTCAAAAGATCCCGCTGGTTTCGCGCAATTATACGGATCTTATTTCTCTTTCTCCATTGGCAAACGGCGCTTCACTGGGCGGTGCAAAAGCTGGTGGCACGGGCTACATGCTGGATGGCGTAAGCAACAGGCGCGCAACTTTTGGCGGGTTAACAGACGCGGCTTTTTCCATCTCCTCAGAAACCATCCGCGAGTTTGAAGTATCCACCAATGCCTACGATGTTACCAATGGCCGTGGTTCGGGTGGCGTCGTAAAAGCAATTACAAAATCCGGAACCAATACGCTGGCCGGATCAATTTGGGGATATTACGGCGCCAACTCGCTGGCGGCAACAAAAGATATCAATGGCAATCATCTTACCAATAAATACAGCATTGCACAAGGCGGCGCTTTATTAAGCGGGCCGATTATAAAAGACAAGGTGCACTTCCTGGTTTCTTATGATCAGTTTCAGAATACCATTCCTTTCCGGGCCTATGATTTTGGATTTGCCGGCCCCACACAGGCCCAGGCCGAAAAAAACCTGGGTATTACAAAATCCAACCTGGACCAGATTGTGAATATTATGGAAAAGCAGTTCGGTTTTCCGGCCAGCCCGCAATATGGCACTATCAGCATTGTACAAAAAACAATTAATGCATTTGGAAAAATTGACTGGAACATCAATTCCAAAAATCTTTTAACGGTAAAATACAACTACCTGCATTTTACAGACCCCAACAAATTAAAATCAGCCGGGTTACTTACCACACAATACACAGGTATTGAAATAGACAATGCAGTCATGATTGGTTTACGGTCTGAACTATCCAAAAAGGCAACCAATGATTTTAAGGTGAACTTCAGCACCTACCGCAAATTTTTAACCTACCTCAACAATCGCGTACCAGAGGGCTTTGTAAATGTTACCTCTACATTTGCAGACGGCAGCACCGGCAATACTACTGTGGCCTTTGGCAACCAGAACTGGGTGCCTGAAAGGGATGCATCTGATGTTATACAAATAGTAGACAATCTCCGTTATAAAACCGGCAACCTGAACTTTGTATTTGGTACTGATAACAACATCAACCATATTACCGATCGCCTGTCGCATGACCAGCAGGGACAATTCTACTATGCAAGTATTGCAGATATGCAAAACAACAATCCCTACCGGTTTAACAGAAAGATACCGCTGGATGGTAATAACCCAAAAATAAGCGTACCATTAATTGAGCTGGGATTGTTTGCGCAGATGGAAACCAACCTGCGTTCAAATCTTAACCTTACCGTTGGCCTGCGCTGGGATGCTAATATTATAGGAAACAAACCCACCTATAACCAACAGCTCGAAACTGATTTGGGCATTCGTTCAGATGTAGTTCCATTTGATGCAAAAAATATTCAGCCACGTGTTAACCTGGTTTGGGATGTACACAGCAATGGCCGTGATATTGTGAAATTCGGAGCAGGCCTTTTTGCCTCTGAACTCACTACCCAGCCCATTACATTTTCGCATATTGACAACGGAGTTAATTTCAGACAGATTGATATTCGCCAGGATGTACCCGTACCAGACTGGCAGGCATACCAGAAAGATTTTAGCAAAGTACCGGGCGTAGACTATTACAATTCGCTTACCACAAAACAACCTGCAACAGTTCTTGTGTTAGACAAACATTTAAAAAATCCGCTGACATTCAAAACAAACCTCAGCTACTACCATTACTTCAATAGCTGGTTCAGAATGGGTGCGAATGTTTATTATAACAATACCTGGGACAATTTCTATTTATACGATCTGAACCTGAAACGCACACCTGAATTTGTTACCAATGAAGGAAGGGAAGTATATGTGCCGGCGAGCACCCTTACCAACACGTCTTCTACCAGCTATCTGCCGGTGCTGGCCAATTCACGTATTTCTGCCAACTTTAACCAGGTCAGGTATCTTACCAACACCAACTGGTCGTCTAAATTTCTTGGCGCTGTAATAGAAGCTTCCGCACAAATCAAAGATGGATATCTGAGTATTTCTTATGCACGTGGAAAAGCTACCGGCACCCCACCTTATGATAATGGCGACCCGCGCAATGCCAATTTTAGCGTAGCCGCTTCCTATTCGGATTATAAATCTTATGGAAGAAACTGGTACAGCGATGGTGATCAGAAAAACAAACTGGTTGTATTATTTCTCAGCCCAACTTTTTATGGATTTAGTGTCAGTTCTTCTTTTCAGGCATTCCAGGCACCACGGTTCAGTGCGTATATTAACAAAGACGTTATTGGCGAAGCAAATGATGGTGTTGACCTTGCCTATATCTTTGATCCCAATAACGCTTCAACGCCTGCCGCTATCAAAACGGGCATGCTGAGTTTACTTGATAAAACCAGTCCTGAGTTTAAAAAGTATTTACAAAGCAATTATGGAAAATTTGCGCCTTATAATGGCGGCCTGATGCCATGGCGCACACAATGGAACCTGAGCATTGCAAAAGACTTTAAACTTTATAAAACGCACAAACTAACACTGAGATCAGACATCTTCAACGTGCTGAACCTGCTGAACTATAAATGGGGCGGTTACTATCAGATTATTAATACCAATTTGTATAATGTAACCGGTTTCGACCAGGCCAGCAAGTCTTATATCTACAGCGTAAATACCAATGCAGGTACCCGCTCAAAAACAGCCAGTTATTATTCTGTTCAATTTGGCCTCCGTTATTCCTTTTAACGATGCCAGATTCCTGCAAAACGTTTTTCAAAAATAAATGGCCGCCCGTAAAACCGGGCGGCCATTTATTGCGTGGCTGTTCTTCTAGTCGTTTATATTTATCTGCTGGCCAATTATATAGTAGACTGCAAAAAATAAAATTGTATGCGCAAATATCTGCACGAGTCGGCCGTTTATCAATTGACTGCTCACCAGCAGCACTGTTTGTGTTTGTTTGTAAAATGACATTCGATTTCAAAAAGGCCGCATTTCCATGCAGCCTTTTTCTTATTGTTGCAGACCTGTGTTGCCGAAATAAATTTATCAGATCATAGCCCAGGTATAGTAGTTCAGGCAGATAACTTATGATTGTGGTACATTTCCTCTCTTTCGTGGTGGCTGTCATGACGTGCAAACATATGCTTCACCTTATCCAATATGCTACCAAAGATGGCGGGTTTGTGTTCTGAATAATCAACGTCCATCAGTTGAACCCGCAATAACAATTTTCCTTTATTACCCGGTTCTTTTGCAAATTCCGGCAGCCTGTCAACTGCTTCAGCCTGGTTAATCAGCCAGCATTCGCCAATTATATCCAAATCAAATGCGCAACCTTGCTGGTAATAATTCAGCGCTACATCAAATGATTCGCTCTCGTTGCTACTAATACATTCAACCGGTCTGTCGGCATATAACCATAATATGCCATCATCATCCAGTTGCACTGTATGCGCCAGTGTGGCGCCAAGTTTTACAAAACCGTTTCCATAACAATGAAGTATGGCTGTAGGAATCTGTTCTAACTTTTCTCTGAGGAGGCCAATTTGATTGATTAGTTGCATAACAAAAGTTTTAATTGCTAATCGGGGGCCGGAACATGTAAGCAATAGAAATTTTCATACCATAAATCCAAAATTGACAAAATGATTTTGTAAAACGCAGTCATTGTAGAATATAATCCCCAACACACCAGTCATTTTGTGCTTAACAAACCAGATGCTTGCCTAAAAAAATTATATTATGGAGACAAGAAGAGATGCTTTTCAGGCAATTGCCGACCCTACCAGGAGGGAGATCATTCAGCTGCTGGCCGGTAGTGCGCAAAATTTAAATTCGCTGGCAGAAAATTTTAATGTTAGCCGCCAGGCCATTTCGCTGCACATTAAAATACTCACAGAATGCGGTCTTGTTGTTATCAAGCAACGGGGGCGCGAAAGACATTGCGAAGCAAAACTGGATGGACTGCGCGAAGTAGCCAGTTGGGTAGAGCAATATAAGAGCTTCTGGAGTGAACGGTTTGATTCCCTTGACAAATACCTTTCAAAAGTTCAAAAAGATACATCATCTAAAAACAAATCAAAATGACAACATTTTCCATTACAAGGTCATTCAATGCACCAAAGGATTTGGTATTCCAGGCTTTCTCCACCGAAGCGGCCATGAGCGAATGGTGGGGCCCGGTTGGTATGGACATTTCGGTTAAAAGTTTTGATTTCAGACCCGGCGGTAAATTTCATTACAAAATGGAAGGCAAGGGACAAATCATGTGGGGTCTTTTTATCTACGCGAGCATTAACGCACCTGATTCAATTGAGTTTGTAAATTCATTTTCTGATGAAGCCGGCAACATCTGCAAGCCGCCTTTCGCCATAGATTTTCCGCTGGAAATATTTAACAGGCTTAGTTTCCACGAGAATAACGGCATTACTACCATCACACTTAAGGGCTATCCGCTGCGTTCAACTACAGCGCAGGATACTGTTTACCAGTCTATGTTTGGCAGCATGAACCAGGGATTCAGTGGCACATTTGATCAACTGGAAAAATATTTGGAATCAAAGCTGTTGCTAAGAAAAGAATTAAAAACAAACAATAAAGCGCGAACAACTACCTACCTGAATTTTCCCGGCAATACCGAAGATGCATTCAATTTCTATAAAGATGTATTTAAAACAGCCTTTCATGGCAAGGGCATTCAGCGTTTTGGAGATGTACAGGGTGTTGAAGGAATGCCGCCCTTATCTGAAGCAGATAAAAAATTGATCCTGCATATTGAGTTGCCCATTACCGGTGGTCATATACTAATGGCAACCGATGCCCCGGAGACTATGGGTTTCAAACTAAACCAGGGCAACAATATGCATGTCAATATTGAACCCGAAACAAAGGAAGAAACAAAGAGATTGTTTGATGCACTTTCCGAAGCTGGCGTAGTTACAATGCCGTTGCAGGATATGTTCTGGGGAGCTTATTTTGGCAGCTGTACCGACAAGTATGGTATCAACTGGATGTTTAGTTATAACAACGTAGAATAAACTGTCCGAAAGTCTCTTTCTGGTAAAAGGAAAAATTTGTTTAAATAGCAGGCCGCTGCGTGCTGCGGCCTGCTATTTTTTTGAGATAACTATTCTTACTCTTTTTATAAGCCTGAACAGCGTCACGCATTAAACTGCCGCAAATGATGATCGGTGTGTTTATAAGCAAAATAGCCGACTTGTTCTCTTGTCATTTTCCCAAAAAACCAGTGCACAAAATCATTGTTGGTATATTGTGCATATTCATTCATCAGTTGCATCCATCTTGCTTTTTCGGCCAGTACATCGCCCGTACCTTCTGTTATTTTAAATGCAGCGCTTGTAGGGGCGTTCTTTTGCAACGGGCGCTCATCTTTCAGAATATCGCGCAACCCAATTTTCCCAAATACACGGCCTATGAACGCACGTTTATATTTTTTCCTTCCCAGGTACATTTCTTCACAAAGCACACAATGCTTCAGCATCTGGTAAATATTCATTTTACCCCATTGGGCCTTACTGTTTTCATTTAGGGTGTTTATGCGGGCAATTAATTCATCTCTTGTTGATTTGTCAAACACGGATTTCATATAGCCTTTTTTATTTTACTGAAAATGATATTTATGGCTGTCATCACTCACGCAATCATTTACCCAACCCTGCGCTGCAGCCAGTTTAAAACAACCGCAGTTGCAATTCTGGTTTACTAACCTTTTTGCCTGTTATGCCGGAAGAAGATGGAAGTGTTTGAACCTGACCGTTGCCTGTGATCTGATACAATGAAGTTGTAGCGTGTCTTGATGCGTGAATAATCTGTACACCGTTTGCACTGCTGTTAAACAATGCCTCCACCATGGCCGGGCGGTTATTTTCTTTGGAAAGATGCGAGAGAAAAAGATGCGTCATAAAAACAGGCTTGTGTGCAGTAAATAATTGCAGCGCCTGGACATTACTCAGGTGTCCGTGTTTTCCGCTGATGCGGTTTCGTAAAAAAATGGGATAACGGCTGCTGGCCAGCATAGCTTCGTCATAATTTGTTTCCAGAAATACGGCATGGCATAATTTAAAATATTGAATTACATTTTTACAGGGTTCGCCAATATCTGTAAACACACCAATGGTGGTAGCAGCCGCAGAAATAATAAAGCTATGCGGGTCAATAGCATCATGCCATTTAGGAAAAGCGGTTATTGACAGACTGCCAACCTGTACAGGCTCAAAAGCATTGAAAGAATGGACGAATTGTTCATTGAGCAAAAAACCACAGGCACGGTAGGTGCGATCCGTAATGTAAACCGGTAAACGGAATTTCTTTACAAAGGAAGGTATGCCGCTGATATGATCAGTATGTTCATGACTTACGAAAATTGCTTTTACCTTATGGGGATCAAGACCCAGGCTGCGCATTCTTTTTTCAATTTCCCTGCAACTGATCCCGGCGTCTACCAACACCGCCTCTTCATTGTTACCAATATAATAACAATTGCCATTACTGCCAGAATTTAATGATGCAACAAACAAAGACATAAAGGCAAAATACGCAATTAATTGCTATCGCCCATAACTGTAGTTGCCCCATTTTTCTGTAAGCGTCAATTCCAGGGTCCACATAAAACTGAATAAGGCTGCCGAAATCTTAATTAAGTTGTCCCGGCTGCAATTGCGCTGCCTTGCAGGCCTTTTCACAGGCACGGCAGGCTTTGGCACAGTCTGCGCAGTGTTTCATTTTCACGTGTTTTTCGCATTCTGCAGCACATAAATTGCACAATTCAGCACATTCTTTCAGCAAATGTTTACCATGCACAGAATTCCTCGCAATAAAGGAAGCAGCAAGACTGCAAATGGCGGCGCAATCAATATCCAGTTTAATACAGCTGACCATCATTTGCACTTCAGGTTCTTCAAGACAAGCGGTTGTGCAGTAGTTGCATGCACTGGAACAATCATACAATGCAGTAAGCAATCCGGTATTTTTAGTGTTTTCCATAATCAACATTTTTATTAAGCGTTATATGTGAATTTATTTTGGACAGATGAATAGTGCTCTGTGATCAGGGGGTCTTACCACTTTGCTGGTTTTTTATTATTGAAAAAGGCAATAAAAGAGAAATAAAAAATGATGCTCCTGCATTTCCCAGCAATGCATTCATAAACAAAATCAGTGCATAGCCCTGATTTTTTCCTGAAAATTGGGCAGGTGAACTGTTTAATTGCAGATGACTTGCTGCCACCGGTCTGAATACACCCGGCATAAAAATCCACAATAAAAAAAAGCATATTACGCAGGCCATCGCAATACCTGCCACCGCCGTTTTACCACCTACTGTTACCATTTTTATTACGCTTGTTCCCCCGCTGTGCCGCTTATAGTACCATGCAATGAAAACAGCTATTACAGCGGCAAATAAAAAATTGCCCACATACAATACCCAGCTTTCACTGTAAGAAACGGCCACAATATAAAACCATGCGGCAATTGCGTATACAATAGCTGCCGCTATCGCATATTTCATCATGTCTTTTATAAAAAGCTGTTGTGGCATATTGTGTCGGCATAAGTACAGGTACATCAGCATTGCCCCAAATAGCATACCATGCAATTGCCTGCCTTAGCTAAAACCAGGCAAAAAAAAGCACTTGTTAATTGTAGAACCACTGCCCCAGATACGGGCAGGAAGATGGAAGTAAAAAATCAGGATAATACAGAAACAAGCCTGCATTTTAACCGGTTCTTAATTGCTGCATAAATCCCTTTCTCATTCGGGTAATTGGCACCATTTATTTAATCCACACCGTTTGTGTAAATGCGCCGTTGGCTGCAATATCCCACACTTCAAGCCTCACCCATTTTCTGCCAGACAAGTTAACGGTGGTATGAAATGTTTGCTTTCCAAAAGCAAGCGTGCTGCTCAAATCTATTTTATCGCGGTACAGTTTATCACCGTCTCCCGAAATGATCTCTGCAAAATTGAGCGGGAAAGTCCACGATATATCAAACGAGATCTTTACCTGTTGTTTATTTTCCGGTATAATTGTTTCACCTGCCCCTTTCCCATCAACAGAAAAAGATGGAATCAATACTTCGCCTGTAGTAGAAAAAAACTTTCCATTTTGCAATGCATCCAGCACCGGTTGCCAACCGTTTTTATACAAGGGCAACTGCTGCAGCTGAAGATAATTTACATTCAGGTGTGCATACATTTCATTTTCCGGTTCAATAGTAAAGAGATCTGCTTCTGACAGCACTTTCTTTTTTAATCCCCAGTTGTTCATATCGTCCATGAGATCCAATACCCGTTTGCCAAGACGTGGTTGCGACAGATCAGCAGGCATTGCTTTCCAGGCGGCACCCAGGAAATGATTAGAAAGAAAAAAAAATTCATTTTTGTACGCATCGGGGAACCCGGTCGATCCCTTGGTTCGTGCATGGGCCGTCCATGCCAATCCATTTTCTTTTTCCAGGAGGCTGAGCATTTCCGTTGCATTGCCAACGCGGTAAACTTTTCCATACAGAGGGTCGGCAGTAAGAAATAACTGGTTCTCTTTTCTTGCCATTATCCAATAGACAGGCTTAGGAAAAAATGCCAGCCAGTGACCACCCAGGAATTCGTTGGGCTCCTCTCCCGGCAATAAAAGAAAATTATTATTGGAATGTTTGTCACACATGGCAAATAAGGTCTTCAATTCATTCAATCTTTGTTCATCGGGTCCTTTGGGATGTGCCGTGTAATGAAACTCAGCCAGGTGAACAATATTGATCCCTGTGTTTTTGAAGACTTTTATAAAATTGGGAGTATCGGGTGAGGGTTTTCCTGCCAATAGCACTTTCATCACATATTCATTATGAAAATGACTTACCATGGTTTTATAACCTGGCAGGGGCAGGTACTTATCATTATGTGTAAACGCTTTTACTTTATTCAGTGTTTCCTCAGGCGACCCGGTGCTGATAAAGCAAAAGAAATTCAGCCGCTGCATTGTTCCCGGCGGCGCATTAAACCATGGCACATACCTGTTGTCGCCATTCAGATCCTGCCGGATTCCCATACCGTATCCATCCAGCATATTATTATAATGATTGCCAAACCAGGTAAAGCGCAGATTAAAGGCTTCATCCAGTGGATAAAAATACTGGTGTGGCGCCGGAAATAAAGCCAAACTTCCTTTTTCATTGGTACCGATAATGGTCCTGTACTTTACCGCAACATTGACACTGCTGTCAGCATTGTTACAGGGCGCCTGCTGCATAGTATCATACACATTACTCCAGTGAATGCTTTCCCATATTTTTTCTTTGCTGACTAAACCCGCATCATACACAATGGCGGTTGAGTCAATACCGGTAGACATTACAGCAGCTACATTAAATAAAGGGCTCCCATTGTACAAAGTAATTTCGATGGCGCCACTAAAATCAGCTGCCTGTATTTCATCTATTTTTATAACGGTTCTGGTACCCAGGGTACTGATTGCGGCCGCCTTTTTGTTTAGTGTAACCGGGTAAGACTGGTGTGGCTTCAAAGGCACTTTATCAAAAAAAATATTCCAGCCATTTTGTGAAATCAGATCCCGTTTTCCTACGGTTAGCAGAAATGCCGGACTTATATTGCTGGCAAGCAAATACAATTGTTTTGCCTTCTGCAATTGAATACTGCTGAATAAAGGCGCATCCTGCCGCAGATTAATGATCAGCGTCCCTTTTAATGCACTGCCGGCAGGCCATGAAACGCTCAGCTCATCATTATTCCTTTTAACTGATACACCGCTTGCCTTGCTGAAAGAAGACATATTTACTTTTAGCTGGGCCTTTACCTGCAGGCAACCCAATAGTAATATCAGCAAACAAAATTTAACCGGCATGTATTTTATTATTGAAAATCAGGAGAAGACGCAACTCACATGAACGCTGCAGAAAAACAACCAATAATGATCAGCCATGCTCATTATTTATTTTAATAACGGCTGCTTGACTGGCGGCATATCAATTCGGGCCGGAGGATTTTTTTTCTTGGTTTACCAATATAGGCATCCCCATTCCTCATTAATTCAAAAAATAATTTTGCGGCTTCTTCTCCCATCGTAACAGTTTGCTGGTTAACGGAAGACAGGGAGGGTGTAATGTATTCGCCAAAAGCTTCATTGGCAAAGCCTACAATGCCAATTTCGTCGGGCATTGTTTTACCAGCTGCTTTTATAGCCTGCATGGCGCCAAGTGCAGTAAAATCTTCCACTGCAAAAACACCATCCGGATTTTTTGTTCCGCTCAGCAACTGTTGCATACATTCACGACCCGATTCAATACTTACTTTTCCGTACACTATCAAATCATCATCAACCGGAATGTTGTTTACATTCAGTGCATCAATATAGCCTTTTAAACGCTGGTTAAAAATGTTTACGTGTTGCTGACCGCCAATATGGGCAATGTGCCTGAATCCCTGTTCTATCAAATGTTTGGTAGCTGCAAAGGCACCTGCGTAGTCATCAACCACTACAGAAGACACGCCCAGTTCATCGCTCGCCCTGTCGAACAATACCAGGGGTACTCCCCTTTTTTTTATTTCAATATAATGATCCAGGTTCATGGATTCTTTTGAAATAGAAGCCAGTACTCCGTCAACCTGCGATTGTAAAAAAGCCTGCACCCCTTTTTTTTCATATTCGTACAATTCATTTGACTGGTAGATCAATACATTGTAACTATTCTCATTGGCCACTTTTTCTATACCATGTATTACGGAACCAAAGAAATTTATTTCTGCGCTGGGTATAATAACACCAATGATATTTGATTTGCCCAGTCTTAATGAAGAGGCAATCTTGTTTGGCTGATAATTTAATTTAAGTGCCGTATCCTTTACCATTTTTTTGGTGGCCTCTTTTATGGCAGGATGGTTGTTTAAGGCGCGCGA
>Ga0157376_10002259_pt1 | contig 12997 bp, 10 predicted proteins | sample M45metaG_FD_121801 | JGI IMG/M metagenome (GOLD analysis project Ga0157376, IMG submission 121801) | Miscanthus rhizosphere microbial communities from Kellogg Biological Station, Michigan, USA - M4-5 metaG | ecosystem: Host-associated > Plants > Roots > Rhizosphere > Soil | place: USA: Michigan... | reverse complement strand
TGACGGTTTCGGGATTCGCTGACGGCGCCGATATCCCGGTGAAGTTCAGCCAGGCGGCTCCCGGCGTTGCGACGGGCGAGGGGCTGTCGCCCGCGATCAGCTGGACCAACGTGCCTGCCGGCACACAGTCCTTCTTCCTCAACATGCGGGACATGGACGTCTCACGCAACAAGACCACCGACGATCAGGCTCATTGGGTCGTCTGGAACATTCCGGCCTCCGCGACGGGCCTGCCCGAAGGCGTGCCCAAGGGCCCGAAGCTGGCGAACGGCGCGTTTCAGTTCAGCGCGACGGGCCAGATGTATCGCGGTCCCGGAGCCGGCGCGAACGGTCCGAAGCATCACTACATGTTCGAGCTGTACGCGCTCGACACGATGCTCGACGTGCAGCCGGCCGCCGATGCGTTCGAGTCGCGCGCCAACGTGATGAAGGCGATCCAGGGACACATTCTCGGGAAAGCCGTCTACGGCGGACTCTTCAAGCGTCCGCAGTAGCGGGACGCGGTGCCGGCCCGGACCATTCTCGATCTCGCGACTGATAGCCGCCTGATCGAGCCGACCGCGCGACTTCTTCTGGACGCGTTTCGCGGCAGAACCGAGGATTGGCAGGATCTCGATTCCGCCCGTCAGGAAGTCGTCGAGTCGCTGACGTCCGAACGCATCAGCCGGGTGCTGCTCGACGAAGGCGGTGTCGTGCTCGGCTGGATTGGCGGCATTCCCGCCTATGGCGGCCGCGTGTGGGAAGTGCATCCGCTGGTGGTCAGCGGATCGCATCGGCGCCAGGGGATCGGCCGCGCCCTCGTCGAGGATCTCGAGGGGTGCGCCGCGTCCCGCGGCGCACTGACGCTCTGGGTGGGCAGCGACGACGAGCACGGGGACACGACGTTGAGCGGCCCGGATCTGTATTCGGACATTCCGGGCGCGATTCAGCGGATCAGAAACCTCAACCACCACCCGTACGAGTTCTATCTCCGCCTCGGCTTCACGATCGCGGGCGTCCTGCCCGACGCGAACGGGCCGGGCAAGCCGGATATCTTCCTGGCCAAACGCGTCGCCATTCCATGAAGTCGTCGCGCTGATTTCAATGTTGTGGCTGATGCGCTGAAATTGCACAGCGATCCCGCACCGTCGCCACGGCCTGGCTGCACACTCCCGCAATCGAACTGCCCGCGCTGATCCGCATCTAACCGATTCAATAAGAGACATTTACGTCCTCAGTGCGACTCGGCGGCGATCTCGCACACGGCGCTGAATGAGCGCGGTACTCCGATTGCCAATCGCTCAGCCGTGGCCATATTGTCAGTTAGTGTCGCTCCGAGTCTCAGGTTTGCGGCGCTACTTCCTTTGGCAAGGACGCTGGCGGCCAGGGACACGGCGACGTTCGAGCACGCGCGGCGCGTTCGCCGCTATGCCAGAGCCCTCGCCTCGAGGGTCGGCATCGTCGACGAAGAGGAACTTCGCACGCTCGAGACCGCGGCGCTGTTTCATGACGTTGGCAAGCTCGCGATTCCCGATCATGTACTGTCGAAGGCCGGCCCGCTGACGCCGGAGGAGTACGAACAGGTCAAGCGTCATGCGGCGATTGGCGCCGACCTGCTGACCGGCCTCGCGTTCCCCGGGCCCCTGGCGCTGCTGGTTCGCCACCATCACGAGAACTGGGATGGAACGGGCTATCCCGATCGCCTGCGCCGTGAAGACATCCCGGCCGGCGCCCGCGCCCTTTCCATCGCTGATTGCTACGACGCGCTGACATCCGATCGACCCTACCGCCGCGCGCTCTCGCATGCCACCGCGATGGCGATGATGACCGACCGCTGCGGCTCGATGTTCGACCCGATGATGATCGAGGCGTTCGTTTCGATCGCCGAAAGCCTGCAGCCGGCGGCGCTCGTTTCCGCGCACACCGTGTCCAGCGTGCGCGCCGGGATCTCGTTCCCGCTCGAGTCTGGTGTGAGATGAGACCGGCCTCCACCGCGGCCCCCACATTCGCCTCGCTGTCCGTGGAGGCGCGTGTATACATCACGGTGGTCGTCTTGTGCGGCGCCGGCCTTCTCGGTGTCGCGCTGACGCATCTGAATCTGCAGCGGCCGGTCCTGTTCGGCCTGCTGATGGTGCTCGCGGTCGTCGCTTCGTCGGCGAAAATCGACCTGCCGCTCGGTCGAAGCCAGTCCAACCTCTCGTTCTCTCACGCCGTCAATTTCTGGTCGCTGTTCGCGCTCGGTCCGGCGCCGACCGTCTGCATCGCGAGCGCCAGTGCCTGGGCGCAATGCCGGCTCAAGGCGTCCGAGCAGAACCCGCTTCACCGCGTCGCCTTCAGCGTCGCTTCGCTCGCGGTCACGGTGGCGGCCGCTGGGATTCCGTCGATGGTGCTGCTGCCCGGCGATGGCGGAGCCGCCGCGCTGCTTCAGGCCGTCGCCGTCGTCGCGCCACTGTACTTCCTCGTCAATACCGGACTCGTGGCCGGCGCGATCGCCTTGTCGACGCGTCAACCCGCGGTTGGAATCTGGCGGCGGAATTTTCTCTGGAGCGCGCCGAGCTACCTTGCGGGGGGCGCGCTTGCCGCCGTCGCCACGATGGCGACCGAGCGCGGGTGGTTCGGATGGCTCGCGCTGCTGCCCGTCCCGCTGTACCTGGTGTTTCGCAGCTACCACACGGTGGTGGCCAGGCTGCGCGAAGAACAGGATCAGACGAATCGCGCGATGGAAGTGCAGCTGGCGACCATCGAAGCGCTGGCCCTGGCGATCGAAGCCAAGGCAGGCTGCACGCCCGAGCACATTCGATCGATTCAGCTCTGTGCCGCAACGCTCGCCGAGGCCGCCGGGATGAGCGACGCCGAGGTCCAGGCCGTGCGCACCGCGGCGCTGCTGCACGACATCGGCAACATGGCTGTGCCCGAGCACATCCTCGCGAAGCCCGAGGCCCTGACCCCTGAAGAATTCGAACGCGTCAAGATTCACCCGCGCGTCGGCGCCGACATCCTGCACGGCGTGCCGTTCGGTGCGCCGGTCCAGGAGCTCGTGCTCTGCCACCACGAGCGTTGGGACGGCCTCGGGTATCCCGCCGGGCTTCGCGGCAAGGACATCCCGCTGGGCGCGCGCATTCTGGCCATCGCCGATTGCTACAGCACCTTGCAGGCCGATCGGCCGTACCGGCCGGCGCGAAGCGAGGCCGACGCGCTCGCGGTGCTGCGGGAATTCTCCGGCACCTCCTTCGATCCGGAACTGGTCGACCTGCTCATCGCGCGCCTGGGCGGCCGCGCGCCGTCCAGCGAGGAGGCCATCGATCAGAGCCTATGGGCTCTCACCGAGCCGCTGGCCCTGCGGGACATCGCCGGCACTCACCGCGAGGCGCAGACGCTCTACGAAATCGCGCAGTCGCTGGGCTCCAGCCTCGGCGTCACCGATGCGATGGCGTTGATTCAACAGAAAGTCAGCCGGCTGGTGCCGTTCACGACCTGTGCGCTCTTCCTCGGCGACGACGAGGAGGGTTTTGTCTGCCGGTACGCGCACGGACCGGGAACGGAAGCGCTATACAAGTGGGCACCCAAGTCGTGGAGCGATCTGTCGCTCCGTCTGCCGTCCTGCGCGGATGGCCGCGCGTCGCGCGGCGAGGATCTGACGTCGCTCCTGCCGTGTCCGTTGAGACTCGAGGGGCAGCTCATCGGCGTTCTCGTTCTCTATCACACGGTCCCGGGCAGCTTTACCGATGAGCATCGGCGCGTGCTCGAACGCGTGACCGAGCAGGCCGCCGCCGTGGTCTACAACTCGAAACGGTTTGAGCAGACGGAACACGAGTCTCATACGGACCCGCTCACGGGCATGCCGAACCGGCGTTCGCTCGACCGTCAGCTCGAGGCCGGGCTCCAGAAGATCAGGCATTCGGGCGTCGAAGGCACGGTGGTCGTGCTCGATCTCGATCGGCTCAAGGAGATCAACGACACGTACGGACATGAAGTCGGCGACCGCGCGCTTCGCACGGTTGGCAACGTCCTCCGCGATACCGTCCGCGAGAACGACCTGTGCGCGCGGTTCGGCGGCGACGAATTCATCGTGGTGCTCTGGGACTGCTCACCCGAGCACGAAAAGCGTCGCGTGGCCGACCTGCAGAACGCCGTGGCCGCGCATCCGTTCGAGCCGCGTCCCGGCGTCCGGGTCTCGCTGTCGATCAGCGCCGGCGCCGCACGCTTCCCCGAGGACGGCACCTCGTTCGAAGAACTGCTCGCGGCCGGCGACGAACGGATGTATCGCGACAAAGCGCTTCGGCGATCGCGGAGCTCAGCGGGCCGCCACGCGACGGCTCATTCGGAACGCGCGTAGAAACGGAAGGATTGAGGAGTCAACGATGGCTGTCTTTCAACATCCGCATTTGACCCGCGGCGTCGTCATCACCGCCAAGGGTGCGTTCGTCGTCACACGTGGCTTCGTCACCGCCCCCGATGAAATCGGCGATTCGCTGGGCTGGAGGCGCATCGATGAGGAGAGGATGCCGGCGCAGACGCCGATGCCATCCGCCCGGCCCTCGGCGATGAGGGCTGACGCCATGGCGCCAATGGACCGGCCGTGACCAAAGTCGCCACCGCTTCGGAGCCGGGCCATCCGGAGTCGTGTCCCTGGTGCGGCCGCCCGCAGATTCGCGGCGTCTGGCCGTCGCCGAACGGCGATCGCCTGTATCGCTGCGTGGCGTGCGGAACCAGGTTTTTCATCCACCAGTTGTCGCATCCGGCGATGGAGCGCTCGCGTCCGGCGCCCGTTGCGGCGACGGTCGATGCGCCCCGGCGATTGGTGTCGCGCTTCGCGCACAAGCGCTGACGCCGGCCAGATTCGCAGGGCTAAAGCCCTGCGCCACAGGTGATGTACTAGTTGTGGCGCTTCAGCCGTGCGGCGCTGGTGACGGTCCAGTTGTGGCGCACGGCTTTAGCCGTGCGGCGACGCGCCCGGTTGACGGCGCGCCTGTGAGATCGCGCACAATATCCGGGTGTTCGACTCTCGATGTGCGCGCGTGCCGAGGACGCTGTGAAGAGCACGCGACGCTCGGCGGTGATGACGCTGATCTCCGCGCTCGCAGGCGCCCGGGCGTCGGCGCTGCGACAGACGGGAGCGAGATTCGTCGAGCTTCCCGCCCCTACCGGACCCTATCCGGTCGCGACCACTTCCTGGAAACTGACCGATCGCTCGCGCGCGGAGGCATTCGCGGCTCCCGGTGAATTCCGCCAGATCGAAGTCCTCGCGTGGTATCCAGCGGCGGCAGGCAACGGCGCCCGCGCGCCTTACCTTCGCGAAGGTCTTGCCGAAGTGCGAACGTTCGCGAAGGTGTTCGGCGCCGAAGCGGCGTTCGACGGCCTGGCGGACGTGCGAACGCACGCCGAACTGGACGGCAGCCCTGCGGCGTCGCCCGAGAAGATTCCGTTTCTCGTTTTCTCGCACGGCTATACCGGCGTGCCGAGCTCGTACACCGCATTGCTCGAAGACCTGGCGAGTCACGGCTATGCGGTGATCAGCATCGTCCATCCCTATGAAGCGACGGGCGCGACGCTGGCGGACGGCACCGTCGTCACCACAAACGGACCCGACGGCACGCTGCGGAAGGGCGTCCAGAATGTGTTCGCTGAATGGGGTGCCGAAGACTCGACCATGGCGGCGGTGACTGCCGCCACTGATGACGACGAGCAGATCCGTCTGCTGCGAAGATATCTTGGTGGTCTCCATCAGACTGGGCTGGCGCTGCGCCGATGGGTGGACGACACCAAAGTGGTGGTCGATCGTCTGCAGACTCTTCCGAAGACCACGGCCGCCGGGCGCCTTGCCGCCCGGCTCGATTTCGGTCGCATGGGCGTCTTCGGTCACTCGATGGGAGGCGTGACGGCCGCGCAATTCTGCGTCGAGGATGCCCGCTGCAAGGCCGCGCTGAACCTCGATGGCATTCCGCAGTACGGCGCGATGATCGATGCGTCGATGCCACGCCCGCTCGCGATGGTCTATTCCGCGAGGCCCGGTCGCGCCGGAGCCAGCGATCCGATCTACCGCCGCGCGGCGCATCCCTACATCCGATTCGACGTGCGCGACACGCTGCACCTGACGTTCAGCGACATGGTGTTCTGGGGCGGCCCGCTTCGCGCGCGCCCGCTCCTCGGCGCGATGGCTCCCGCGCGCGCCGCCGAAATCACCGCCGCCATCGTCCGGCAATACTTCGATCAGGAGCTGCGTGGTCAGCGCTCGCCGCTGCTGGAGGGGACCCCGGTGTTTCCGGAAGTCAGCGTGAGAACGGTTCGCTGACGATCAGGGTAAGGCCGCTTCGCCGAGCCGCTCCAGCGCCAGGTTCTTGATGACCTCGGTCGTGGAACGCGCCTTGTTGAGCGTGTAGAAGTGGAGGCCCGGAGCGCCTTCGCGCAACAGCTCGTCGCACTGGCGCGTGGCGTACTCGATGCCGAATTGCAGGACCGCCTCGTCGTCGTTGCTGCGCCGCTCCAGCTCCGACAGGAAAGGCGCCGGAAGATCCGCGCCGCATAGCGCGACGAATCGTTTGATCTGCGACGTGCTCAGCACCGGCATGATGCCCGGGACGATCGGCACGGTGACGCCCTGCGCCGCGAGGAAGTCCCGAAACGCAAAGTAGTCGGCGTTGTTGAAGAACAGCTGCGTGATCACGAAGTCCGCGCCGTGATCGATCTTGACCTTGAGCCGCTGCCAGTCGACCAGCTTGCCTTCGCGGCACGCGATATGGCCCTCAGGAAATCCGGCGACGCCGATCGAGAACCCGCCGCTCTCTCTGATGCTCTTGACGAGCTGATAGGAATACTCGAAGCCGCCCTCCGTCTTTACGAATTCGGAAGAGCCCGCGGGCGGATCGCCGCGCAGGGCGAGCACGTTCTTGATGCCGAGCGCGCGCGTCTGCTCGAGTACGGCATGCGTCTCGGCGATCGTCGAGTTGACGCACGTGAGGTGCGCCATCGCGGTGATGTGCTGTTCGCGCTGAATGCGATCGACGATCGCCAGCGTCGTCCCGCGCGTGCTGCCGCCGGCGCCGTAGGTCACCGAGCAGAAGTCGGGATGAAGCTCTCTGAGCGCTGGAATCGTCTTTTCCAGCAGCGCGCGCTCTCCCTCGGGTGTCTTGGTCGGGAAGAACTCGAACGACACCACCGGCCGGCGAGCGTGGCGCGCGTTCTCGAAAATATCGCGGATGAACTGGATCAACGGGTTCTCAGTGTAAATATACACTTGTACACGGAGGATCGGACTTATGAGCCTGAGCCGTCGCGAACTTCTCTCGGGCACCATGCAGCTCGCGGCCGCAGCGGCGCTGCCGCCCTCTGTTGACGTGTCGCTCCCCGCGATCGGCGATTTCGCCATTCCGGCCGGCCAGACGTATCTCAATTGCGCGTTCATTCACCCGATGCCGGTCGCGTCGGCGCAAGCGGTCAACCGCTATATCGAGACGCGCACGTTCAGCCGCGATCGATGGAGCGGCGACGAGCTTGCGGCGAAAGTTCGGGCGCAGTTTGCCGCGCTCATCAACGCGTCGCCCGCTGAGATCAGCCTGGTCGAGAGCACCAGCCGCGGCGAGAACATCGTCGTCAACGGTCTTGGCCTGGCGTCGAATGCCGGCAATGTCGTCACCGACGCGCTGCACTTCGAAGGTTCGCTCATCCTGTACGGCGAGTTGCAGAAGCGCGGTCTCGACGTACGCCTCGTGCGTCCGCGGGACTGGCGGATCGAGCTGTCCGACATGGAAAAGGTGATCGATCGGAAGACGCGGCTCGTCGCGATCTCGCTCGTGTCCTGGTACAACGGCTTCCAGCACGACCTGAAGCGCGTGTGCGACCTCGCGCACGCCAACGGCGCGTACGTGTACGCCGACATCATTCAAGCGGCCGGCAACACGCCGATCGACGTCCGCCAGAGCGGCGTCGATTTCTGCGCCTGCTCCACCTTCAAGTGGCTGATGGGCGACTTCGGCCTCGGGTTCCTGTACGTGCGCGAGGCGCTTCTCGACAAAGTCGTTCGCCGATCCGAGTACGGTTATCAGCAGGCGGAGACGGTGATGCACTACCTGCCGTCCGACCCGCCATCCGAGCTGCCGGTCACCTGGACGATGAACACGGATGCGCGCGCCCACTTCCAGGTCGGCACGTACGGACAGGGCACGTTGAACGCTCTCGCGACCTCGCTCGCGTACCTCCAGCGGATAGGCGTCCCGCAAATCCAGGCGCATCGGCAGCCGCTGCTCAAGCGCCTTCACGACGAGCTTCCGCGATTGGGCTTCTCGTCCATTACGCCGCCCGGGACGACGTCGGCGATCGCGGCGTTTACGGCCCGCGAGGCGGAGCAACACTTCGGCCCGCGCCTGAAGAGCGCCAACGTTTCGGTGACGCTGAGCGGCGACCGCATGCGTGTCTCGCCTTCCTTCTTCAACGATGTCCGCGACGTGGACCGCCTGCTGAACGCGCTTTCCTAGCCCGGCCCGGCAGCGCGTTGTCGAATTTGCCCCTTCCGGGCGACTAACCGGTGGAGGAACACGAAAATGAAGTATTTGTGCCTGATTTACGACGAAGAGAAGAAGCTGGCCGGGATGTCCAAGAGCGAGGGCGACGCCTTCATGGGTGAATACGGCGCCTTTACGGAATCGGTCAAGGCGAGCGGCCACTACCTCGGTGGCAACCCGCTCCAGCCGGTTCACACCGCGACGACGATCCGCAGCCGCAACGGGAAAGTGTCGACCACCGACGGTCCGTTCGCCGAAACGAAGGAACAGCTCGGCGGCTACTACCTGATCGAAGCCAAGGATCTCAACGACGCCATCCAGGTGGCGTCGCGGATTCCGTCGGTCAAGACCGGCAGCATCGAAGTCCGGCCGATCATGGTGTTCAACCAGTAGAGCCGGAGTCGATCGTTTGGGGGGCGAGGACGCAGCCGACGACGTGCAGCAGGCGGTAGACGCCGTCTACCGTGCCGACTCGCGGCGCGTGCTCGCTACCCTGATTCGCCTGCTCGGCGATTTCGATCTCGCCGAAGAGGCGATGCACGACGCGTTCATGGCCGCTGTCGAACAGTGGCCTCGCGACGGTATTCCTGCAAACCCTCGAGCGTGGCTCGTCTCCACGGGCCGCTTCAAGTCGATTACCGCGATGCGAAAGCGCGCGCGGTTCGATGCGTCCCTGATCGAGATCGCCGAGCGCCTCGAGTCAGCGGCCCGCGACTCCGGAGGCCAGGACGACGACAGCGTGGACGACGATCGGCTGCGGTTGATCTTCACGTGCTGCCATCCGGCACTCACGCCTGACGCCCAGATCGCGTTGACGTTGCGTGAGGTCTGCGGGCTCACCACCGAGGAAATCGGCCACGCGTTCTTCACGTCCCCCTCCACTGTCGCGCAGCGCATCGTCCGCGCAAAAGCGAAGATTCGTGATGCAGGGATCCCCTACCAGGTGCCGGTGCTCGCCGCGCTTGGCGAGCGGCTGGACAGCGTCCTGCACGTCATCTACCTGGTGTTCAACGAAGGCTATTTCGCTTCGTCTGGTGAATCGCTGACCCGGCACGATCTGTCCGGTGAGGCCATTCGCCTCGGGCGCCTGCTGGTCGAGCTCCTGCCCGAACCGGAGGCGATCGGCCTGCTCGCGTTGATGCTGCTCCATGAGTCACGCCGCGCCGCGCGCACGTCGCCCTCAGGCGAGCTGATTCTGCTCGGCGACCAGGATCGCTCGCGCTGGAATCGCGATCTGATTGCGGAAGGATCCGCGCTGGTGGAGCGGGCGCTGACGCTGCGGCGCCTGGGGCCCTACACGCTGCAGGCGGCCATTGCCGCCGTCCACGCCGAGGCGACGACGGAGGCGTCGACGGACTGGCGGCAGATCGTCGGGCTGTACGACATCCTCGTCCGCGCCGATCCGGCGCCGGTGGTGGAGTTGAACCGCGCGGCGGCGGTCGCCATGCGCGACGGGCCGCTCGCGGGCCTCACGCTCATCGATGGAATCCTGGCGCGCGGAGACCTCACGGACTACCTGCATGCGCATTCGGCGCGCGCAGACTTGTGCCGGCGGTTGGGGAGGGTGGCGGACGCGCGGGCGTCTTACACGCGCGCCCTTGGTCTCACGCGGCAGGAGCCGGAGCGGCGTTTTCTCGAACGTCGATTGCGCGAGCTCGCCCAGGGCTGAAAGGGTACGTCGCAGTCGTCGTCAGAGAGCCGCCGTCGGATTCATGCTCACGACCGCGTGCGCATCGGCCGGGCCGCCCGCCTCGGCGCGCGCTCGCTTGAGCGCGTCGCGAAGGTCGGTCTGCTTCGTGAACCAGGCGTCCGAGAAGAAGGCGCTCATTCTGCGGTCGGCCACCAGCGAGAGAACGTACGAGGCCGCGAAGCCGGCGGCCATCAGCGCCGTCAGCCGCGGCTCCTGCCAGAGGCGGCGCGCAATCGCGATCGCGGTTTCACCCGGCTGGGTGAGAAGATTCCAGGCGAGCGTGCCGGCAGTCGTGATCGCCAGCCACGAGTCTGTGAACACCGACTCCGGGCTCAGACGTGACGCTTCGAGAATCACCAGCGTGCACGACACCAGATACACGTAGTAGGACAGCGCGCCGATCGCGATGGCGTATCGCACATCGGGCAGGAGACTGGCGCCCGGCAGCGTACGCAGCACGGCCTGAACATTCAGCGCGCGCTGCCGCGCAAGGTCGTGATGCTGATCGTTGGCCGGAGGCGTGATGGTGACCAGCGCCGAGCCAGGGACGTTACCAGGCGCGTAGTCGTCCGTCCCGTGGGCGACCCGCTCGAGGACGCTCACGTGCACCTTCGGTACGACGCCGTGGGCTGCGCACAATCGGGCGATGTCCCTGATCTTCCAGCGATAGAAGATGCCGAGCCCGGCCCGGGGATCGTAGAGCTTGTCGTCGACGCTGGCATGCTCGCTGAACGTCGCGCGATCGTTCTCGACGATGCGCAATCCGTGACCGCCGGCACGGTGGGCTTCGCCGAGCATCCAGTCGAGGGCGACGAGCGACATTCCCTGTTTGGGATACCCGCCTCCGACGTTCGAGTGCGCTCCGGCAAACCACACCTGCTCGATGCGCGTCTCGTCCGTGGCTGCCTGCTGCCACAGCAGCGGACGAAACGATTCGCGCTGGTCGTCGATCGAGAGCGCCTGACAGGCGCGCTTGACGATCGGCGTGAGGCGCAGGTCTGGGAACTTGAACCGGTAGAACACCGCATTGATGATGTCGCTGATGTGAAACGGCAGGCCGACGGCGTCAACCGTGTCCCACACGCCGAGGAAGCGGATTTCGACATCGGCCGTGACGGCGTACTCCTGCTTGAACTCTTTGCCGGCATCTTTCGACGGCTTGCTCACGAGCTGCCACAGCCACGGCCGGTAGCACTTCCGGTATGCGGCGTAGGCGCGATTGACGCTCCGGTCGAGGGCGCGAAACGTGTGCTCGCCGAGGCGCTTAGGGTCGACAAGGCCGCATGTCGCGATGAAGCCCGCCAGCGTCCGCACGGTAAATGCGCCGCGGCTGAAGCCGAACATGTAGATTTCGTCGCCCGGGTCGTAGACGCGTGCGAGCTCTTTGTACAGGTGTTTGACGTTGCGGCTGAGGCCCCACCCGGTCGCGCCGGCAAAGACTTTCAGCGGCTTGAAGTTCTCCGTGCCGACGCCGTCGTCGTAGATGGCGATTTGAGGCGTGAGCGTCGGATCGTAGCGATGGCCGTTCAGGTCGACGGCTTCGAACAGCTTGAACACGTTCGTGCCGCGCCCCTTGATCGCCGTGTTGCCCGTGCCGTCCGAACACACGATGATGCGTTTGGCCATCGGATCTCCCGAGCAAGTTGAAGCGCCGCGGCGTTCCGGATCGACCTTGGTGCGCCGTCACCGCGGACGAAGTTCCCAATTTCGCGACGGGTGGCCGTCGCAGGGATATTGGACCGCCGTGGTGTTTCTGCCGGTCCCCCCGCCGGCAATCGTCAAACACAAATTGCTGTTCATGTTCACGAGCTGGAACGTCCGGTTGTCGCTGGACGTCATGCGCCAGCTGCGCGACGGGTCGCCATCGCAGGTGTAGATGACCGCGGGCGTATTCTGTCCCTTGCCGCCGCCGGCGACGGTCAGGCACAGACCGCTGTTCACGTTGACGATCTCGCTGATGTCGTTGCCGTTCAGGACCCTGAACGCCCAGACGCGCGACGGATCGTCATCGCAGAGGTATTGCACCACCTCGACATTGTTGCTCTTGCCGCCGCCCGCGGGGCTGAGACACAGGTTGCTGTTCGCGTTGAGAATCTTCTGATTGTCGATGATGCGGCCTCGACCGCCGATCGCAGCGCCGGCGGACTGACCGCCACGGGGCCTGCTGGGGTACACGGGATCGCCACGCGAAGGGCGGACGCTCGGTGCGGATCCTCTCGGGGGAGCTTCCGATCCGCCCGGCGGCGCCGTTCCGGTTGGCTGCGGTGTTGGCGATGCGGAGACCGCTGCTGTCAGGCCGAAGGGAAAGCCCCATTGTTCGAAAGCCTGGCGTATGTTGTCGACCGGCGTGCCGTACGACGTGTCTCCCTCATCCTTCGTGACCATGCCGATGATGCCGGAGTCCGCTATCAGCGGCCCGCCTGACGAGCCGACTCGGACCGGCAGCCCTTCGAGCTGAAGTTTCGACTCGAACGTAACCGCTGTCAGCTTGCCCGGAGCGACCGGTGTGTACCAGTCCCTGTCTCTTCCGATGAACCACACGTTGGTGCCGTGGGTCCTTTGGTCCGCCGCGCTGCCAATCACGTCCGTCTTCCACGAGAACCCTTGCGGTTTTGCGACGCGAAGAACAGCCAGGTCGAGCGCCTGGCTGGAGTCTTCGAGCAGCTCGGCCACCGTCGAATTCCCTTCGCCGCGCAGCCACACCTTGACCGCTGTCGACTTTCCGCGATCCGGATCCCGCACGACGTGGTTGGCCGTGGCGATGTACAGCTGCGTGGAGGCGCGCTCTCCCACGATGAAGCCGAATCCGAGCTGCGCGCCACCGGTCGGC
>Ga0157376_10002257_pt1 | contig 13002 bp, 11 predicted proteins | sample M45metaG_FD_121801 | JGI IMG/M metagenome (GOLD analysis project Ga0157376, IMG submission 121801) | Miscanthus rhizosphere microbial communities from Kellogg Biological Station, Michigan, USA - M4-5 metaG | ecosystem: Host-associated > Plants > Roots > Rhizosphere > Soil | place: USA: Michigan... | reverse complement strand
TCTCCCGCGGCAGCGCCGGCCGCGCCCCCCGGCCCGCCCAACTACACCCAGGGGGCGTAGCCGGTGGCCGGTGCGATGACCTTCACCTTCCGCGCCATGGACGTCGGCGGCACCGCCACCGCCGGCGAAATCGAGGCCGAGTCGAAGGCGCAGGTCTCCGAGCAGCTGCGCCAGAAGGGCCTGATCGTCCTCGACGTCAGCGAAAAGGCCAACCCGCTGAAGATCGAGGACGTCATGCGGCGCTGGAAGAGCGTCGACATGCGCGAGCTGGCGGTCTTCTCGCGTCAGTTCGCGACCCTGGTCGCTTCGGGGATGCCGATGCTGCGCACGCTCAGCACCCTCGAAGAGCAGACCCAAGACGAGGAGATCAAGGAGGCGGTCGCCGGCATGCGCGCCGACGTCGAAGCCGGCAGCACGCTCGAGCAGGCGATGGAGCGCCACCCGCGCGTCTTCGACCGCCTCTTCCGGGCGATGATCCGCTCTGGCGAGCAGTCCGGCCGCCTCGAGGAAGCGCTCGACCGGATCGCCTTCCAGGTGGAGAAGACCGACGCCCTCAGGCGCCAGGTCAAATCGGCGATGATGTACCCGGCGCTGGTCTTCGGCTTCGCGGTGGTCGTCCTCGTCGCGATCGTGATGTTCGTGATCCCGGTCTTCGCCAACATCTTCAAAGAACTTGCCGAAGAACACCCCGGGGAAGCCAGCGGCCTACCGCCGCCGACGCAGCTGTGTGTCGGCTTCTCGGAACTGCTGACGGGCTTCTGGTTCGTGCTGCTGCCGGGGCTGATCCTCGCCTTCTGGCTCTTCTTCAAGTGGAAGAAGACCGAACGCGGCAAAGACCAGTGGGACCGGTTGATCCTGCGGCTACCGTTCAAAATCGGCGACGTGATCCAGAAAGTGGCGCTGGCCCGCTGGTCGCGCACCTTCGCCGGCTCGGTCTCCTCCGGCGTGCCGATGCTGCAGTCGATCACGCTGACCGGCGAGACCGCCGGCAACGTCGTCGTCGAGAAGGCGATGGACGACGTCTACAGGTCAGTCAAGACCGGCGGCTCGCTGGCTGGCCCGATCGAACAGCACGACATCTTCCCGCCGATGGTCGGCCACATGGTCGCGGTCGGCGAGGAGACCGGGCAGTTGGAGACGATGCTCGCCAAAATCGCCGACTTCTACGAGGCCGAGGTAGACGCCAAGGTGAAGGCGCTGACGGCGCTGATCGAGCCGATCATGATCTGCTTCGTCGGCGGCATGGTGGGCTTCATCGTGATCTCGATGTACCTGCCGCTGTTCAGCATCTACGAAAAGATCCGCTAGCCCTCCTCACCGTGTGCTACGTTGACGCACATGGAGCGTGTGGGTGTGCGGGAGCTACGACAGAACCTTTCCAGGTACCTCGCTGAGGTCAAGACGGGCGAGAGCTTCGTCGTGACGGAGCGCGGAGTTGAGGTGGCTCGGCTTACGCCTTCCGGGAACGATTCGCCGATTGCCCGGCTGGTTGCCGAACGGGGAGCGACGATGCCGCGACGTGACCTGTTGGAGCTGTCCGTCAGTTCGACTCGAGGGGCCGCGTCAGGATCCCCGAGCGGCCAGGTGCTTGAGGAAATGCGCGAAGACCGCCTGTGACCGGGCGTCTTGCCTACCTCGATACCTCGGCCTACGTCAAGCTTCCGCTCGAGGAGGCAGGGCATGAGGGCCTGCGTTCCGAGCTTTCGCGATGGGACGGATATGTGTCGAGCATGCTTCTCGGGGTCGAGGCGATCAGGGCCTGTGCTCGTTACGGGCCTGATTACGCGGGGGACGCGAGGGCTTGGTTGGCGGGGATATCTCTGCTTCCTTTGGACGATGCGGTGCTCGACGTTGCGTCGTCTCTACCGCCTTCCGGCGTGAGAACCCTGGATGCGCTCCATCTCGCTACCGCTCTCACCATCCAGGATGAGATCGGCGCTTTTTTTACCTATGACCAACGGCTCGGCGATGCTGCTGCTGACCATGGCTTCGCGGTCGTACCCCCATTGCAGGATTAAGGATCTGGGCTCACGGTCGATGTAACTACCGTGAAGAGATGGGGGCCTTATCTCCTGCTCGGCGCCCTCTGCGCCTGGATGGCCTCGCAGGCGAGCAGTCCGGGCGACTGGGACGTGGATGCGGGGCCGGCGATCGAGGCGCTGGCCAACGGGCATGTGGGGAAGTACCTGACCTGGCCGTCGCTGGTTGGACCGTTTGCCAGCCTGGTCCAGGCGCCGTTCGTGGCGCTGTCTGGAGGATCGGGAGTCGTGGCCTACCAGTGGGCCGTCTTCCCTTGCCTCTTCGGCGCTGGGCTGGTCGGGCTCTACCTGGGGCGGATAGCGGCCCGTCGGGGCGTTTCGCCACTGACGCAGGTCCTCCTACCGCTGCTCTTCCTGCTCAACCCGATCACCTTCGAGGCGCTGGAGAACGGGCATCCGGAGGAGATCCTGACGGCCGCTCTGGCGGTCGCCGCAATTGCCACCGCGGCCCGGGGGCATTCCCGGCGAACCGCCCTCCTGCTCGGGCTCGCGATCGCCTCGAAGCAGTGGGCGGTGATCGCGGTCCTGCCGGCCGTGATGGTCCTGCCCACTCAGCGGGCCAAGGTCGGACTCGGTGCGGTTGCGGTGGCCGCCGCCCTCTTCGTGCCCAGCATCGTCGCCTCGCCGAGCGCGTTCCTCGACGTGCAGCGGGCGGTTTCGGGCACGCCGGAGGTCGTAACTCCCTGGAGCGCCTGGTACCCGCTCGCCTCCGAGCAGACGGAGGTCTACTCGGTCGGCGGCGAGCGGCTCGAAGCGCAAGTCGAGAATGCGCCGTCGCTGGCGGCGTCTTTCTCCCACTCGCTGGTCGTCCTGCTGGCGCTGGCGCTGCCGCTGGCTGTGGCCTGGCGGCAGGGGATACCGCTCTCCCCGGCAGATGCGTTTGCGCTGCTTGCCCTGGTCGCGCTGCTTCGGTGCGCTCTGGACCCGGTCGACAATCTCTATTACCACGCGCCGTTGCTGCTGGCGATCGTCGGTTGGGACGCTTTTTCCTCCCGTGGCCTCCCCTTGCGCAGTCTCCTTGGCGTCGGCACGGCGCTCCTTTTCTGGCAGGCGTGGCACAACCTTTCCGATCCAATCGCCTTCAACGCGGTCTATCTCGGCTTCGCTTCCGTGCTGGGGATCGCCCTCGCCTCATCGCTTTTCGCGCGATTCGACTGGACGGGAGTTCCAGTCTCTGCAGTTTTCGCCGGACGTAACCCCAATTTCAGGGATTAAGGAATTCAGCCGGCGGTCGATGTACGGGCTGTGATGAATCTGCCAGTGCTTCGGTGCCAAAGGCAAACCCGCTGTGAGGCGGGGGCGCAAAGCCGTCGGGACTCCCATGGAGTCGGCCGGGCTACCACCGGGGTCGACAGACACCACGTGGCTTCATGCGACGGGGCTCTGGCGCAAACGATTAGGACCATAGGAGGTCTCTAATGTTTCTCCAGAATCTCCGGGCCAAAGTAGGCGCCCGGCTCAACGGCGACAGCGAGGCGGGCTTCACCCTGATCGAGCTTCTCGTCGTGATGCTCATCCTCGGAATCCTGGCCGCGATCGCGCTGCCGGCGTTCTTCAACCAGAAAGACAAGGCCGGCGACGCCAAGGCCAAGGAGTACGCGCATTCCGCGCAGGTCGCGATGGAGACCTGCTCGACTGACGCAGGCGGTGATTACACCAATTGCGACGAATCGGCTCTGCGGGCCATCGAGCCGACGCTCAGCAATGCCGAATTCACCATCAGCGGCGCGTCGGAAAACGGCTACACCATCGATGTCGTGGGCGCTAAATCCACCCAGCATTTCGAAGTGATCAATACCAATGGAACGCTTGAATTCCCCTGTTCTGTAGCAGGTGAAGGTGGCTGTCCGGAAAACGAAGCAGGTGAAGGCGACTGGGGTGGTTGATCCCCTTGCCTGCACTGCTTTGGCCTAGCCAAGCATGAAGTTCCGAAGGGCGGGCCGGTTGGCCCGCCCTTCGCTTTTTGGCCAGAGACGTCCGGACCGCTAAACGGATGACCGATTCGCGCCGATACCTGAGTTCGATGCCGAGACTTCTTCCTCGTTCGATCTCGCTCGCGCTCCTCTGCGCGGTCGCCGTCCTGGTGCCGGTGGCGAGCGCCCTCGCCGACTCCGCCTTCTACGACGGCAGCTCCAGCGACGGCAAAATCGCCGTCTTCAGCACCAAAGAGCAGATGGTCCCCGGCGACACCGACGGGGAACTCGACGTCTACGTCCGCGCCTTCGACAGCGCCGCCGGCGAATACGTGACCCGCGAGGTCTCGATCGGGCCCAAGGGCGGCAACGACACCCTGCCGGCCCTCTACAACGGCCTCTCCGCCGACGGTACGAAGGCCTTCTTCTCCACGGCTGAGCCGCTGGTGCCGGGAGACACCGATTCGAGCCGGGACGTCTATCTCCGCAACCTCGCCCAGAACAAAACCGTCCTTGTTTCCCAGGGCGACGACAGCTGTGCGGGGGCTGGTTGCGGCAACGGCAACGTCAACTCGGACTTCGCCCCCGAAGGCGTCGCCGCCGACGGTGACACGGTCTTCTTCACCACCACCGAATCTCTCGACGACCTCGACACCGACGGCAGCCTCGACATCTACGCGCGCAGGATCGCAGCCGAAGAAACCGTCTGGGTCTCGGCCGGCGACTCCTCCTGCGCCGCCGGCCCTTGCGGCAACGGCCCCGAAGGCTCCTCCTTCCGCGGCATCGACCAGGCGGGGGACAGAGCGGTCTTCCGCACCGCCGAAGTCCTCTCCTCGCAGGACGCCGACGCGGAAGCCGACATCTACGAGCGCGACCTGAACGCGGAGACGACCAAGTTGGTCTCCGTCGCCGGCCCCTGCCCGAGCGCGCCCTGCACTCCCTCTTACGGCGGGATCTCCCCGGACGGCTCCCACGTCTTCTTCGAGACCGGCGAAAAACTCTCCGGCAGCGACACCGATAGCGTCCAGGACGTCTACGACTGGTCGAGCGGTACCGCGACCCTCGCGTCGATCGGGACGGGCGGGGGGAACGGGACCGGCATCGCCCGCTATGCCGAGACCTCGGCTGACGGCAAAGCCGTCTACTTCCTCACCGAAGAAAGCCTCGAAGCGGCCGACGCCGACTCCGAACAGGACGTCTACCGCAACCTCGAAGGGACGACGACGCTGATCTCGGCCGGGGAAGGAGGGAAAGGGAACGGACCCTTCCTCGCCTCGCTGGACTTCGTTTCGCAGCAGGGCTCGCCCGAACGCGCCGTCTTCAGCACCAGCGAGCCGCTCGTCGCCGCAGACGCCGACTCCAACCAGGACGTCTACGAGCGCTCGGCGGGGGTGACCACGCTGCTCTCGATCGGTTCGGAAGCGAGCGGCCCCTCCTTCAACGCCAGCTTCGCCGGCGCTTCTGCCGATGCCACCAAGGTCTTCTTCGTCACCGTCGAACACCTCGTCCCCCAGGACACCGACAACAGCGCCGACGTCTACCGGCGCTCTGCCTCCGGAATCGTCCTCGTCTCGGTCGGGCAGATCAACGGCAACAAAGAGCTATCGGCCTCACCCCAGGGGGTCTCCGCCGACGGGGCCAAAGCCTTCTTCGTCACCCAGGAGCGCCTCACCGAAGGTGACAACGACGCCGAACAGGACGTCTACGGTTGGAGCGAAGGGACCACGTTGCTGGTCTCGGCCCGCAACGGGATCACCCTCGGCCCGCCGCCGCCGACGCTGGAAAAAACGCTCCCCGCCTCCCCGGGCCCTTCGACCACCCCGACGATCGTCGGCCAGGCCGACTCTGGTAGCGCGATCAAGATCTACAAGACCGCCAACTGCTCCGGCCTCGTGGTCGCCCAGGGCAGCGCCGAGGAACTGGCTTCCCCGGGCCTGACCGTGACCGTGGAAGTGGCGCTCGGCTCGACGACGAACTACTCGGCGACGGCAGAAGCGGAAGGGATCGTCTCCTCCTGCTCCGGGTCGATCGCCTACAAGCAGGAAGACCCGCTACCGCCCCCGCCTCCGGGTGAAGAAGGCGGCGGCAGCACGGGTGGGGGTAGCACCGGCGGCACCGGCTCGACCGGAGGCAAAACCGGCTCGGGGGGCTCCGGGGGCACCGTCAAGGGCGGGATCGTCTACGTGACGCCGCTGCCGCGGATCACCTTCGGACCCGCTTCGAAGACCCGCCTGCGCCGGCCGACCTTCCGCTTCGTCGACTCGACCGAACAGCCGGGGACGAAGTTCTTCTGCCGGGTCGACAAGCAGCGCTGGTCCGGCTGCTCCTCGCCGATCAAGGTGAAGAAGCTGAAGCTCGGCCGCCACGTCTTCTCGCTGAAGGCGGTCAACGCGGTTGGCACCGCCGGCCCTTCGCCGGTGAAGCGCGCGTTCAGGGTGGTGGGCCGGTGAGGGCGCGGCTGAAGGGGACGCGCTCGGAGGCGGGCTTCACCCTGGTCGAGCTGCTCGTCGCCGCGGCGATGGGGGTGGTGGTGATGGGGGCGGTGGCGTCGCTGGTGATCAGCGCCGTGCGCCAGCAGCCGCACATCAGCAAACAGGCCCAGAACATCAGCACCGCGCGCTGGGTCCTGGAACGGATGACCCGCGAGCTCCGCAACGGCATCGTCGTCAAAGAAAAGAGCGCCAGCATGGTCTCCTTCGAAGGCTACGTCCGGCATAGCGCTTGCGGCGCCACGACGCCGGCCACTACCGCGATCAAATGCCGGATCACCTACGAATGCACGACGACCGCCTGCTCTCGCAAAGAGTCCGAACCGAATGTCAGCGGCGGCACGGCTCGGCCGATCTTCAGCGGCATCGACAGCAACCAGATCTTCAGCTACGCGCCCAGCGAAGCCGCGGCGCCGCTGATCACCTACGTGAAGATCACCCTGCGGCTGCCGAACCCGACCGGGACCGGCGCGCTCACCGTCTCCGACGGCACCAGCCTCCGCAACGCCACCCTGGGGTACTGATGCGGCGCTTGGGGAAAAGCGAGGAGGGGTTCACGATCGCCGAGGTGCTCGTCGCGATCCTGATCCTCTCGATCGGGGCGATGGCGACCTTCAGCCTGCTCTCCGCCGCGACCCGGAACGCGCACCGGGCCGAGGCGAGTCAGGTCGCGCTCGAGTACGCCGAACAGGAACTGGAGTTCCTGCGCAGCATGGAAAGCGGAGAACTGGCGCTGACCGAAACGCCGCCGCCCTCGCCCAACACCTTCAACCCCAATTACCGGGTCACCAACAGCACCTTCGCCCTGCAGCGATCCCCCCTGGGGAGCTACCACGACCTGGTGGTCAACGAACGCCCCCTCTACGGGGGCGGGTACGTCGAAGGCGGCACGGTCGATCCCGGCCCGACGCCGTTCACGAGCGGCGACGTCAAAGGCAAGGTCTACCGCTACATCGTCTGGCGCAACGACGAAAAATGCACGGAAGCGAACTGCCCCGGCAAACAGGACTACAAGCAGATCGTCGTCGCCGTGAAGGTCGACGTGCAGGGAAATGAAGCCGGCGAACGCGGCTACTACGAAGTCCAGTCCAACTTCATCGATCCACTGGACAACGCCGAAGGCGACCCAACCCCCAACGCCAGCGGCAACGTCGTCACCGCGCAGCAGTTCTTCCTCACCGACACCCCCTGTTCGACCGGCACCACCACGCGCCAGCCGATCACCGCCAACCACCTGCTCCACAACACGCTCGGCACCTGCGCCGAAGGCCCCCAGACGGGGACGACCCTCGGGGCGCCCGACGCGCTCCTGGGCAGCGCCGCGCCCCCGGTCGCCGAAGAAGAAGAACTGCCGCCGGAATACGACTACTCGAACGACACCTACCTCGACACGACCCCCGACACCGGGACCGGCGTCCAGATCCGCAAAGACGACACCCCCGGCTGCCACTTCACTCCCGCGGGGACCTCGAACCCCCAGTCGCAGGTCCACCGCTGGGTCACCGATCCGATGGCCGAAAAATTCGAAATGCTCGAAAAGGCGACCCTGCAGTTCTACACCGAGTCGATCAACAAATCCTCGGCGCCCGGAACGGTCTGCATCTTCCTCTACAAGTGGAAAGAAGGAGGGTCGCCGGCGTTGCTGACGAACACCAACGGCGGTACGGGGTATTGGACCTACACCCCGCCGAGCAACGGCAACTGGCCCACCGAATGGGAAAAGATCCGACTGACGATGACCTTTAACGGATCGCCGGTGACGATCGAACCCGGTGAACGGCTCGGGCTCGCGCTCAGCGTCGAGCGGGCAAACACCGGCGGCGACGCGCTCTCCTTCATGTACGACTACCCGACCCACGGGGCCCGGCTCGAGGTCGACACCAGCACCCCGCTCGAAAGCGGGTAGGCGATGGCGCAGGCCCTGGTCCTCGCCTTCTTCGGAGGGCTCGTCATCGGCAGCTTCGTCACGGTCGTCGGCTACCGGGTGCCGCGCGGCGAATCGATCGTCGGGCCGCGCTCGCGCTGCACCACCTGCGGCGCCCAGATCGCCGCCTACGACAACGTGCCGGTCTTCTCCTGGGCCATCCTGCGCGGCCGCAGCCGTTGTTGCGGGGACCGCATCTCCGTCCGCTACCCGCTGACCGAGTTGGCGCTGGGGCTCCTCTACCTGGCGACGGTCGCGGTCCTCTGGGACGACCCCGTCGAAGTCGCGCTGGGATTGGTCTTCGTCACCACGCTGCTGGCGATCACTCTCACCGACCTCGAACGGCGGGTAATCCCAAACAAGGTCCTGCTCGCGGCGACGATCGCCGGGGTCGCAATCGTCGCGATCGGCGACCCCTCCAGCCTGCCCGAGCGGGCGATTGCCGCCGCTGCCGCCGGTGGCGGGACGTTCCTCGTCGCCCTCGCCTACCCGCGTGGGATGGGCCTCGGCGACGTCAAGCTGACGGCGGTGATGGGGCTCTTCCTCGGGCGCAACGTCGCACCCGCGATCCTCGTCGCCCTGCGCGCCGGCTCGCTCGTCGGCCTCGTCCTGATCGCCCGCGAGGGCGCCGGGGCGCGCAAGCGCGCGATCCCCTTCGGCCCCTTCCTCGCCCTCGGCGGAGTGGTCGCGCTGCTGGCCGGCGATCAGCTGGTCGATTGGTATCTCTCGACCTTTTAGGTTTTCCGCCTTTTTGCCGATTGAGGGGGTGAGCTCGCTATGCAGCTGACCAAGCCGATATCCATGCCCTCGCTCAGCCTGGGGAGGAAGAAGACGACCAGCCTCGCCGGCCTCAACATCGAGGCGGGCAGCGTCGCCGTGGCCGAGGTCTCGGTCAACGGCTCAACCCGTGTCGTCGCCTCCGCCGTCCACCCGCTGCAGCCGGGCGTCTTCCACGAGGGCGAGGTGATCGACGCCGACGGCCTGGTCGCGGCGCTGAAGGACCTCTATTCGAGCCACAAGCTGCCGAAGGCGGTGCGGCTCGGGGTCGGCAACCAACGGGTGATCGTCCGCACGCTGCGGCTGCCGGCGATCGACGACCCGAAGGAGATGGAGGCGGCGATCCGCTTCCAGGCCCAGGAGCAGATCCCGATGCCGCTCGACCAGGCGGTGCTGCAGCACCAGGTCGTCGGCGGTGTGCCCGCGCAGGAGGGCACCGGGCCGCAGGTCGACGTGGTCGTGATCGCCGCCCGCCGCGACATGATCACCTCCTTCGTCGCGCCGCTGCGCCGCGCCGGCCTGGAGCCGGCCGGGATCGACCTCTCCGCCTTCGGGATGATCCGCGCCCTCGCCTCGGTCTCGGTCCCCGCGCCGGAGCCGGACGCCGAGGGGGTCGAGCGCCCTCAGGACGCGATCCTCTACTGCAACGCCGGCGACGTCCTCAACCTCGCCGTCGCCCGCGGCCGCTCCTGCCTCTTCACCCGCGTCTCCGGCACCGGCATGGAGGCGATCGTCGCCCGCCTCGCGAGCGAACGCGGCCTCAGCCCCGAACACGCCGAGCAGTGGCTGCTCCACGTTGGGCTCGAGGGGCCCGTCGAGGCGATCGAGGGCGACCCGGAGACCGTGTCCGCGACCCGCCGCGCCCTCGAGGAGGGAGCTGCGCACCTGGTCGACGAGCTGCGCCTTTCGCTGGACTACTACCGCGCGCTCGAGAGCGCGGTGCCGGTCTCGAGCATCGTTCTCTGCGGCGCCGGCAGCGCGATCCGCGGCCTTGCTGCGGCGATGGAAGAGCAGGTCGGGCTGCCGATCTCGGCGCCGCGGCCGCAGGCGCTGGCCGGCGTCGACGACGCCCTCGCCGCCCGCCTGGTGCTGCCGCTCGGACTGGGACTGGAGAGCTGAGATGCGCCCGGTAAACCTCCTTCCCTCCGATCTTCGCCAGGGCGCCCAGGCGCCGATGCGCACCGGCGCGATCCCCTACATCGTCGTCGGGGCGCTCGCGGCCGTCCTCGCCGGCGTCGCCGTGCTGGTGCTGACCGGAAACCAGATCTCCGAACGCAAGACGGAAGTCACGCAGCTGAAGCAGGAAGACGCCGTCGCGGTGCAGGAAGCGAAACGTCTTGCCGCCTACACCCAGTTCCAGACCCTGCACGAACAGAGGGTGGCGACGATCACCAGCCTTGCCGACAGCCGCTTCGACTGGGAACGGGTGATGCGCGAACTGGCGCTGGTCCTGCCGCACGACGTCTGGCTGACCGAACTCAGCGCCTCGGCCTCTTCCGAGTCGGAATCAGGTGGCGGTGGCGGATCCCTACGCGGCGCGATCACCGGTCCCGCACTCAGTCTGAGCGGCTGCGCCGCCGGTCAGGAATCGGTCGCCGGCTTCGTCACGGCGCTGAAGGACATCGACGGGGTGACGCGGGTGGGGGTCGAATCTTCTGAACTTCCAGAGGAGGAGGAAGGCGCCGGGAACGCGGGCGGCGGCTCCGAAGATGGCGGTGGCAGCGACTGCCAGACGCGCGAATTCATCGCCAAGTTCAACCTCATCGTCGCCTTCGATGCGGCGCCGGTTCCGATCACCGTCGAGGGGGAAGAAGAACCGGCCACCGCCGCCGAAGCGGCAGAAACCACCTCCACCGAAACCGAATCTTCGGAAGGCGAATGAAATGAGCAGCAACAGGGTCATAGTCGCCATGCTCGCCGTCGCCGCGCTCGCGGTCGTCTTCTGGATGCTGCTGCTGAGCCCGAAGCGGGACGAGGTCGCGAAGCTGGACCAGCAGGTCGCCCAGCAGGAAGAATCGCTTTCGCTGCACCAGTCCGAAGTGCAGCACGGTCTCGAAGCCGAGAAGGCCTTCCCCAAGGAGTACCAGCAGCTGGTCGTGCTCGGCAAGGCCGCGCCGGCCGAAGACGACACCGCCTCGCTGCTAGTGCAAATAAACCGGATCGCAGGCGATTCCCACGTCCGCTTCCAGACGATGGTCCTGGCGCCGGCAGGTGGCGAAGGAGCAGCGCCCGAAGCGCCGGAAGCCACCGAAGGCGAACCAGCGTCGCCGACCGAGGTCGCAGCCTCGACGCTGCCGCTGGGCGCCTCGATCGGCCCGGCGGGACTGGCGGTGATGCCCTACACGCTCACCTTCCAGGGCGACTTCTTCCATGTCGCCGACTTCATCCACGGACTCGACTCGCTGGTCGAGACCAAGAACGCCGAAGTCGAGGTGACCGGGCGCCTGATCACGATCAGCGGCTTCAAGCTCGCTGCCGATTCGAATAAAGGCTTCCCCGATCTCGAAGCGGAATTCACCGTCACCACCTTCCTCGTCCCGCCCGACCAGGGCGCGGCCGGCGGGGCCACTCCGGCGAGCCCCGAACCCTCGACTTCCACCCAGGTCTCGACGACGACGGGAGGCGCGCCGTGAAGCGAATCGGCCCAGAGCTGAAGATGCCGAAGCTGAAAGGCGGGGAGATGAAAGTCCCGCCCTTCCTCTCGGACCTCTACGCCGACCTGCGCGATCGCCGCCTGCTGCCGCTGGTGGCGCTGATCCTCGTCGCGATCGTGGCGACGCCGATCCTCCTTGCCGGCGGCTCGGAAGAAGCCGAACCGGTGCCCGCTCCCGAGGCGACCACCGAAGGCAGCGAGCCCGCGTCCCAGACGCTGACCGTGGTCAAAGCGGAGCCGGGCCTGCGCAACTACAAGAAGCGGCTCGACCACCGCAGCCCCACCAATCCGTTCAAGCAGCGCTTCGACGGGCCGCAGCTGGAAGGGGCGCAGCTGAACGAACCGGCCCCCGGCGAAAGCAGCGGGAGCTCGGAAGTCGAAACCGGGTCGTCCTCGGGGGGTGGAGCTCCGGCGCCGCCCAGTGGCGGCGGTGGCGGTAACGGGAGCGGCGATCCGGTCCCCCCCGGTGGGCTCACCTACTTCACCTTCGCGATCAACGTCCAGATCACCAAGACCGTGACGAACGAGGACGGCACCAAGGAGCAGACCGGGCCGACCGTGCGCAAGGAAGTCCAGCCGCCGAGCGCCCTCCCCGGCGACAAGGCCCAGGTCGTCACCTATATGGGCACCAGCTCCCAGACCCACAAACCGCTGTTCCTGATCTCCCCGAAGGTGAGCGCGGTCTTCGGCGAAGGCCATTGCGTGGCCGGCGAAGAAGTCTGCCAGCTGATCGAACTCGACCCCGAAATGCCGGAGACCTTCGTCTTCGGCGAAAACCAGGCCCGCTACAAGTTCAACGTGCTCAAGGTGGTCCCGGTGATCACCGGCCATTCCTGAGCAGAGCGCCGAATTCGCAAAGCTTCAGTAAGTGAAGCTATGGCGCTACACTTCTTGAAGCGTGAGTGCCGAGAGCAATTCCAGCTGCCCTGTCTGTAGGACCGCGGAAGTCGTCTGCGGCAAGTGGACGCTGCTCCTGATCCGCGACCTCGCCGAGGGCAGCGCCCGCTTCTGCGAGCTCGAGCGCTCGCTCGAGGGCATCAGCCCCCGCACCCTCTCGCTGCGCCTCCGCGCCCTCGAGGACGAGGGCGTCGTCGAGCGCCACACCTACCCCGAGGTCCCGCCCCGGGTCGAGTACGCACTGACGCCCAAAGGCGAGGCCCTGGTGCCGCTGGTCGAGGACATGCGCAGCTACGGCATGCGCTGGCTG
>Ga0157376_10002254_pt1 | contig 13014 bp, 12 predicted proteins | sample M45metaG_FD_121801 | JGI IMG/M metagenome (GOLD analysis project Ga0157376, IMG submission 121801) | Miscanthus rhizosphere microbial communities from Kellogg Biological Station, Michigan, USA - M4-5 metaG | ecosystem: Host-associated > Plants > Roots > Rhizosphere > Soil | place: USA: Michigan... | reverse complement strand
TCGATTTTGGAGTCGACCAGGGAGTCGATGCGACTGACGAAGAAGCTGGCGACGCTGGCGATCTGCGAAACCTCCTGTCCTTTGGCGGCGCGAGCTTCCAAAGCCGAGAGGAACGCTTCAGCAACTTGTTCGTAGGCGGACTGCGCGAAGAGCAGCGTGATGTTGACGTTGATGCCGCTTTCCAGAGCCTGGCGAATCGCCGGAATTCCCTGCGGAGTGGCGGGAATTTTGATCATCACGTTCGGCCGATTGACGGCCTTCCAGAGGCGCCGGGCTTCCTCGATGGTGCCTTGGGTGTCGAATGCCAGATTCGGAGAAACTTCCAAGCTGACGTAGCCATCGCGGCCTTTGGTTTCGGTGTGCACGGAGCGGAAAACATCGGTCGCGTCCTGCACGTCGCGGATGGCGATCTTTTCATAGAGCGCCATTGCGGTGGAAGACGGAGCATCGGCAGCTTTGATGATGTCGTTGTAGTCGTCTCCGGCGGTGATGGCTTTTTCAAAGATGGCGGGATTTGAAGTCATGCCGCGCAATCCATCGTTGGCAATCATTTTCTTCAGTTCGCCGTTCAACAAAATATTTCGCCGGATAAAATCCAGCCACGGAGACTGGCCATATGCCAGCAGTCCTTGAAGGGGATTTCCGTCTTGTACGGAATTCACGCTGGGCAGTGTGTTTGTCTTACTCATGATAGCTCTCCTCTAAACCTAAATCCTTGCGGACACGTTTCCAAAGGCTATTGTACGCCCGTGGCGGGACTCTGGCGTTAGGCGCGCATAAACGGCTGCCATTAGCGATTTCATAGAGCTCGCTTCTGCTCCAGCGCTGCGATCTTTGCCAGACGCCGCTTATGCCGCTCCTCGTTAGTGAAACTCGCTCCGAGGAAAGCCTTCACCAGGTCTTCGGCCAATTTCACGCCAATGATGCGCGAACCGAGCACCAGCACGTTCATATCATCATGTTCGACGCCCTGATGTGCCGAATAGCTGTCATGGCAAACCGCAGCGCGAATACCTACGAGTTTATTTGCCGCGACGCTTGCACCGACGCCGCTTCCGCAAATCAAAACGCCGCGATCCGCTTTTCCATCAAGCACCGCTCGGCCCACCGCTTCTGCGAAGTCTGGATAGTCCGACGGATTTTCGTTGAACGCGCCAACATCCAGTACCGCGTGCCCGAGTCCGCGCAGCACATCGCCCATGGCGTTTTTTAGTTCGAATCCTGCATGGTCCGAACCAATCACGATTTTCATCCTAGCTTCACTTTCCCAGCGATTCTTTGGCCGCTGCCACCACGTTTTCCACTGTGAAGCCAAATTTCTTGAGCAAATCCTTCAAAGGCGCCGAAGCTCCGAAAGAATGCATACCGACGGACTTGCCTGTGGGCCCGATGTAGCGATCCCAGCCAAACGTTGAGGCCATTTCCACCGAGACGCGGGCGGTGACCGCTGAAGGAAGAACACTTTCGCGATACGCGGCGTCCTGCTTTTCAAACAGATCGAACGACGGCAGGCTTACCACGCGAGCCTTCACTCCCTCCGCCGCGAGTTTTGCTTGTGCCGCGACACACAAGCCGAGTTCGGTGCCGGTTCCGATGAGGATGACGTCTGGTTTGCCGCCAAGCGCATCACTAAGGACATAACCGCCCCTGGCGACGCCGCTGGCTGGCGCGAACTTGGTGCGGTCCAGCGTGGGCATGGCCTGGCGCGACAAGACTAGAGCTGTCGGGCCATGTGTGTGCGAAACGGCTAGCTTCCACGCTTCTACAACTTCGTTGGCGTCGCCCGGGCGAAGCACCTGAATGTTGGGCATCGCTCGCAGAGCCGCCAACTGTTCAATCGGCTGGTGGGTCGGGCCGTCTTCCCCGACGCCTATCGAATCGTGCGTGAAAACGTAGATGACCGGGATTTCCATCAACGCGGCGAGGCGAATCGCGGGTTTTAGGTAATCGCTGAAATTAAAGAACGTGCCGCCGAACGGCCGCAGCCGGCTGATGGCCATACCGTTCATTGCGGAGCCCATGGCATGCTCGCGTACGCCATAGTGCAGATTTCGCCCCGCGTATTCGCCGGGAAGGAAATCACCCGCGCCCGGAAATTCTAGGTTGGTCTTGTTGGATTTTGCCAAGTCGGCCGAGCCGCCGATAAGCCACGGAATATTTTTCGCCAGTACATTTACGGCCTTTCCCGAACTGTCGCGCGAGGCCATCCCCTTTTCATCGGCGGGAAAAGTCGGCAGATTCTGATCCCAACCTTGTGGCAATTCGCGGCTTTGCATCAGTTCCAATTGCTTTGCCAATTCGGGGAATTGTGTCTTGTACTCAGACCAGAGTTTTACCCAAGCCGCATGCGCATCGGCACCGCGCTTGCCAATGCCGTCTTGGAAGTGCTGATAAACGCCATCCGGCACTAGGAATTTCGCATCCACAGGCCATTCGTAGTTTTCCTTCACTAGCTTCACTTCAGCTTCGCCCAGCGGTTCGCCGTGCGCTTGATAGGAATCTTGTTTGTGTGGTGAGCCGTAGCCGATGTGGCTGTCGACGACGATCAACGTCGGCTTGTCGGGCGTCTTCAAAAACGTTTCGTATGCCCGGGCCAACATCTTCAGGTCGTTCGCATCGGCAACGCGCGTAACGTTCCAACCGTAACCGACGAAGCGGGTCATGACGTCTTCGCTAAAGGACCAGAATGCGGGGCCGTCCAGCGTTACGTGATTGTTGTCATAGATCCAGCAAAGATTCGACAAACGCAAATGGCCGGCAAGGGACGCCGCTTCGGCAGCGACGCCTTCCATTAAGTCGCCGTCGCCACAAACCGCATAGGTGCGGAAATTGAAAATATCAAAGCCGGGTTTGTTGAAGTTTGCCGCCAGCCACTTGCTGGCGATGGCCATGCCGACGCTGTTTCCACAACCCTGGCCCAGCGGACCCGTAGTGGTTTCTACGCCAGGGGTCAGATGCGATTCTGGATGCCCTGGAGTCCGGCTATCAAGTTGCCGGAAGCGTTTGAGCTCTTCCATGGGCAGCGAAGGCTGGCTCAAAACTTTTCCGTCAGGGCCGACGGCTTTCACGCCCACCAGATGCAACGTGGAATAAATCAACATCGACGCGTGGCCCGCGGAAAGCACAAACCGGTCGCGATTCGGCCAGATCGGATTCGCGGGATCGTATTGCAAATACTTTTGCCAAAGCTCATAGACCACTGGCGCCAGGCCCATCGGCGCGCCAGGGTGCCCGGAGTTGGCCTGCTGCACTCCGTCGATGGAAAGCGTGCGGATGGTGTTGACGCAAATCTGGTCGATACTCTGCTGGCTTGGAATCGCTGCTGTGCTCACGATGGCTCCTGTGCGGGCAGGAGGGCTCCCGCAGGACAATCAGGATTTAGATGCTCCGGGGACACCCACCGGGTAAGGGGATTCTACGTCAACTTGGTGCCGAATGCAGAATCGGACGGCTGAATCGGAAAGAATTATTCGATCCTAATCTGCTCCGGCCAGGGATCTTGAGCAGCAGCCTCATCTGAATGCGCTGAGCTCGAGGCAAGCACCGCGGTCTCAGGATTCGCCGCCTCGATGGTTGGCGAAGGCGCGTCGACGGCTGAAATTCGCTTCTCGAGCGGTGGGGCCATGTCTCGCGGATCAATTGGGAAAAGCTTCGTGTGCTGCTCGGCCCATTTTGCCGCCAACCCGTTCAGCGGGCTCTTGGTGTTGTATTCTTGATAGGAGATCATTCGCCCGATGCGAATGATCAAGTCATCCAGTCCTTCAGATGCCGCCCAGAAGTCGCCGATGCAGACCGTGGAATCATCAAAATTGGGGTGGAAGACTGGAGTTAGCATCCGACATTGCGGCGCGCGCCTCGGATAACCCAGCGACAGATTTACTTCCAGGAAGTGTTGGTCTCGCTCTTGAATTTCGCCGGTCGCCGATACAAACAGTCCCTTGATTTTGTAAGCGAATCGATACACTTCCGGAGGCATCCCCGCGGTTCCGGTGATTTGGATCAGCGGCCAGCCAGCAAATTTCTGTGTAAGTTGTTGGTGATCCAATTTTAATCTTCGGATGCGTGGCGAAAGCATGAGTGGCTCTTGAATCTCCTCAGGAAATTGTCTGTACCAAGTCACGCGCTAGCGCGAAAAGCAAAACTCCGGCCAGCACGGTGCGCCACGACCAGGCCGGAACATTTGGCCAAGCCACACGGTTCTCCCTCACTGCCGTCCAGTACATTTTTCCGAAATACCAGAGCAACATCGGCAACAGCAACGTTACGGCCGCGTTGAACTGCATCGCCGCGGCAAGGTGTCCGTGCAAGAGCTCGGCAACCGCGCGCGTCGCTCCACAGCCGGGACAATACAGATGCGTCAGCGCATAAAACGGGCAACGCGGATAGAAGGGATATTCCGTCGGTGAGCATTGGTAGAGCAACGCCGCGACAGTTCCGCCGAACGCCGCAATTGTGTGGGCTATGGCGCGCGCCGATATCATCCTGGGTAGCCTGTCATTTGCCGCTGCTTCATCTCGTTGATGCGCGTGAAGTGGTATTGGAAATAGAAAACCGAGAAGAAAAATGTCATGACTCCGCTCAAGCTTAGTCCGATTGGTTCGGCGGTGTTGAAGTGTTCTTCGATATCGCTGCGCATGGTAAATACGCCGTACAGGAAAAAAATGAAATAGGCCAAGTCCAGCATCAACGAGAGTGCTGGGAATCCGGCCGAGACATGTCCATTCGCGGACATAAAGCCTTGATAGCCACTCATGGCTATCAAAGCTACCCACAATCCCACCGCAATCGACAGGTACATCACGCCCTTGGTGTCTGGTTTTACTTTTTTGACCCACAGCAACTCCACCACCAGCCAGATCATGGAAAAAAGACCGCAGGTCAGAAAAGTAAGCAAAAGCACGATTGCCCAGTGCAGCGACGGCGGTGGGGGATATGCTGACGTTGGCTGCATCGCATATCCACTTGGTGCGCTGGAAGCCACGTTGCCACGGTAAACGGTTCCTGCTACCGGTTGCGGAGCCGCAACTGGAACGGGAATATTGCCTATCACCTGCGAAACTGCCACCCAATCCGCTAAACCCTCACTGCGGCACAAATCCGTAAGCAACACGTTTCCGGAGGCGACATATTTTTGCAAATCGGCCAATGAATATGGTCCGTATTCTTTTTCTTCGCGTTTAATGAAGTAGTTCATCGTGTCGCTCCTATGTCCATCCTCGCGTCAGACGAACTGCGTCCCGTCCGCGTCTTCGCTGGTGACACAAATCTCGATGATCGCCCAAACCCAACTAATGGCAGCTCCATAAAAACACGTCAGGAGCGACAAGCATAGTTGAATTGTGCCCTTTTTGACGTACCCGGCATAAAAATTGTGCACCCCAAACACCCCAAGAAAAATTCCCAGTAGCACAAACACTACCCGCGTTTTCGGCTGCGGCGCAGGAATGTAATGCGCCAGTGAATTCGGCATCGATGCTGACTGCTGGCTGGGTCCGGCTGGAGGGGGCGGAGCAGTCCCCGTTCCGATCAGCGGTGGCGGCGGAGCAGGCGGAAGCGGCGGCTGAGCGCCATCGTCAGTCTGCGGAGTTTCCAGCGCAGGCGGTTCCGCATTTGGCACCGGCGCGCGAAACGTCGTGTATCCGGAGCTAAGCGCAAGTCCCGGGCGGAGGATTGGCGCCGGCACCTGGCGCGTCACGGAGTTACCCGCCAAATCTGTTCCGCTAACGGTTACCTTCGCTTCATCGGACGGCGCATTCGCACATCCAAACACGGTGCAGCCGCCATTCTCGGCGTAGCAGTCTGCATGATGCGGCGTGCCGCAGCCCGGGCAATCTCTCCCTTCGCCCTCCGCTTCTCCTACTTCGGTCCGGCAATACGGGCAGATCGGATTCAATTCCGGTGCCTCTCTTGATAGCGGAACGCGTACCGCCCAATCTGCACTACGGCTCCAGCCATCAAGACCTGTTGCCGCACCGGCTGCCCGTTTACGTAGGTATCTCCGATCGCCCGCAACATAATGCGCGAACCTGTCAGTTCAATGATGGCGTGTTCTTTGGCGATGTTGCTGTCTTTGAATAAGTAGATGTCGCACTTCTGATCGCTACCGACTACGGTTCGCGGCTTGTACAAAATAAATTGCTTACCGGCCAGAGGCCCAGCAGTCACATAGAGCCAACGATCCTTGAGCGCACTCTCCACCAACCCGACGGCTACGCCGGTAGCCAATCCGACCAGACCGAAGCCCACCACTCGGCTTGGCGCTCCTCCATGTGTCAGCATCGCGATCGGATCAAATACGATTCCTCCGAGACCCGCTCCGATCACCCCGCCCAGCATCCCGTACAACATTTTTTTCGAAGACATGCCGACAATCCCGTAGACCACTCCGCCTGCGACGCCGAAGACCATCCACGCCAGCCCGCGTGTGACCCACACCGCTGGATTTCGATAGGTTTGCGCCCCCAACTCCGAACAAATGCCCAATCCGATCGCGTATATCAAATTTGCCATGAGTTCAAAAATAAATCCGAACACGATGCCCATGGGCAGACAGAGCGCTCCGCGCAGCAGCGCTTTTCTTGGCGACCGCTCCACGATGCTTTCCGCGATGCCGAATCCGACGCACAGCAGCGCCACAATCAGCGGAATCATTAAAAGATTTCCCCACCGGCGTGATCCGCCCTCCATGCTGTCCACAAAACGGGGCTCGCAGATTCCCCAACCAATAACTGCCCCCAATAAACCAGCGGCACCGAGATAAAACCAACCTTGTAGCAGAAAGCTCCCTTTTTCTTCGACTACCTGCGTTTTTGGATCTGACGCTTCGTTGATTGAACCGTAGCTTTTGGCGCCGCCCACAGTCTCTAGACCTGGCAGCGGCACACCGACGGCGCGAGCTTCCACGTTCGCCAGATCGTCCAGCGTGATCTTGATTGACTTGTCCTTACTGTCTGGGGACATTTTTGTCCTTCCCGCCATCGGGTTTCGACGCTGCTGGCGGCTGAGGTTGATCTGGCGTTGCTTTCGCTGGCGGAATCTTATCCGGTCTTAGCTCTGGTCCGTCGGTCAGGCCCGGAATGGTGACCGTGCCGTCCGCATTGATTCGTGTCCCGGGAGGTGCCGGTCTAACCACGCCGCGATAGAGATCGATGAAATAAAACATCGGCCTGGGAAAGAAAATCCAAGTTGCCACGACAGCAATTCCCATTAAGACCAGGTGCGATAACACTGAAAGTGTCCACTTCAACCACACCGGCGGGCCCACCTCGGTGACGTGGTTCTCTTGCGGCACATCGTCGTCTTCCATTCCGCCCACCGGCTCCGGCTTTCCCGTTTCGCCCGCTTCTTCGCCGCCTTTATCGTCCTTCACGTGAATTTCAGACAGTCGCTCAATTCGTTCACCGGCCCAACCAAAACACCCTTCCTCGTCACTATGCGGGTCGTATACCCACGCGACTTGAAGCGTCGAAGAAAAAAAATTCTTGTGAATGAAGGTATCGTGATCGGAAAGAAAAACGCCAAAACCCGGGTGCGAGTGATACCAGCCGACGATTCGCTCCTCTGGATAGTCCTTATCCTTTATCTTGTATATATGCTCCCACGTATCTTGGGTGAACGTAACGTAGGTGCCGGCCTGCGCCGCGTTTAAGCCTGGAATCCTCGCGGTGATATTGACCACGTTGCCTGTCTCTTCGCCGATCAGCACTCCGCAAACCTCCGTTTTGCTGTTCGAACGTGCGTGCTGCCGGATCTGACGCAGCACTTCGCCTTCGATCCTTACCTGCGGTTGTCTTTGATCCGGCTTCCGTTTACCCATCGCCCCCGCCAGCTTAGAGTTCCTCGCCTAGTACCGCCCGCTGGTCGCCTGCTATCAGGTATGCTTGCTCTTTTTCCGCCGTTCGAACCGTAAATACATCAAAAGGTGGCAGCCCAAGTTTGTCCAACTTCCGCGTACCGAAACTTTCTGCTCCTGAATATCCATGAATCGTTTTTACCACACGCATTTGACCATCGCGTGGACACCGCCCATATTCATATTTAATGCTGCCAACTGGCGCAAAAATTTCTTGCTGCGCACCACATTCCGGACATACCAGTTCATGCACAATATCCCGACTGAACTCAACCGCCGCATCGCTGGTGCCCAAATCCTTCAAGCCGCGTTGCCGCAAATCCTCCAGTGTCAACTCACCGGATTTCTGCGGAAGCTCCGTCACATTCTCAAACGTAAAATGGCTCATGCAATCGGCATTCGCCGTGTATTCCACTTTGTACGAAGTGTGATTTAGCCCCTCAAACACAAAACCGCTGCTGGCCAACGTCGGCATTCCGTGCAACAGTTTTACCGCTTCTTGCACTTCGATCCCGGCTATCACCGACGAAATCGTCGGCGTCGTGGCAATTTTTCCTTCGCTATTCGCTTCTCGCAGCAGTAAATTGCAGGACATCCGCTGCTCCAGCAATTTCCAGTCAGTTTCGCCAAGCGTGCATTCATAACACGGCGCTGCTCCGGCCACAAAAACTCGCGCCACTCCATTAATTCCCTCGATCGCGCCATCAATCCACGGCCGGTTCATCTTCCACGCGCAACGATTGATCCACAGCCGCGCTTCGCGATTGTCCAGCCCCGCCAGAATCACATCGCTCCACGCAAACAATCCCAGGCCGCAATCCTGCACCACATTAGCCACCAGTGGCTTCACCCTCGCGTTCGGCGCCAGCGCTTTCACGCTTCTCGCGGCCACGTCCGCCTTATACGAGCCCACATCGGTGCTGCGATACAAAATCGCCCGCGAAAGATTCGACTCTTCGATCTTGTCCAGATCGACGATCACCATCCGTTCGAATCCCAGCAGTGCCAGATTTTTAAGGATTTCGTTGCCCAGCGCTCCCGCGCCGATTACCAGCACCCGCGCCGATTGCAGCTTGCCCTGATCCCACCACGGAATCAGCCGGAACCGGCTATACCGGTCCTCGTGTACTTCCTCTTCGCCGACGCGTACCGGAATCGGCGGCGTCATCCTCAGCCTGCCGTAATTTCCGGCTGCAGTCGCAGGATGTCTCCATCCTTGACTCCCGCCTCCGCCAGCGTTTGCGAATCTTGAATCTGCTTTCCGGAATTCTTGTGATGGAATTTGTAGCTCAGCGGAGCGCCGTCCGGTCCGTTAGTTGGCAGTCGCAATTTCTGGATCAGCACCACGATAATTTTATTGCACGGAGCGTCGTCGGGCAGCTCCACCGGCACTCGCTTGTTTTCTGTCGAGTCATAAACCGTCACGTTGATCGTCGCCATCGTTTACCGGTTCCTGTGAATAGGTTTTTCAGGATTTCAGAGTACTTGCAGGCCCTGGGGTGAAGAAGTACGTACAAATCCTGATGTAAATCGATTCTTGCCGCTTCGCTGCCCTTGCCTTTACTTCTTCTCCTTATCCTGTTGCGTGTTAATCGCTTTCATATATTCCTGCAAACGCTCCCGCCCGTCCTTGGCGAACTCCCAGCCGGTCTCTTTTAGAATTGCCTGCGCAGTCACCGCAAAGTTCAGGTTTTCCGCGTTTGGCTGAAAACTTTTGTCCAGCGTCGAACTTACCACTCCCAGCAAATTTCCCTGCTGGTCGTACACCGGGCCGCCGCTGTTGCCTGGACTGACCGGGGCCGAAATTTGTAGCGTGCTGTTTTCCATCCGCGAAACAATTCCGGTGCTTAACGTGTATTTCAGCCCTTCCGGATGGCCAATCACAAAAATATTTTCCCCCTCTTTGGGTGTGGCTATCGGCTGTGCGAACTCCGCGCTGCCCGAGTGCCGCGGAATCCACACTAAAACTAGGTCTAGATTGGTGTGACGTGCAATCACTTCCGCGTCCGACCATACTCCCGACGCCAGTGAGAGCAGCGCTCGATGTTTGTCTTTTATTGTCCAGTTTCCCAAAGCGATTACGTGTCGCGCCGTCGCAAACAGATATCCTTTTTCGTTCGCTTCCAAAAGCAGACCTGCGCCATAACTGTTGGACAGCACCTCTCGCTTGGTGAAAAACGATTCTCCGGGGGTTGATATCACCGCTACCAGCGGTTTCAACTCCGCCGCAGCGTCCGCCCCGTTCAACTCTTTGCTCGCTGGCAAGGTAGGGAAGGCCATCCGTTCATCCAGTTCCGAAAGTCCGTTTCCGGCCATCGGCGCCTGAAATGATCCGCCCAGCGAGAAAAAAACCACCGCTCCGGCCGAAGTCAAAAATCCGCTGATTACCAAAAGCGTCGAAAGAAATCCCGTCCAGGCGTAACGGATTCGCGGCGTCTGTCCGCGAAACGCAATCCTCAGAATGATCGCCACCAGACATAACAGCGGCAGAAATAGCACCAGGATTCCCACGGATAACCGAGCCCACCATGGCACCGCTGGAGGCAGCTTCGGCTCGATGATCGCCGGCTGGTCCAGCACTTCCTTGATCTCCTTGATTTCATTGGGGCTTATGACAATCTTGTCCATCGGTCTCCAGAACCTTGCGGGACACTCTAGCCTATTCAGCTTTGTCGAAAGCGGTGCAAGGGTACGGGTGTTCGGATTGAACTTACTAGCCCTAAACTGTCACGTTATATACAGGTTCACCTCGTAAAGCGCAAGGGCACTACGGTTCTATCGTTTCCTGGCAGTATCGGACCACTGTCTTTGGTGCCGTTGGCCTTAATGGTGCTTCCAACTGATAAAGCAATCACACCATGGAATAGAACTGGGGGGACAGTAATACAAGATTCTTCAGTCAGGGTAGGAGATAGCGGCAACCTCAGAGCAACATCGCTAACCGCACTCAGCACAGAAGCTCAAGAAAATTGCCTCGGCGGCACCTTAAGTCTTGTAACCAACGATGGCAGTCACATGCTGGCCGCTAAGCAATTGCACGGACGGCAGATCGGCGTGATCACCCGCCTCGCGGGCGACCGCCGGCCATCCGGTAACGATCCCTCACTCGAAGAGTTTTAAGGACAGCCGTTCCGGCTCCGGTTGGGTATTGTCTGTGCCTCGAAACGCAGCGCCGGCATCCTTAGGCTGTCGCTCCTTTGTGTGCGATCCTATCGAGCATGCCCTCGCGACGTCCCAGCCTGTGGCGAGACCTCGATTTCGTTAAGCTGTGGATTGGCCAGACCATTTCCGAGATTGGATCTCGAATCACGATCGTCGCTCTGCCGTTGATCGCGGTGCTGATTCTAAACGCCAGACCTTTCCAAATGGGCATGCTTGCGGGAATCGGAGGCTTCACATCCTTGATTTTCGGTCTGGCGGCCGGATTGTGCGTGGATCGCCTACGACGCAGGCCCATCCTCATCGTCACAGACCTCGGCCGAGCAGCCGTTCTGGGCTCGATCCCACTCTCCGCGATGTTCGGAATTTTGCGAATGCAACAGATTTACGCCGTTGTGGCGGTAGCGGGAATCCTCACCGTACTCTTCGACGTTGCCTATCAATCCTATCTGCCCTCCCTAGTCGAGCGCGACCAAATACTCGAGGGCAATAGCAAACTCTCTTTCAGCAGCTCTATCGCCGAGATAGCCGGACCTGGTCTCACTGGAATCTTGGTTCAATTGCTCACGGCGCCGATCGCGATACTGCTCGATGCGCTTTCCTTTCTTGCCTCCGCGTTGACTCTTTGGCTGGTTCGCAAACCCGAGCCGCAAGTGGTTCCGACGCCCCGTTTGGGCGTTTGGCAAGAACTTACGGCCGGGATGCGTGCCATCGCAAAATCCCCAATACGTCGCGCACTAGCTGGCCACTCGGGCACAGCAGGATTCTTTGGGGGCTTCTTCGCGTCTCTTTATGTCCTGTATGTAATCAGCGATCTGCACCTAAGTCCCGCGCTCTTGGGCGCGGTGATGGCCCTAGGAGGAGTAGGAAATGTCATTGGGGCGGCGATAGCCCCAAGACTTATGCACCGCGCTGGTATCGGAGCGGCCCTCATAGGCTCGCTTCTGATCATGGGAGCCGCGAGCCTGATGATTCCTCTGGCCCATGGTTCAGTTGTGCGGGCAACGGCGTTTCTGATGCTTGCACAAGTGGGTGACGTTTGCTGGCCGGTATTTAATGTCTGCGAACTTAGCTTGCGGCAAGCCATAACTCCGGGTGAGGTGCTAGGCCGCGTGAATGCGGTGATGCAGATGCTAAATCGCGGCTTCCTGCCGATTGGGTCCGTAGGTGCCGGCATATTAGCTGAAATGATAGGCCTACGCCCCACACTGGCTCTAGGAGCAGCAGGCTTACTCCTGTCGAGTCTGTGGCTTGTGTTCTCCCCAATTCGGACGATGCGCGATTATCCTCAACAAGAGAATCGCTTGATTGCGCATCAGATCCTCGAAGTCTGAAGCGATCTACGTGATCCCATTCGGAAAGTTTCAGGATCATCAACGTCAGCGGTCTGAAAGCCAACGCATCGTCAACAAGCCGGAAGTAATTCGGTTCCTTCCGGTTTGCCCGTGATACAGACATAATTGCGACTGGGTTGTGAGCTAACCCCGAAACGATGACCGTCCCCAATGAAATTCTTGCCCGGCGTCTCCTGAAGCAGGTGGAGTTGTGTGAAAGACTGGGCTCACAGCTCCATTCAAACTTGTTGCTCCAATTCTTGATGTGGTCTTTTACCACTCCGCGGCGGAGATCATTACAAGCAGGCTTCCGCCAAACAAAATAGACGGTGCTCGAAAAGATTCCTCCATCATCGCTAAAGGAACATCGGGCGGCCGCTTCCGCAACGAAGGTGTTGCAGACTTAGGAGAATCTGAATGGTTTACGACGTTGTGATTGCAGGTGGTGGACCCGTAGGTTCATTTCTGGCCTGCGAACTGCGACTGGCCGGCGTTTCCGTACTTCTACTGGAGCGGATGGAAGACCCTCATTCGCCCCTGAAGGCTGGATGGATGGGAATGCGCGGCCTCAACTTTCCGTCTGTCGAAGCCTTCTATCGCCGGGGTTTGCTGGAAGACGTCCGTGCAAGCGCTCTGGGCTGGATGAATGCGGGTCCAAACCCGGGGATG
>Ga0157376_10002251_pt1 | contig 13019 bp, 9 predicted proteins | sample M45metaG_FD_121801 | JGI IMG/M metagenome (GOLD analysis project Ga0157376, IMG submission 121801) | Miscanthus rhizosphere microbial communities from Kellogg Biological Station, Michigan, USA - M4-5 metaG | ecosystem: Host-associated > Plants > Roots > Rhizosphere > Soil | place: USA: Michigan... | reverse complement strand
CTACGGCGATATGGAGCGCTGAAAATAAAGACAGCCCTGCCAAAGGCGCGGTACCCAAGTGGTAAGGGAGAGGTCTGCAAAACCTTTATGCGCCGGTTCGATCCCGGCCCGCGCCTCCAAACTTTCAATGAGTTACAGGTCTAAACGCGCCTCGCGCAAAAGGCGTTGTAGCGAGAAATGTAGCTAGTGGCTAACGCTTCCTGCTCTTTGTGCCTTTCATTGGATCAATGTTGCCGAGACAGCCTGAATCGATTTCTGAGCCTCAATTTGTTTTCCATTCACGAACTCCTCCAGACGTTTTACAGCTGCTGTCTGGTGCTCTTGGGTTGGGTGCGCGTAGCGAAGGACCATCTGGATCTTGGAATGGCCCAACAGAGCCGCCAGTGTCACAAGGTCAATGCCGGATTCAGCCGCCCGTGTCGCCCAGGTGTGGCGCAGATCGTAGAGACGGAACGGAGGAATTTTGCTTTCGCTTACCGCCCGGTCATGTGCATTGTTCACCTTTGGGATGGGTCGCTCAGTGTCCGTCTCACAAGGGAACAAGTAACGAGTTTTCAGATCGGCCAGACGCCGCGCCAACACATTCCTTGCTGCGCTTGTGAGCGGTACACGACGGCGGGCCACCGCCCTCGCCTGACCCCTTCTCCCACCAATCCCAGGCGGGACGACTAATGAGGTTGAACCATTCACGGAGGATGAACACCGTTCTCTTGAAAGACGCTTCGTTGGTACCCGCCCAGAACGGTCCATATTCTTGAACCTCCTCTCCCTTGAGCCTTGCCACAAAGAGGTCCGTTCGTTCGAGCGCACCAAACATCCCCGTAATCGTAATGCAGCGAATTGCATCTTTAGACTCGTCTGCAGTCTGAATCCTCCCGCAGAAAGGCGACTTCTTATCAGCTCCCAACTCTTGAATTGCTTTTGAAACTACAGCACTGACGCGTTCGACGATCTTATCGGAGTCCCAGTGCAGTTCTGCATAGAGTTCCAGCAGTAGTGACTGCTTGACGTGCTTTTGTTTAGCATTTATATCGATAAAGAGCTGGGCCTGCTTACTTGGCGCCAGGCCTTCAAACGCGAGCACGGCAACCGGGCTGTATTTCCGCAGTGGAATGGGACGTCTCGCCTCGGCAGGTATTCGAGACAACGCGCCGGAAATTGGGAGAAACTCCCGATAACAGCGTTTATCGATACCTGGCGTCAGTACGCAAATCGAACTGAATCACGGAGTTCATCTTTAAATTGAGATGTCCCACGAGCGTCGATTTAGCCGGCCTGCGGATCAACGCATCCTAGTTCGTTCCTTTGAGATGAGTTTTGCTCGCTCGGCGAACGATTTCCACAACAGCGGACATATCTTTCTCCCCGAGTCCTTGTTCTTCGGCTTGGCGGAAGAGTTCTTGAGCGGGAGAGGACATGGTGACATTAATGCCTAGCTGAGCGGCGGCCGCACGGGCATAGCGGAGATCCTTGGCCATGAGGCGGAGAAGAAAATTTACATCGTAAGTGCGGCTAGTCATCCGTTCCGACATCGCTGACAGTATGCCGCTGCCTGGTGCTCCTCGCTTAAGGAATTCGAGAGCAGTCTCGAGCCGAAGCCCCGTTTGTTCCATCCAGACGAGCGCCTCCGCGAAGGATGTGACCTGCACTGCGCATAGAAAATTGTTGATGAGTTTCAACTGTGCTCCGCTCCCGACTGGGCCCAGATGCAAAATCTCTTTGCTCATGCACTGCAGCACGGGTGTCACTGCGGCAAGTGTCTCCTGGTCGGCACCGACGAGGAAATTGAGCTGGCCTGCCTCGGCCTGGGTACGACTGCCGGTGACGGGAGCTTCTGCCATGCACAAGCCGCGCTGCATGACTGCCTCGTTCAACTCGCGTATCCAATCCGGGCTGAGAGTGCTGCACTCGGTAGCGATGCTTCCGAAGGGCATGGCCGCCAGAGCGCCATCCTGTCCTAGCCATGCAGCACGCGAAGCCGCATCATCGGCCAGCATCGCAAGAACGACGGCCGAGTTCTTCACGGCTTGTGCGGGGCTATCAGCGACCGTCGCTGCCGTATGCGTTAAGAGCTCCACTTTCGCCTTTGTCCGATTCCAGACGGTCAATGGGAAACCGGCCTTTAGCAGGTTCGCCGCCATGCCGCGGCCCATCGTGCCCAAGCCCAATAATGCGATGGATGGCTTCATGTTCGTTGTTCTCCGGTCATTGCATCACTTGCACACGCAGTGGCGTTGTCAGCGGTTCCTCCGCGATCACTGTGTTTCGCAGAGGGCGGCCAAATTCCACAAACTGAATCTCAGTAACATCTCCGGTCTTAAGAAGGATGCCCTCGCCGAAGGACAGAGAATCGGCGCCCATGAAATGGATATGCACCAGGCCGGGCTGGCGATGAGCAGCGAATTTGAAATGGTGATGCTCGATATTGGCGAGGCTGTGGCACATATTCAATTCGCCCGTTCGAATCTGCTTCTCCCAGATGGAGTCGCCGTTGCGCAAGATGCGCACAACTCCGGGCACATCGTCGAAACGGGCGTCCACCACCAATTCCGGACCGATGCTGCACGTCCGAAGCTTCGAACCCGCCAGATTGAGATAATTGAGGCGTTCGAAGACGTGATCGGAAAATTCGTTTCCGGCAGCCATACCGATTCGCCAAGGGGTACCGTCGTCCGCGATCATGTAGATGGCCGCAACTTCAGCTTCTTCTCCTCCGTCTTCGGCGAAGCCTGGAATTGGAAGCGGTCCGAAGGGAGCCTGGACAATCGAACCGTCGCCTTTGTAAAACCACTCCGGCGCGATCCCGATCTTGTCGTCGGAGGGCCGCCCTTGTTGACGGCCCCATTCGAACATGCGCATGCTGTCCGTCATCTGGGCCTCCTCTTGCGCGGTCGCTGCAACGTGCATTGCCTGGCGGTCGCGTGCGCTGCCCAGATGTGTGAGGCCAGTCCCCGAGATGTGGACGCGATGCGGGTTGCCATCACAGTCGATGGGGGGCAGCAGTGTCCAATCCGACTTGCCGTCATAGATTGCGTCGTAGCTCAGGGCTTCGTCAGTCGCAAGCCATGTGGCGAGTTCGGAAAGCCGATGCTTCTCAGAGAGCGCTCTCTCTGCCAATGCGAGGGTAGAGTCCACTTCACGCAACAGAACAAGATCGGGCTCACGAACAACCGCTACGCGCCGCCGCGTCGCATTCTGAATTTGAACCAGGTGCAAGGAAATGCCCTTTCTACTCGATGATCTTGAAGCGTTTCAGAGATTCCTCGTTGACGGTGAGGCCTAGACCTGGGGTGTTCTCGTCGAGATCGATGTAGCCTCGCTTGGGCACGGGCTCTCCGTCGAAGATATACCAGAACAGTTCGTTGCCTACTTCAACGTCTACCTTGGGAAAGAACTCGGCAATGGGTGAATTCAGACTGGCCATTACGACGTGATAGTTGTGCATCTGTCCGGCGTGCGGCACGACGGGCACCTGGAACGACTCGGCAAGTGCGGAGATTTTGCGTGCCTGGCTGATGCCTCCGACCCTGTTGGTATCGAACTGGATTGTGTCGAGCGCATCTTCCTCGAGAAGTGAGCGAAATCCGAAGATCGTGTGTTCGTGCTCGCCGCCCGCGATGGGGACACGGCCATATTTCTTCAACTCGCGATATCCGCGCGTGTCGTCCGGGATGACAGGTTCCTCGAGCCAGCGGATGCCGAACGGCTGAAGCAGCGGCAGCATTCGCTTCGCATAATCGAGGGTCCAGCCCATGTATGCATCGGTCATCAGGTCGATGCCATCACCGATCACCTCGCGAACGTTGCGGACGAGTTCCACGTTCTTCATCATGCCTTCGCGGCCATCCATCGGACCCCAGCCGAAACGCAGCTTCATGGCAGTGTAGCCTTCGTCTCTGTAGCGCTGGGCCTCGGCGCGGAGTTCATCGATTGACATTGCGTAGAGCCGGCTCGCATAGACAGGAATGCGCTCCTTTGTACGCCCACCGAGCAGGCGATACACGGGCTGATTCGCATCCTTCCCAAGAATGTCCCAGAGAGCGATGTCGACAGCAGAGATGGCGGTCATCGCCACGCCCTTTCGTCCGAATGCTATCGTGCGGCGATACATCTGCTGCCACAGGAATTCTGTATCCCAGGGATCGCTGCCCAGCAGGATCGGCTTGAGGTAGGTATCGATCAGAGCCTTCGTGACCAGGGGCGAAAGCGCGGCATTTCCCAATCCGATGAGGCCGCTATCGGTGAAGACCTCAACCAGCAACCAGCCGTGAAACGAGAAATTGCCCATCGAGGCTTGGCGATAACTCACCAGGTCCATCGGGTTTGTACAGAAATGCGGCGGGAGGGGTACCGTTTTGCCCTCCCATTGAACGACGCGTGTGCGAACTTCAGTGATCTTCATATTCAGGCCTCTATTTCCCTGAGGTCGCTGCTGATTAGTGGTTGAATTTTGCCGCCGGCCAGAATGATTGCAAGAAATCCGACGAGATGGAAGCTGCCGACAAGTATAAAGAGAGTTTGATAGCCGAAACCATGCTGGAGCACGTAACCTGCCACGACTCCGAAGATCGCTCCCCCGATCGCTCCGCCAAAGCCGATGAAGCCCGAAACCGTGCCTACCGCGGAGAGCGGCAGGATGTCTGCGGGTACGGTCATCACCAACCCGGACCACGACTGCTGGCAGAAGAAAGCGATGCTGAACAGCGCCAGGGCAAAGTGAACGGGAACCAGTGGCACCAGCATCACCACGGGCATGAATGCTGCGCTCAATCCGAGCGCCGCTTTTCGCGCTTGATCGATGCTGAGGCCTCGCCGCAGAAGACGGCTGGAAAAATAGCCGCCGAGAAAGCTCCCGATGCCTGAGGCCGCATATGGGATCCATGCATAGTAGCTGACCTGTTTGATATCGAAGTGGCGCGCATCATATAGGTACTTGGGAAGCCAGAAAAGGAGAAAGTACCATGCCGAATCGCTCATGAACTTGGCGAAGATCAGCACCTGGACAATACGTATGGAGAGCAGCTTGCCAACGGGAATGGGACGAACCCATTTGTGCGCGTCAGCAGAACTGGCGCGGTAGGACAGAGCCCACCAGAGAACCCAGGCTATGCCGATTGCGCCGGCGACATAGAAAACCGTTCGCCATCCGCTGTGCAGCAATACGATGCCAATCAGCGGCGGGGCCAGTACGGACCCGACCGCCGTTCCTGCATTGATGATGCCCACGGCGGTCGAACGATGTTCGGGAGAAATCCATTCGGCCACGACGCGGATGGCGGCTGGAAATCCTCCTCCTTCACCCATGCCGAGCAAGAAACGCGCACACAGCAGCAGACCGAAACCCGATGCAACTCCATGCAGGGCGCAGGCGATCGACCACCAGAGCATGATCAGCATGAAGCCACGTCGAGTGCCGAGCATGTCGAGCAGACGTCCGCCACCGATGTACAACGCAGCGTAGGAAAGCAGAAACGCAGTCTGGAGATACGAGAACTGCTGATCCGAGATCGGAATATTCCGTTGAATTGCGGCGATGGCGACGGGAAGCGTTTGACGATCGAAGTAGCTTATCGCAATTGCGACTGTGACAAGGACGACAGGATACCAGCGATTCTCACGCCCCGAACCTGGATGGATTGCTGTTTGCGTTATCAATGCGTAATGTCGCTCCTCGCCAAACTCTACAACAAAGCCAAAGCTCGAGAGGGTGAATCGGTCGCCAGATTACGCGATTTTGAAACGTCAAAATGCCGATTGTGCCAGGCGTTTCTTTTGCACAATGGCGAAGTAGGGCTGGTTCGAAAGCACCTTATCGAAACCCGGATACATCCACTTCACTCCCCCGGCGCCTGCAAGCTCGAAGTAGTACTCGAGCCCAAAGTCGCTTCTGGTGTACTCCGGCGGGATCGTGGCGGTATATGTGCCGTCTTCACCATTCAAGTCAAGCACATTCCAACGCTCTGCCTGGTTTACGTGGCGATAACGAAGGCGAACAGAACGCACCGACTTGATGCCTTCTCCGCTCGACTTGCCCGAAATGAAAAGCTTCACTTCGAGCGCATCTCCCGATGTGAATTTGTCTTGCGGAGTGTGACTGCACTTCACCGGAACGGCTAGTGGCATTATCCCGGCAATGGTACTCATTTCTTCTATAGCCGCTCGGCGCGAGATTGGCACAGCTTTGTTCCAATGAATCCTCGTCTTCATTGCCGCCAGATCGCAATCAATTCCGGGCAGCCTGTCGAGCCAGTGGCCGCTCCGCTTGGGGATGCTGCCATATGACACATTTGCGCGATACACATTCTTCGCACGTTCCGCCATCATTGCCCACGCTTCTCTCGCCTCTTGATAATGCGCGAGTGCTGCGTCGCCTGCGCTTGTGTCGCCCGCCTGCTGGAAGACATCGTAGAGCACTGCGCTGCGTAGTTTATGCGCGAAGAAGCTCCCCAACCCGATCTGGATAAGCACATCCTCCTCAATCCGCCGGAATGCACCTCCGCCACGAGCCCTTACCGTACCCGCTGCTGCATTCAACCAATGCTTCGCACTGTCGACGCACTGCTCCACCCATCTCGCCACGTCGATGGGTGAATACTTCGCGCTCGGCTCGCGATGAATCAACGACTTCACATACTCGGCTACCGTGGAGAACATCTGTGGATCGAGCGGACTGACGGTTCCGAATATCTTCGGAATCGGAGTATCTCCGTAAGGAGAGGGTTCGCTGCCCTCCACGACGGGCATATTCGTTGGTAGTTCGTACCAGAGATCATGGTTGCTCGCCGAAGGCAGATGAGCCGAGGTAAGCAGCGGAAGAATCCGGGATGCGTGCGCGAGCGAGGCCTCTGTCGCCTCAGTTCCGGCGCCAAAATTCTTGCGCATGGCCCGACGCCACGTCTCCGGGTCTGCATCGGGGCTGTACAGTTTGCGGCCCCATACGCGGTAATAGAGATCATACTTTTGCCAATCTTGCCTCGGATTTAGCGACGTATCGGAGTAAGCGCACCGTCCCCCCGGCTGGCCGGAGCCCTCTCGCCCTTTGAAAGTCAAAGGCTCCATCAGTTCGAGACCAGCAGCTCCGCAGAAGCTGGCCGTTCGGCCGTACGCCGCAGCCATCTCGGGATCTACTGAAAGCAAATGCCGCTGCGTTCCCGGCCACAGGCGAAACCACAGCTTGTAACGCGCACCTTCGCGGAGGAAATCCGCATAGCCGTAGCGGGTGAAGCTCCGGGAGCCGCTGCTGAAGCGGAACAGCGCTTCATTTGACTTTGAGAGCGTTCCGTGAGGAATCTCCAGAGAACGAATGTCAGCCTGCTGATATCCGAGGCTCTGATGCTCGGCAGAGTATTTTGCTCCCAACTTGACCGGCATCCCTGTAGCCACTGCAATGTCGATCATTTTTTCATCCACGCCTTTGGCGTGCATATCGATCTCGATCGTGCGGCCCGCCCCGGTTATTGCCTCAAAAACGGTCTGCCAGAAGTCGTAGCTTCCTTCGGGGATCCCGCTTTCGCCGTGCACGCGCATAGTGAGCCCATGTATCTGGGGGCACTCCCGCAGAATTACGGCGAGTGCATCGCGGCAGTAACGCGCGTGATTGTCAGGGGTTAAGCCTTCGATGCGGTGATAGGCATGCGGACTGTCGGTCCACTGGTATGCGTGGGTCCAGATGCCCAGCTGAAATTGCAGTCCCCTTGCGGCTGTTTCGGCCGCAATGAAACGGAGAGTCTGGAGATTCTTCTCGCGCTCGTCGGTGGTCAGCGCCTTCGGAGTTGCGAGTTTGACTCCGCCAGCAGTCGCGAACTCCATTACGCGGACTTGTGGATAGCCAGGCACCTCGACAAGATACGGATAGACGAAATGAAAGTAGTCGTCTGTCACCCCGCGCGGAAAGTCATACTCCAAGCCGAAGGCGAACGTGAACCGATTGAAGCGGCTCGTAACCAGGTGGTCGAGGTATGCGCTCCAAAACTCGCGGTCGTAGTACCACGGCTTATCCTCTAATTCACTGCAGAAATAGCGACTCACGCTGCGGACTTCGTTCGCCGGCTTTTCTTCAATGGGGTTCGCCAACTGCAACGACTCGAATGGATCGTCGCCAAACAGGACCCGTTCAGCCAATTCCAGGAGCGCGTAAACAAACCCTCTTGGATCGCTGGCGGAAACGAGAACCGCTGGTACGCCGCCGACCTTTCCGCCCGTCATTCTTTGACCCTCGGGGGCGGGACTCATTGTTGTGCGCGGGAACCCTCGAGCAAGAAGCGAATCCCCATTGGCTACAACGATGCAAAAGCCCGCGCCTTCCGCCGCATCTACAGATCGAACGATTTCATGCTTCACGCCTTTCGCGCCGAGAGCCTCACCTAGTCGAGCGATGGCTCTCATCGCCGGCACGCTCGCTGCTGCTGAATTTTCCGGATCGACGATGAGACAAATTCGCTTTTGAGGCGCCGCGATACCAGCCTGAGACAACCCGCACACCCCTGCCGCGCCGGCGAGTTTAAGAAAGTTTCTGCGAGGCATCGCGCGAACCGCATCAGGCTTCATTTGCAGAAGACTCCGAAATGAATTTGGACTGAGAATCTATCTAAGCCGATGCTGCAGCCGTATTGTTTTCGCGGCTCCTACGCATCGTCGGCTAGAATAGCAGCCGATATCGAAACGGTGTTGGAGACCCTCGTTCTCGGCCAAAGCGGTACGAGTATGCTGATCTGCTCCGGATAATCCTGCCCATGAATAGACGAAACTTCCTCAAGGAATCGATGGTAGCTGGCGCCGGCCTTCATTTATGTGGTGTCTCGAGCGCGTTTGCTTACAACGCCGTTGAGTCTGAGCGCGAGCCGGGAGTCATGCCTCTGCTGGTGGACACGGACCGGGTTACAACCTCGATCGATCAGCGGATCTATGGACAGTTTCTCGAGCACATCAACCATTCCGTGGAAGACGGGCTTTTTGCAGAGCAGATTCGCGGCGCAGGTTTTGAGGGCGAAGACTCCAAGACGTATTGGGAATCCTTCGCGGACCGCGGCGAGGCTGGTATTGCTAACGTCGACTTCCAGAATGGCACGAAGAGCGTGCGCCTGCGCGTCGATGGGGGAAGCGCGGGAATCCGGCAGCGCCGTCTCTTTCTGGACGCGGGTGTGAAGTACGATGGATCACTTTGGCTGAAACGCGAGGATGGGTCGCCGAAGTTGACGCTTGGAGTCAAGACTGCCGGGGGCGAATCAATCGCAAGTCTTCCACTAGTAGTGAAGGGTTCAGATTGGCAGGAAGTTTCGTTCGCATTTACCGGCCATGTACGGGACACGCAGGCGTCTATTGAGATCGTGGCAACCGGGAAGGGCGCGATCCTTCTGGATTTCGTTTCGATGATGCGTTCGGATGCTCGTCGGGATGGCAAGCTGCGGCCAGATCTGTTGCAGGCTCTCAGTGATCTTCGTCCTTCGTTCATCCGGTGGCCCGGCGGATCGTTTGCTTCGACATATAAATGGCAGGAAGGCATCGGCGCCTATGCCGCTCGCGGCTATCATCCCAATCTCTTTTGGGGAGGCTACTCAGACTACTTCGGTTTCGGGACAGATGAGTTTCTCGGCCTCTGCAAAAGAGTTGGCGCAGAACCATTGATCGTATTGGCGGCGCCCAGTACAAAACCGGATCAGGTTGAATATGCCATGAACTGGGTCCGCTATCTCAATGACCCGCCATCCACGGAGTGGGGACGAAAACGCGCGGCCAACGGCAATCCGGAACCGTACGGGGTCACATTATTCCAGATCGATAACGAGCCAATGAACAACGGATTCACTCCGGAGACTTATGCGGAGATTGTCAACGTATACGGGAGATGCTTGCGCGAGGTTGCTCCGAAAGCACGTATCGTGGCGTGCGGCCAAAAGCGGTCCAGCGACATGGACTGGAGCGAGACGGTCATCGATCTAGCTGGAAAGAACTTCGACATTCTTGGTTGTCATAACTACGAGTACGAACCCAATAACTTTGAAACTGGATTGACGCGCATTCGCGACTATCTTACAAAGCTGCGAGATTACATACGCGCTTCAAAGCATCCGCATATTGAGATCGGCGTCCTCGAATGGAGCCTGCAGCACACCTACGACTGGCGTGCGGGCCTTCATACAGCGGGAAGCCTCATGCTCTTTGAAGAGCTCAGCCCGGGCCTTACGATGAGCTGCCCGGCGTTGCTGATGCGAAATACCACAGACGATCCGAAGTGGACTTCCTTTATCTATCACGATCACGTTTCCTGGTTCCCGGGTGCGGGGTATGTGGTGGAGAAGTTGTTCCGTGAGCACTATGCAGAGCGGTTTCTTGCTTCTGCAATGGGCGCAATTCGAGATGTCCCTGACCGCGGCCGCTTGTTTGAGAAGATTTCGACTTTTATACCGGAGCAATGGGCACCCGGCTCGACCGAAGCGATCGCCACAATGAGCAGTGATGGACGCCGAATCGTCATCAAGGCTGTCAACTACTCGGCCCAGCGAAATGCATTGCTGGTCAGGCTGCAGGGCGCCGGACTTCCAGCAAAAGCTGTGGCTACGCTGCACACTATTAGCGCGCATCTCACGGACTCCGCCTCACTGGAACATCCGGATGCGATCGCGCCAAAAAGCCGGACACTTTCGTACGCCAAAGAATTCTCTGTCGATCTAGAACCATTCATGGTCGCGCTTGTGGAGATTCGCGCTGAGTAAAAGCGCCACAGAACTGGACCGGGCGTTTATCATAGCTCTGCACTGGGGACCCGACCAGAATGAAGACGACATTTGCATTCGGCAAAAGCGGCATCGGGGTGGATGTCCCGGACACCAGCAATTGCGCTGTCCTTGAGAGCCGGTATGTAAAGCCGCTCGCCGATGCGAACGGCTCGCTGCAACAGGCTCTCGACAATCCGCTGGCGTCTCCGCCACTTAGCGACCTTGCCAAAGGCAAGAAGCGAGTCGTCATCGTGGTGTGCGACATAACGCGTCCTGCGCCGAATTCCATAACGTTGCCGCCTCTGCTCGATCGGCTTCACGGATCGGGAATCAGCAGGGACGGAGTGACAATTCTGATCGCAACGGGCTTGCATCGAGCCGCCACGCCGACCGAAGTGGATCAGATTGTCGGCCCCGAAATTGCCAGATCCTACCGAATTATCAGCAATGATGCGCGAGCCATTGGGCTGCATCGCTATCTCGGAACTACAAACCGCGGAACGCCTATTCATATTCACAACGACTTCGTGGATGCCGATCTCCGGATCACGCTCGGCTTCATCGAGCCGCATCTGATGGCCGGCTATTCGGGAGGACGCAAGCTGGTCGTTCCCGGAGTCGCAGCGGAAGCGACGATCAAGACCATTCACTCTCCCCTGTTCATGCGTGAGCCCCTGGCCACTGAAGGCTCCATCGACAGCAATCCCCTGCACAAGGAGTTGCTGGAGATCGCTCGAATTGCGCGTCACGATTTCATTCTTGATGTGACGTTGACGCGCGACAGGCAGATATCCGGGGTATTTGCAGGCGATCCTGTGGCTGCCCATGAGGCCGGCGTTCGTTTCGTTCAGGATTCCTGTCTTGCGTATCTCGAAGAACCGTCTGACCTGGTGATTACGAGTTCAGCCGGTTTCCCTCTCGACCTCACCTACTATCAGAGCGTCAAGGCGGTGACGGCCGCACAGCACCTTATCAAAGAAGGCGGAAGAATCCTCGTCGTCGCGGAGTGCGCTGAGGGAGTGGGCTCTACGGAATTTGCGACGAGTCTGAAGGAGATTTCGTCTTTCGAGACATACCTCGACGAGATTGCCCGTCCGCCCGTGCAGATCGATCAGTGGCAGGTTGAGAAGCTGGCGCTGGCGGCACTTCGAAGCGAACTCTTCTTTTACACACCCGGCGTTCGGGCGGAAGATCTCGGCATCATGGCAAATCGATACTTCCCCACCCTGGACGAGGCAGTCACGGCTGCGACTGCCAATCTCTCCCGAAGCGCAAGAGTCCTTCTTGTGCCCGAAGGCCCGTACACTTTTGCCAAGGTTCGCCGATCAGTCAGCGCATCTCAATGACCGTGCTACACTCAGCCCTGCATTGCATCCGACTCACACTACTGAAGCCAGACAGGCGCTAATGTCCATACCGATCAAGCGCTTCGTAGATCGTGTGCCTGGCGGCATGATGACGCTGCCCCTTGCAGCAGGCGCTATCCTGGCCACCTTTGCACCAAAGGCGCCAGGCATGTTCGGTTCCTTTACCGGCGCTCTTTTCACCGGCTCGTTGCCGATACTTGCGGTCTTCTACGTCTGCATTGGCGCGACAGTTTCTGTTCGCTCTCTTCCGGGCGTACTTAAAAAAGGCGGAGTCCTGCTCGGGACGAAGGTCTTGCTCGGTATTGCCGCGGGAGTTCTCGTCGGGCATTTGATCGGAATAGAGCCGGTAGCGGCCGGATGGTTCTCCGGCTTCTCAACCCTCGCCGTAGTCGCAGCCATCAATGACACGAACGGCGGCTTGTACATGGCCCTGATGAACCAGTTCGGTCGCGCGGAGGATGCGGCCGCCTATTCAGTTATGTCGCTCGAATCTGGTCCATTCCTGACGATGGTCACTCTTGGTGTAGCTGGCTTGTCGGCGTTTCCGTGGCAAGCCCTGGTTGGCGCAATTCTGCCGCTGGCGATTGGCATGCTTCTCGGCAATCTCGATCCCGATCTTCGCGAATTCCTCGGCAAGGCAGCTCCGGTGCTGATTCCGTTCTTCGCATTTGCATTGGGAGCCACTCTCAATCTCAAACTCGTCTGGAAGGCGGGCCTCTCCGGACTTGCGCTGGGAATCACCGTGCTGATCCTCTCCGCTTTCTTCCTCGCGATTGCGGACCGACTGAGCGGCGGCAAAGGGACTGCGGGTATAGCGGCCTCAACAACCGCCGGAAATGCGGCGGCTGTCCCTTCTCTGGTGGCAGCAGCGAACCCGAAGTACGCTGCTGCAGCGGCTCCCGCCACGGTCCTTGTGGCTTGCAGCGTAATTGTCACT
>Ga0157376_10002248_pt1 | contig 13024 bp, 12 predicted proteins | sample M45metaG_FD_121801 | JGI IMG/M metagenome (GOLD analysis project Ga0157376, IMG submission 121801) | Miscanthus rhizosphere microbial communities from Kellogg Biological Station, Michigan, USA - M4-5 metaG | ecosystem: Host-associated > Plants > Roots > Rhizosphere > Soil | place: USA: Michigan... | reverse complement strand
GCCACGCGATTCGACTTTCGTGTCCATCATCGTGCAGGCCATCGATTCGATTCCATCCGGATCGTATACAAAAGCCGGCCGATCGTGCTTGCGGGCTGCCGCCTGTCCAGGCGTACCGCTACGGCGGCGGTGCGGTCGCGCCGCGCATCAGCGCTTCGACCGAGCCGAGCGAGGCCGACACGAACGGGCGCGAATCGAGCGCCGCATTGACCGCATCGACGAGTTCCTCGCCGGCCGAGTTCTTCAGCACGTAGCCGTGGCCGACCGCAAGCGCCTTGCGTGCCAGCGCGCGATCATCGTGCACCGTCACGAACACGATGCCGATCGAAGGCTGGTGCAGAGCGATCTCCTGCGCGGCCTTGAGACCGTCCATGCCGGGCATGCTGATGTCGGTGACGACGACGTCGGGCTTCATGCGCAACGCGGCCTTGACCAGCGCTTCGCCATGGACGACGACCCCAACGACATCGAACGCGCCCGCAAGCAGTCGACGCAGCTGCTCGGCGACGTGGGGATGGTCTTCCGCGAGGAGAATTCTGGGACGGTTCATCGCCCTGCCGGCTAACCGTTGGGGCGAGCATGGTCGCCGGCAGGCCGGACTTCTAGCGAAATTGAACCGCTATGGAGTAAGTAAAATTACTTCACGCTAAGTAAAACTACTCGGTAATCCGGCGTTTTTCAGAACAGAAGGCCAAGATCCTCCGAACGGCGCACCAGTTCGAGCGTCGAGTGCACGCCGAGAATCTGCATCATCGTGTACTTGTGGGCTTCGACCGTGCGCACCGACAGCCCGAGATCGGCCGCGATCTGCTTGGATCGCAGGCCGCGTCCGACCAGGCGCAACACCTCGCGCTGCTTGGCGGTGAGGTTGTGGATCTCCTGCAGCTGGCTCGACAGATAGCGCGCGCCGAGCGAGGGCGTCACGTAGATGCCGCCGGTCAGCACCTGGCGCATGGCGGCGACGAGATCCTTGCCGGCCGCGTACTTCAGCACGTAGCCGTTTGCGCCCGAGCGCATGGCCGCAGCCGCGAGCGCGGGCTCGGCGTGCATCGTCAGAAAGATGAAAGGCACGCGCGAGCCTTCCGAGCGCAGCTGTTTGAGCACATCGAGGCCGCTCATGCCGGCCATGCTGATGTCCGAGACGACGATGTCCGGATTGAGCCTGCGCACGGCATCGAGCAGCGCTTCGCCATCGCTGGCGACTTCGAGAAGATCGAAATCGTCGTCCAGGATGCGCTCGATGCCCTCAGCGACCAGACAATGATCGTCGGCGATGACGACGCGCGGCGCTCTTGGTTTCCTCAGCGCGGTGGACGCGGCAACCGCAGCGGTATTCGTACGCATATGTGTGTCCCCTTGCCCGGACTCGTACTCAGGTGAAAGCTACCCCCCAACAACTTGGCCCTTTCCTCGAGGCTCAACAGGCCAAGCCCACGTGGCTTGCCTCGATCGCGATTCGTGGTGAAGCCGACGCCGTCGTCGACGACATCGAGCTCCGCAGCGGCATCCACGATCGCCAGCCTGACATCGATCTGTTTCGCGCGTGCGTGCCGAACCGAATTGGCCAGCGCCTCCTGAGCCACGCGATAGACGCACAAGGCAACCGCATCGGGCAGATTGTCCGCGTTCGGCATCACGCACAGGTCGATCGCCGGCCCGTTGCGGTGGCGCTGCGTGTTGCACAGCGATCCGAGCGCGGCGTCGAGGCCGGTTTCGTGCAGCATGCTCGGGTGCAGGTTGTGCGAAATCTGGCGCACATCCTCGCTGAGCGAAATCAGCTCGTCCTGCACGTGGGCGAGATCGGCCTTGCTGTGCTCGTCGGCATGGCGGCGGATCGAGCTCAGCTCGATCGACATCGAGGCCAGGCGCTGGTTGACGTCGTCGTGCAGATCGCGCGCGATGCGCGAGCGCTCGAGTTCCTGCGCTTCGAGCAGGCGTCCGGCGAGCTCGCGCACCTCGCGGCTCGAATCCACCAGCGCGCGGCGCATGTCGACGCGCTGCTCGATCAGCACGGCGAGCAGCCACGAGGCGATGCCCATCGCGACGATCCACGATTTCAGCGCGAGCGCCGTCAGCGAGGCATTGGCGTCGATGAAGGGACCCAAGCCCCTGCGGCTGAGCTGGATCGCGACGATCGCTACCAGTACGACGATGAAGTACGCGCCGGTGACGCGTGCGCGCAACGCCGTGAACACGAGCAGCGGAATCGGCGCCAGCAGCAACAGCGGCTGCAGGTACGTGATCGTGCCGAGCGTGCCCCACAGGAAACCGACGGCAGCGACCGCGAGGAGCGCGCTGATCGCGGGCCATGGGCTCGGCACGAACATGCGCTGCAGCGTGGCCCAGCGCGCGCGCGGGCGGAACCACATCGGCGCGAACACGAGGTAGCCGAGCGCGTGCGCCAGCGCGACGTGCATCCACTCCGGCAGATCGTGCACGCGCGATTCGGCTGCAAAACCAATCACGATCGCCGCGCTCGATATGGCCGGCAACGCGACCGCGAACACGCCGAGGAACCAGGCCAGGCTGCGGAACGTGCGCAGCGGCGATGTGTCGTGGCGGACGATGTGCATCGCGTACGCGCCGATCGGCACGAGCGCAAGCGTCAGCACGAGCGGAAAAGGATCCTGCGCGATCGATGCGCCGGGTAGTGAAGCAGCTGTCACTACGCCGAGCACCGCGCCGAGCACGCACGATGGCCAGCGCACGAGTGGCACCGTCATCAATACCGCAAGCAGAAAGCCGCCGGGAAGCCAGACCCACAGGCTTCCGCCGTCGTGGCCACTGATGAGCACGGACGTGAGCTGGGCCGCGAAACCGCCGGCAAACAGAACCAGCCCGAGGCTCAGGGTGGATGGGGCAGCTAGCGTCTCTAGCTTCACCATACCGATGCTTTCCATTGCGCGAGCGAGGCGCCTCCGTGTAGCCCCCCACACGGAGTCCCGAAAGTGATCGTGAGCGAACCCAACGAGTTTGTCCACCAGCCGCCGGATGAAAGGGAGCGTTTCCCGCTAAGTATTTCTACTTAGTCCGGATAGGGGCTTCTTCGTGCCGGTGGCTGTCGTTTTTCCGCGACACTCGAGCACGGACGGGCCGTGGGCCGCGGCACCAGGGGATCGCGGCGCACATTGGCGTCATCGAGGCACTCGAGCGGCCGCCTTTCGTCGGGTTCTTCGGCCGCTGCCGTGCGGCCATTCCGGCACGAGCCGCAATCCAATGGCCTGAAGGGAGAAACCAACACGAATCCCGGCGATTGCCGGGACCCTGCGATCGTAGGTCGCGCAACGCGCGGTACGGCTGTCAGTTCGGCGGGGACACCACGACGTATTGCACCGACGAGCCCGCGTACTGCGGCTGATACCAGGTCGAACCGCACTGCTGGTACGTCGCGCCGTTGACGTTGACCGGCGCGCACGACGGCGGAACCGAATAGGCGATCGAGCCGATCGCCGCCGAGGTGACCGCAACCGCTGCGCCTACCGTGGCCGCCGCGGCGACCGGGTGGTGATCCCAGCCGTTGTTCCAATCGTTGTCGACGTCGACGTTCACGTTGCGGTTGACGTTGACGTTCGAGTTGGCGTTGACGTTGCGGTTGACGTTGGTGTTCGAATTGGCGTTGCGGTTGACGTTCGCGTTGGCGTTGTTGCTGCGGTTCGCGTTGGTGTTGGCGCTGCGATTGGCATTGCCGCCGCTCGCGCTGCGGTTGCCGCCGCCGCCGCCGCTGCCGCCGACGCTCGTCCGCGTTCCGCCGCCGCCGCCTCCTCCTCCCCCGCGCGCAGCGAGATCGGAAAACGCGACGGCACAGAGCGTCGCGACAACCGCTACGACAAGAAGACGATAGGTCGAAATGGACATGGCATCACCTCACTGACCGGATGTATCAACGACCGCGATCTCGATCTTGCGCGCAGTCTTCGGTTGTTCGAACACGAACGTCTTGTCATCGAGCTTGACGTTCGGATGCCAGGTGAACAGGGCGACGTACTGCGGCTGCTCCGGCTCATCCGTGGTCGTGATGACGAGCTTGCAAGGCAGCTTGGTTTCCTGCGCGATCCAGACCTGCCAGTCGACGTCGGTCTGGCGGAATGCATAGTGATCGCACGTGGCGCCGGCGATCTTCGACGGACCGACGAACTCGGCCTCGGTGAGCCCGCTGCCGTCGTCGGGATCGGTGCCCCAACGGAAGAGATCGGTGAGCGGCAGGGAGATGTCGTACTTGTCCTTGAGCACGTCGGCGAGCTTGTTCAGCGTCGGCGGCGCGCTGACCGAGGCGTAGTAGCCCATCCGCGGCGAATACTGCGTCAGCGTCTTGCCATCGTAGTAATACGTGCGCTGGCGACGGTCGGAGTTGATCTCGGCGCGCATGCGGTCGGGCCTGCGCACCTGGTATTCGACCGTGCCGCCGAACTGGAGCTTCTGGCCGTCTTCGGCGACGTCGTCGATCGTCGTGTCGGCGTGCACGGTGAACGACTGCATGTCGCGCAGGTGCGTGCCCATCGTCTTCAGCGCGTCGAGCGCTTTCGGATCGACCTTCGGCGTCTCGCCAACGGGCGGCGGATCAGCGGCATAGGCGGCGACGGCGGCGAGACCGCTGGCGAGGAGAATGGTGCGCGACCATGCGCGCAGCATCGGTTTCTTGCGAGGGATGGCGTGCGACACGAGACGATCCTCCGGTGATCGGCGACAAGGACGCCGGCGCGCGGAGCGGAGGCCGGGACAGAACGCCACGCTCCCACGGATCCGCCTCTGGCGCTACCGTAAATCCGACGGCCCTCCATCGGTAGAAATACTGACGTATGTGCGCAAGCGAGGGCGCGCACCGTAGAACTACGGCACGTCGCTTCGTAACTCTTCGCTATCGGCAGACGCGATTTGCGTATGAACATGGCATGGGTTTCCGGCCGGCACAGCCGGCGGGACGCCTGCGATCGGTCCGCGCGCGCCGCGCGGTCGCCATCCGCCCGCCCGCTACGGAGAACGACCATGAAACCGCTACGAACGATCGCCGCCCTCCTCGCGTCGACCCTCGCCTCATGCGCGAGCACCTCCGTCAAGGACCAGTGGAAGGATCCCGCCTGGCACGGAACCCCGGCGGCCAACATCGTCGTCGTCGGCATCGCGCGCAGCGATACCACGCGGCGCATCTTCGAGGACACGTTCGCAGCCGATCTGGAGAAGGTCGGTGTGCGCGCCGAGCAGAGCTATACGCAGATCGAACCCGGCGAGGGCGGTGGCGTCAAACTCAGCGACTTCGTTCGATCGAGCAACGCCGACGCCGTGCTGACGACGCGCGTGCAGCGCGTGGAGCAGCGGGTCAACGTGAGTCCCAACTACTACGCGCCGATCGGCTATCGCGGTTTCTACGGCTGGTACGGCACCGCGTGGGCGGCGACGCCGACGGTCTCGCAGTACGAGGTCGTCACGCTCGAGACGACCGTGTGGGATCCGCGGACCGAAAAGCTGATCTGGGCCGCGACGACGCAGCGCGTCGCCTCCCAGGATATTCCGAAGGTGACGACGCAGCTTGCGCAGACGCTGATTCCGCGCATGAAGAGCGATGGCATCATCCGGTGAGTCAGGTCCACTGCGTCGAGGACGACCTTTCCGCGTGCGCGTGCCCTCAACAACTGGACGTTCGCACCGTCGGCTGGATACACGCATCTGTTCCAGCACGGCACGCTCGAGCTCAGCACACTCGTTGCGGCCGATCTCCATAGGAAGAACCATGCGCCCGACTATCAGAACGGCCCGGTATTCCGCCTCGACGCACGGCTGACCAAGCAGCTGCCGAACGGATCGGCAGCGGGCTCGTCGGTGGCGGGCTGCAGCAGATCGACGACGACTCCAATCCGTTGCTGTTCACGATCGCCTTTGCGCCTGAGCATGCGATATCGAACGACGCGCATCGTCTGTTTCCACTTCGACCATCTCGGACGGCGCACGTCGCGCAGTCCATTTCCATCCGGCAACATCGCATCCTGCGGATTGCGTCCGCTCGAGCCCGCTTGCACGCACAGCGCGTCCGCGTCACGCTCACACGATGGAACCGAAGAAGCTGACCGTCGTCTTTGCGGACGACGACATACCGATCCGCGATACGCTCGTCGAATGCCTGCGCGACGCCGGCCTCGAAGTTCACGCGTGCAATGACGGCAGCGAGGCCGTTCGCCTCTGCTCCGCGATAAAGCCGGACATCGTCCTGCTCGATCTCAACATGGAAGGCATAGACGGCTATGAAGCGGCGCGCGTGATCCGCCGCAATCTCGCGATGCATCCCGTGCGACTGGTCGCCCTCACCGGCTTCGGCAACTGGGATGCGCGACGCAAGGCGTTCGATGCGGGCTTCGACGAATTCCTGACCAAGCCGATTCCGACGCAGGCACTGGTGGCTTCGCTGAGTGGCGACGCTGCCAACCGATCACGTTGAGCCGTGGCTTGGGCAGCGACGTTTTCGCCGCGGCGATCGGTAAAGGATAGCCGGGACGCTGAAGCCAGCGCAGGCTACGCGCACCATCGGATGTCCGCGTCTGAAATCCGTTGCGCGTTTTCGCGCACGGCGGTGCGCTGCGCGGCCATCGCACGCTCATGCCGTTGTTGCTCGCTCAGCGGACTCGGCCGCGCCGAGAAGTGTGAACAATGCGCGAATTTTCCGCTGCGGTTCAGGGCGTGACGACGATGATCCATCCCGCTCGCAGCAGTGGGAAGGAAGGCGATGGACATCGAACCTCAGGGAAGCGCGGCGCCCGCGCCGATGGCGCATGGCGTTGTCACGCTGTGGATCGAGATCCTTGCGCCGGTCGAAGCGGCGAGCGCGGTCATCGCGCAAGCCATCCAGGATATGCCGAGCCCTCCGGTCGGACTTTCCATCGCTCATAGCGAGCGCAGCACGATCCTGTTGAACCAGGCCGCGTGGACCGTGCTCCATCCGATACTCAAGGGCATCGACGGACTGCAGACCCAGCATTCGACTGAGCCCGTCGCTTCGCGCGCGCTCAGGTTTTCCGTGTTGACCTGATATCCGCGCCAAGATCCGCGGAGTCCGCAGGCGCGACACGCTCGCGCACTTCCGCCGGACGGATCCGCGCATCCAATGAGTTGCAGAGTCTCGCTTGCGGCGGCGGGCGGCGCACGCCGTGCTCGTCAAATGCGCGTCACATATCCGTCGTCCATCCAGTTTGCTAGCCTTTCCTTCGGTGGAGCGCGACTTCCTTCGATAGCGAGAGAGCGAACGCAATGTATTTCACTGTGCTGGTGGTGTCCCTGGCCGTCGCGCTATTTCTCGGGCTTCTCGCCGCGCAGGAAATCGGCCGCCGCCTCGGCGTGCGCCACAGGCAGCTCGCACGCATGGCCGTCGCCGAGGGCGGCGTGGTCGACGGCGCCGTGTTCGCACTGCTCGGGTTGTTGATCGCCTTCACCTTCTCCGGCGCCGCCGCGAGGTTCGAGGAACGCAGCAAGCTGACGGCGGAAGAAGCAAATGACATCGGCACTGCATACCTGCGCCTCAACCTGCTGCCCGCCGACGCACAGCCGGACCTTCGCGATACGTTTCGCCGATACCTCGACTCGCGCCTCGCGTTCTACAGCGTCCTGCCGGACATCGACCGCGCAAAAGCCGAGCTCGCAGTCTCGTCGAAGCTGCAGAATGAGATCTGGGTGAAGTCGATCGCGGCCGCGACGGGTTCGCAGCCTGCAACGATGCTGCTGCTGCCATCCCTCAACGACATGTTCGACATCGTCACGACGCGAACGGCCGCGGCGCTGCGGCATCCGCCGGAGATCATATTCGTGATGCTCTGCGCGCTCGCGCTGTTCGGGGGAGTTCTCGCCGGGTATGCGGTCGCGGGCAAGGAGCGCAGCTGGGTACATACGATGCTGTTTGCTCTCACGCTGTCCGGCGCGGTGTATGTGATTCTCGACCTCGAATATCCGCGCCTCGGATTCGTGCGGCTGGACAAGGCGGACCGCGTCCTCGTGGAACTGCGCGAAAGCATGAATTGACGTCGGTCGGATTTCCGATAGCGCAGCCTCGAAGGCCCGGCGATTCGGCGCATCGCTGCGGCCGATCGCCATCGGCCATAACCCGCAGATAACGCCGCGTTTCTCCGGACGCCGCGGCAACCCGCTCCAGGCGCGACCGCTACGCCTGCGCGAACCTTATGACATTCGTCGGGTCAAACGCGGCTATAGTGTGCTATTGCCTTTCTCGATCCGGAGTCTGAAATGTTGATGCTGAGTGTGCGTGGCCTGCCACGCTCGATGACCGATACGGCGCTGCAGGCGCTTTTCGCCACGCACGGGCGCGTGTTCGACCTGCGCATCACGCGCGATCTTTTCAGCGGCGAATGCAAGGGATTCGCCGAGCTCAAGATGGAAGGCCACGAGGCGCGCACGGCGATCGCCGCGCTCGACGGCTCCACGCAGGACGGCGCGATGATCCGCGTCGGGCTCGCCAGCGAGCGCAAGCCGCGCCGTCGCTGAGCATCGCGGGATCCGCCGGTTTCGCACGCACGCGCCGCGTGCGCGCGAAATCCGGCTTCCGATAGCGGACGTACGTTGAATCCGCGTCGAGTTTCCCGCCACCGCCGCTAAAGCATGTCCTCCGCCGGAAGCAGGCGCGTGGAGCCGGCCTTGAACCGGCGCCAGCTGCTCGTGCGCGGCGCATCGTCGTAGCGCACGGTCACGCCGTTCTCCTGCGTCTGCCAGTACACGCGATCCTTGCTACCTTTCTCGAGCAGAACCTCGTAGGTGAACTCGGGATCCGTCGCGCGATCGAAAATGGCGGAGAGCTCGCTGGCCAGCACAGGTGATGTCAGCAGGAGGCCATCCTCGGTGTTCAGACTTTGCGATCTCGGATCGAGATTCATCGAGCCGACGAAAGACTTGTCGTCGTCGACGACCATGACTTTCGCGTGCAGGCTCGACTGGCCCGCCGTCGAGGCGATGAGGTGCTGCTGTTTCTTGCTGCGCGCGGCGTCCGGCTTGAGCTCGTAGACCTTTACGCCGGCAGCGAGCAGCTTGGGCAGATAGCTCGCATAGGCCGCGTACACGGCATCGGCATCCGTCGACGCGAGCGAATTGGTCAGCACGGACACCTCGATGCCCTGCGCGCGCTTCTGCTCGATATAGGCCACGCCCTTGTCGCCCGGAATGAAATACGGCGAGATCAGCAGGATGCGGCTGTGTGCCGTGTCGAGCCATTCGCGGACCCGCGGCGCGAGATGCAGCTCGTGGCTGTCGACGTCCGGAGTCACCTTGCCGGGGTCGTCGGCAAGGAACATCGCGTCGCCCCAAGCCCAGTGGGCTATCGACTTGTTGCCGCGCAGCTCGCCAGCTTCGGTCAGCACGCTTTCGCCGTACGACGATTCCCGGATCGTGCGCGCGCTCTCCGTGAGTTTGGTGCGCACTTGTTCGATGTCCGTGGTCGGCCTGGCGCTCGGCACGAACGCCTCGACGGGAACCGAGGGCTCGCTGTTCCAGTACAAGTCGAAGATCTGGGCGACTTCCCGGACCACGGGTCCGACCACGATCGCGTCCATGTCGCGGAAGTTCACGCCTTCGGTGGCATCGAAATACTCATCGCCGATGTTGCGTCCGCCGATCACGGCCGCCGCGCCGTCGACGATGAACGCCTTGTTGTGCATGCGACGGTTCAACCGCGAAAAATCGCCGACGAGCTGCTTGCCCATGCCCCACGTCGAACCCGAGCGCTCGTGGAACGGGTTGAACAGGCGGATCTCGAGGTTCGGGTGCCCGTCCAGTGCATGCAGCACGTCTTCCTTGCCCATCTCGTGCAGATCGTCGAGCAGCACGCGCACGCGCACGCCGCGGTCGGCGGCCTGAAGCAGATGCTGTGCGAGCAGCTTGCCGGTCGCGTCACCGAAGTAGATGTAGTACTGCAGATCGATCGAGTACTTCGCGCGGTCCGCCAGCGCAATGCGCGCGAGCAGCGCGTCGATCGAATCGCCGAGAAGTCGCACGCCGGATTGACCCGCGTGCGACGAGGTCATCCGCGTCGCCTCCGTCACCAGCGGCGCATCGGCCTTCGGCACGATCATCGTGCTCGGCTGGCGGACGTAGTCCGGACGCAGATCCGAATGCGTGCACGCGACGAGCGCGAGCATCGCGACCGGCAAGAGAAAACGCCATGTGCGAGCGTGCATGTGCAGTCCTCTGTCGGCACCGATCCAACACGATCGGCTCATGCGGAATCTGCAGGAATCATCGAGCCTACCAGCCATCGCGCCGCATTGCGCGCCCTACGCCTTGCGATGATGATCTCGCTGATCGAACCTTCGCGACGCCATGATCGCTCGCATCGTCCGGCAGGCTCGCATCGGTCTCGCGTACGGATATGCAGCGCGCCAGTCGCAACGGCGCGCTGCATATCGTCGGATCAGCGGCGCCCGCGGAATCCGCCGCCGCCGCCGTAGCGGCCGCCGTAATGTCCGCCGTACCCGCCACCGCTGCGGAATCCGCCCATGCCGCCGGGGTAGCGCTCTTCGTATCGGCTGCGGTCGAACTGGTGCGCTCCGCCGGAATTGGCGCCGTTGAAACCGTTGCTGCGCTGGTAATCGCGCTCGCCGCCGCGATCGCGCGCGTAGCGGTCGCTGTCGATGTTGCCCGCGGCCGGCAGATTCGACGCCTTGTTGAAATTGCCGTCGCCGCCGACCTGCGACCAGCCGTTACCCTGGTCGTACTTGTAGACGTTGCCGTCCTTGCCGGCGTAGATCTGGTCGTTGATGTTGGCGACGCCGCCGCGATTGACTTCGCCGGTCGCCTTGTCGTAGCTGACGTAGCCCGCGCCTTTCGCGTCGCCGCCACGCGGACCTTCCGTGCTGATACCGCCCACCGCAGCCGCGCCATTGTCGGTGCGGCCCGCGACGCCGGCCGACTGCGTCACGCGGCCCGTGTCCGTGTTGACGGTCGTGCGCGATCCGCCAGCAATCGCGTTGCCCGTGTAGGGATTCACCGCCGCAGCGCCCTGCCCCGCGACCACGCGTCCGGTCTGCGGGTTGTAGCGCACGCCGCCTGCGGCTGCCGTCGTCGTCCCGGTATAGATGTTGGTGTTGCGTCCCGCGTATCCGTAGCCGCGTCCGCCGGTGGCTTCGTTGTGGTAGCCGCCTTGCACGGCGCGGCCGTAGTTGCCGGTCCACGGATTCGCCCAGCCGGCGCCGACGCCGGAGACGACCGTATTGCCCCAGCGACCATAGATGTTCGCGGTCGCGATGCCGCCGCCCCAGTAACCGGGCCAATAGCCCCCGGCTCCCCAATAGCCCCACGGGCCCCACCAAGGTCCATACCACGCCGATGCCCAGGCCGCGCCCCACGCGAAGCCGAACGTCCAGCCAACCCACGGGTCGTAGCCGAAATTGACGCCAAAGCCATACGTCGCGGGACAGCCGTACCAGTACGCGCCGATCCACGGATCGCAGTAGTAGCCGGTTCCGTAGACGACGACGCCGTCGCTGACGACGGTGCCGTAGTAGCCCGGCGTGTAGCCGACGTAGACATCGTCGCCGCTGTTGCCGTACACGCGCACGTAAGTGACGTAGTGCAGCGGTGAGCTCGCCGGAATCGAATAGATGACGGCTGGAACATCGGTGGCGATCCGCCACGGACCCGTCGGCGAGGCGGCGTTGAACCAGACGCCGTTCTGCACCGCATAGTATTGATTGGTCGCCACCTCGATGACCGGCACCGCGGTGTTCCACGCGTAGTTGAGCGCCGTGCCCTCGATCTGCTTGAAATCAGGCGCGCCGTCATAGGTCACGGTCAGCGACGCCTGGCTCTTCTTCACGGTCGCGGTCTGCGGAATCGAGTTCGCTATCAGCGACTCGCGCGATTCGGGCGTGCCCGGAATCGATGCGAGCGCAGCGCTCTTCTCGCTGTCCGGCGGAATCTTCGAAAAATCGGCGGGCAACGCGCTGCCGGCCGTGTACGTCCATGGTCCGTTGCTAGACGCCGCGGTGAACCAGCGACCGGAAATCAGCACGTACCACGCGTTGTCCTGACTCTTGTCGATGAAGACATCCGCCGTCGTGTTCGCGACGTACGAGAGCCCCGTGCCGGCGATGTCGACGAACGCTGGATCGCCGTCGATCTGGATCAGCTCGGCCGGCTTGCTGCTGACGAGGATCATCGGAAGCTTGCCGCTGTCGAGCACCTTCTTCAGCGCCGCGGGCGGCTCATCGAGCACATCGACGACTTTTGTCTTCAACGCCGCGGCCTTGGCCTGTTCGATCGCAGCGGAAACCTTGCCGGCAGCAGCCCATGGTCCGCCGATGTTCGACGCGGAAACCCAGTGCCCCGCGAAGTTGAGGAAATAGCTGGCGCCTTCCTTCAGGACCAGCGACTTCGTGTTGACGACACGCTCGACACCGGCCGCGCCGGACGGCTTGAGCACCGGATTGCCTTCGATCAGCACGAGCAGCGCGGGCTGGAACGAGAAAAAAACTTCCGGCGGATCGTTCTTCACCGCGACGGAGTTCATCGCCTTCGTTTCGCGGTTGATCGCGAGCGCAGATTCCATCAGGTCGAGGCTGACGACGCGGCTCGCGCGGCGCGCCACGATCTTCGTCAGCAGGCCCTGGTAGGTCGCTTCGTGCTCGCGATCGGTCGGGAAACTGACTTTCTCGATGCTGAGATCCGAGAGCGTGACCTGGCGCGATATCTTGTCGACATCGGTGCGTGCCTTGAACCACATCACGCCATAGGCGGTCGTGGCCTGCTGCTTGCCATCGCTGCCGACCTGCCAGCCGGTCTTCACCGCCACCGCCAGACGCCCGGACAGGCTGTTGCCCTGCCAGTCGTCGAGCTGCGGCTGATGCAGCGTCACCTGCGTGCCGTCCTGATCGAACGTGCGCGGCCATGGCTGCGTGCCCGCTTCGGACGTTGCCGCATTGGAGACCGGTTTCGCCGGCGCGTCTGCCTGCTGGGCGCTCAATCCGCCGCTGAGTGCAACGAGAAACCCGGCCGCAAGGCACAGGGATCGCAAATCCGACATGGCACACCTCTTAGGTCTGGT
>Ga0157376_10002247_pt1 | contig 13025 bp, 28 predicted proteins | sample M45metaG_FD_121801 | JGI IMG/M metagenome (GOLD analysis project Ga0157376, IMG submission 121801) | Miscanthus rhizosphere microbial communities from Kellogg Biological Station, Michigan, USA - M4-5 metaG | ecosystem: Host-associated > Plants > Roots > Rhizosphere > Soil | place: USA: Michigan... | reverse complement strand
GTCGCTCTACTTCCTCTCGGGGCCCAGTAAATTTCTGGGCGAGGTGGTCGATGAGCCGGCTCTTCTGCTCCGTGGTCAGCGCTTCGACGGCCAGCATGTAGCAGGCGGTCGGCTCCGGATTCGGGCCCAGCGTGCAATAGGCGACCTGGGGATCCAGGACGGGGAGCTCCTTGGTCCCTAGAACGTAACGCCATTCCCACGCACTGGCACCAAACATGGTGACGGTGGGGTAGATCATACTCGACCCTCCGTCTTCACCTGGTTGGATACCTCCCGAAAGAGGGCAGCCTTGTTCGGCCGGTGAGCTCCCGTTACCCACTCGACCAGGGCGTCCACCGTGGCCGCACAGCCGGTGCAGAGGTCGACCTGGTCCCAACCACACGGTGGCTCGCAGGGTTGACGCTCAGTGCAGCTGCATACGCGGCAGCAGACCAGGCCGTCTCGCATGCGGAGGATGGCGGCGGCGGCCGGCGGCCGCGATCGCCGGCGCCGCTCCTCAAGCCGATCTTTCAACCGGCCGACCGCACGGCGAATTTGGTTGTCTATGACAAGGGCTGTGTTCATCGGGTTGCCGCTCCTTGACGGCGGTGGCTGCGCTTGAAGGACGCCAATAGGCTCTCGAGCTCGGCCCGGCTCCATAGAGTGCCCATGCAGTGGACCGGATTGAGGAGGGCCTCGATGCTGGGTCCTGAGGGGAGCAGGTACTTAGTGCGTTCGGTCCGCCGGCGGCAGCAGAAGCAGCGAGGCGGGGTGGGGGAAGGAAGAAAGGACTCGGTGGCCAAGAAGCTATGAGCCACGTCGAGAAACTCAACCGACCGGCCGCAGGCTGTGACCATACGCTCACCACCCGGGAGCGTGGCGACAATGGCGTGATAGCGGCCGCATGGTTCTTTGAACCGGCGGATCCAGGTCATGCGCCAGCCCCTTTCGCGCGCTCCTGCAGGGTCTCCTTGGCTTCGACCTGCGCTTCCTGTTTCCGGAATTGCTCGGCGATCGTCTGCCAGCGGGCTTTCCGCCGGCTCAGTCGCAAGATGCGTCTCCGTCTGGAATTCACTCTGGGCCTCCTTCCCACCGCAAAGGCTGCTGGAGTGCCCTGCGATCGAGCTCCGCGTCTGAGGGCCCCGGTCTCGGTGGGTGCTTAGCCTCCCGTTTCGCCTGGCGCACCGCCTGGCGGATCTCGAACCCGTGGAGCCGGGCCTTCACCAGGTCACGTACAGAGCGGGACGGTCGAGCGCAGAGGGTTGGTTGGCTCATGGCATTGCCTCCCAGACACGTCCGACGATCAGGCGCGCACAGATCAGGAGAATGATGGTGGCGAGCTGCCGGCCCGCGAGGCTGTAATCGCGCCGGTTCAAATGCTGCAACAAGCGCACGAGCGAATTCACCAGGAGCAGGACGAACCCGATCCGGAAAAACGAGTACATCTGGGCGCTGGTCACGCGGAAGCTCCTTCCGCCTGCTGGGCGTAGGCGCGCAGCATGGCGCGGTACTGGGCCTTGTCGGCGTCCGAGGTCTCATAGCGCGGATCGTTGAGCAAGGCCTGGATGGCCTCGATTTCGCAAGCGCGCACCCTGGCCTTTTCCGCGGCGCCGGCGCGGGCGGCCTCGTCCAGCTTTACGCCATACTCTTTGGCCCAGGTCAGGACGAGACCGAAGGAATCGGGGCCGCCTGGCTCGCCGGGCGCCCGTGATTTGCGCAGGCCCATGGCTCCCTTTTGGGGTTTGAACTTATCCCAGACCTTTTCGAGGAAGTCGGGGGCATTGGCCGCGCCGACCGCGTGAAGGACGCGGTGCACGAGCAACTGGTCGGTTTTAGCGGTTTGGTCGATTGGCCGGAGTGCGAATTTGGTGCGTGGGTAGTGCTCCTGCATTTTCCGGAACTCGAGAAAGATTCTGAACTCGGCCTGCTTCTCTTCCTCGTGTAGAACAGGGGCTGCTTCCGCGTGTACCTGCCCACGCTTCTGGCCTTGTTGGGAAGGGGCCGACTGCCTGGGCCGGGAAACCACTGTTTCAGAGCTTTCGCTCGCTCGCGAGTTCTGTTCTTTCTGTAGTTCTGAAGGCAATAAGGATACGTCGCCGTTTTGTGGTGTGTACGACGGTTTGTCCAAAGCCTCAGGGGCACTTTGTACATATTCTCGGAGGGTATGTACATACCCCCCAAGGGCCTTGGAGAGCTCCGACACGCGTTTGGCGCGCGCCTCCAGGTACTTCGGGTCCGCTCCGTTGGCAGCGTGTTCCTGGCGAATTTTCTCCTTCCCAAAGTCGCGGAATATGGTATCGTGTTCCTGTTCCATGACCTCGCGTACAGCAGCTACAGCCTCAGCCTGGAGGGTCTTCTCGACCTGCTCGCTGACTCTGTACCGTCCCCAGAATTCGGCAATTCGCTCTGCGGGCAGCGTCTGTATGTGGTTGGAAATGTAGGACGGGAGCTTCTCCCAGGGGTATGTACATACCCCGTTTTCAGGAGTCTCCGGTCTTTTTTTCGGCGCAACTTCGACCTGCCCACACAGGTACAGGCGATTTTCGCCCTCGTTTTCGTCGCCATTCCGCCAGATCCCCTCGGCGACGCCTTCCTCCCAATCCTTACGTAAATTGTGCGGGTCGATGCCGAAATCGGCCGCCATGTGCGAGAGGGTCAAGGCCTTGCCTCGCTTGTCCCGCGCGTAGGGCGACCGGGTGCCGAACTCCGCGCTGTATTTGGCGCAGTCGTATTCGCAGGTGCGCTCGAAGAGCCAGAGGAAGATCCGGATCTTGGATTGGCGGGCTGTGCCGAGCCACTTATGGTGCGTCCCTTCGAGGGGGTTGTGGTGCTTGCCCCCGATCGCCTTAATCAGGCGACTTACCTGCTTCATTGTTCCGCGTGGCGCGGCCTGGTTCTGTTCGTCGCTCAATTGACACCTCCCGCCGCCGGCATGGCTGCCAAGGTCGAGGCCTCGATAAAGGCAGGCGCCTGAGCTGCGATGTATTTCGCTTTGTGCCTTCGGTGCGCCTTCCGGATCACGGCGAGCGCCCTGGCGCGGAACTCCTGCTCCGCCTGGCGGAAGACGACTCGGCGAACGATCTGCAGCTCGACCGCGAGGGACTCGCGGACCAGGGGACTCAGGCCCGCCTTCAGAGGCGTGGGCCGCATGCGTTGCGGGAACGCCATTCTCAGCGCTTCTACTCTGTAGCGGCGATGCAGTAGCCGCATCAACCGCTGGTCAGTCAGCTCGACTTTTAGTTGGAGGTTCTCCATGAAAAAGACTCCCGGCGCAGAAAGGCGCGCCCGATAACAGAAAACAGGTTGAGGTTTTGCGTCAGGAAGGAGAAAAAGCGGGCGGAATCTGGGGTAAACTTGATTCAGCCTGACCCACCGAACGCGTTGAATTTGAGCTCGTCAGCGCAGTTGCATTCCGGCAAGTTTGAAGCTGCGACGGCGAGAAAATCAGACAAGTTCGGGGGGTGACCTACCGGCTCTGGGTGGGTATACAGTCAGCCGATTCGTGCTCGACGATAAGCCGATTTTATAATCCTTTGGCAACTTATAATCGGCATTCCTGTGAGCTACCTTCGCGAGATGCGAAACCTCAGGCTCTCTACAGAGACATTCCCCGCAGAAACATGTAACATCGACGACCTCTATGCTCAACGCTGCGCACTGGAACGCGGCCGGTTTGCACCCAACACAGAGAAGAGCTACACCCAAGACTGGAAGATGTTCAGCCGGTTTTGCGATCGGGCGAGCCGATCGAACCTCCCCGCGACAACTGATACGATCGCGCTCTACTTGACAGACTTGCTCTGCCACGGCAGGAAAGTCTCCACCGCCGTTCGGCGGACTTCCGGCATTAGCCACATGCACCGGATGAACGGATATCCCTCGCCGGTGACTGAGAAAATCTGGAGAATGCTCTCGGGTGCCAAGCGCTTGCGGCAGGAACAGCCCCGGCAGATGAAGCCACTGACCCTCGACCAGGTTCGAACGATCAGCGGAATGCTGGCCGCGGAGGAAACCATAGAAGCCATACGCGATCGCGCGATCTTTGTTCTTGGCTTCACTTCCGCCTTGCGTCGCTCCAACATCACCGAGCTGTTGCTCGAAGACGTGGCGTTCGTACCGCAGGGAGTAGTGCTGAAAATACGCCGCGAGAAATGCGACCAGGAGGGCAAGGGCCGCACGATAGGAGTTGCGAGCGGCCAGCATGCGGATACCAGCCTTCCGCAATGCCTGAGGGACTGGCTGGCCGTGCGCGGTGTTTCTCCGGGGCCGCTTTTCACGACTGTGAGGGAACGGCAGATACGCAAGCTCAGCCCGGCGGCTGTAGGCCGCATCGTGAAGCGCGGCGTCGAGCGACTGGGCCTCGACCAAACGAAGTACGCCGGTCACTCGTTGAGAAGCGGCTTCGTGGTGACCGCAGGAGAAGCCGGCGTCTCGCACTTGATCATCGCTGAGCACGTGGGCCACAAGCGGCTCGATACTCTGCGGAGATACTTCCGGCCATCGGACGTGTTTAAGTCCAACGCCTCCGCACAAATCGGATTGTAAGTCGCTGATTGTCATTGCTCCGGTCACGGAAGCATGAGAGCCGGCCTGGTGACCGGGAGCTTGAGTGACTCCCACAGGCCAGCTCTCAAACGATTCGTCGGGGATCAACCGACGAGAACTATTGTAGTTCCGGTACTCACTAAAGGGAAGAGCCCATTGGCGATCCCAGGGAAAATTGCTACAGTTAATCACCCCGGATCAGCCTACTTCTCATGGGCCCGGGCGATCCCGGGCGCGTCGTGACAACAGCCCGCAAACAAGACCCATTTCTGTGGCGGCTTGCATGTCGGCCGGCGTAGCGGCGCGTACCGGGTCGTGTCATGTTTTGGTGGAGCACCCAGGAAGCCGCGCTTCTCAAACGGTCCCAGGTAAGCCCTTGTGGGCCAATGGGTCTAATGGTACTCCGACGCACACAAGCCAGCAACAGAAGAAATGGCGAAACGATCAGCTCTGGGAAGGCCGGCATACCCATTTCTGATAATTCACGGGCGAATTGACTGCCACCGGAGGTTGAGGTCAGCCACGATCTCCGCCATGACGATTCCGTACTTTTGCTCGAACGCTTCGCGGCCGGCGTCGTATTCGCGGTGCTCCTCCCGAGTCAGTGGCACGCAGGAGAAGTCGGAACCCTTCGAGCGCATGCCGTTGTTGACGGTGTGGCAGGGATCGCAGCCTGGAAGCTCCGAGACGACGGACGGGAGGCCGGTGATCCACGCCTTATACGCGCGCGATCGCGGGGCCCCGCGGCGCGGCCGCCGGCGAGGAGCTCGAGGCGCCGGCTTCCCCCACACCGCCTGATGGAGGTAGCGCTCGAGACTACGGCCGAAGGCGCTCATCGGATGTCCACCCCGAACAGCGCGATCAGCACAATACAAAACACCAGGGCGTAGCAGACCCGGTCCGGACGGGTGAGCAGGCGTTCGCCAACGCGGGAGAGTTGCGGGTTCACTTGCGCACCTCGCCGGCCTTGGGCTGTGGTTTCGGTTTAGAGCTGGCGCCGATCACCAGGTGCTTGAGAGGGCGATAGCGCAGAAGAACGAAGGTGGGGAGTTTCTTGGGCATGATTGATTATGCCATAAGCGCTTATGGCACGACAAGAAGTAACATAAGCGCTTGTGGTATATTTTTACGCGATGGCTCGAAAGAACTCCGCCGCGGTTGAATTGGGTCGGCGCGGTGGCAAAAAGAAGGTCCCTAAGGGGTTTTCCACGATGGACCCAGCGCGGCGCTCCGAGGTCTCGAAAGCAGCTGCTGCGGCCAGGTGGGGGAAGAAGGGCGCGAAGTGAAGCGCGCACACCAGCTGTGACCATTCCGCCGAACGTGAAGCTTGCCTTCAGGGTGTTCGGTTGGATTAGTGTCGCGGCTCTTCTTCTGGGTGCCGCCGTCACCGTGTGGTTTGAAATGCCGCCAGGGACGCACTGCACGATTCGGCGCGATCTCTATGGCGTGGCGGACATGGACAATAGCTACGACGACTTCCAAAAGGCGTTCAAGATCCGGGACGATTACGGAATTGCGGAGCTGGTCCAGCGCGAAAAGGTTGCATTTCTCCTGGCACGCTCCGAGGGTCTCGTCATTGATGGGACTTATAGCGTCAAAGCAGGCGCGATGTATCGGCAGGTTCGAATTCTGGGCGGGCCTGGCCTTGCGTTCGATCAAAACTCGGGCAAGGCTTTCTGGATCAAGAGGGAAGACCTCGCTGAAAAATGGCTCACTTCCAAACTTCCTTGAGTGCTCTGGCCATCTCTTCGCGTCGTGAGTTGGTCACGCGCGCATAGATCATCGTGTTCTGAATGTTGCTGTGTCCCACCCAGTCCTGCACCTGCTCTACATTGAACCCCTTCGACAACAGGTGAGTTACACACGAGTGCTTCAGCACGTGGAAGTGCCTGAGCTTTGCCGGGATGCCCGCCTTCTCGGCATACTCCTTCATCAGCACGTCGAGCATTTTCCGCGATATGGGGCCGCCCTTGCGGCTGGGGAAGATGGGTCCAGGCCCACTGCCCCTAATCTTTAGCCACGCTCTCAGCACCCTGCTCTCTTCGCGGCACAGGTGATGCTCGCCAGAGTTGCTTCCCTTCAGCCGGTGAACGAACAGCCGCTCGGTTTTCGCGGTGTAGTCGCGCATCTCGAGGATGCCGATCTCCGAGGCGCGTAGGCCTGCGTGATAGCCGATCCGGAAGATCGCGCGATCGCGGACGCTGTCGATCGCCTTAAACAACCGCTCGAGCTCCACCTCCTGCAGGAAGGAGGGGTCGCCCTTCTTGCGCGGCCGGCGAGTCTCGGGTCCACCAGGCGGCCCAGCAGGAGCGGAAATGGGGACAACTTTGCGAAGTGCGGACATTGGCGCCTCTATTGGACAGAATAGTTACTTTGTCCACAAGCGCGCCGGATTTCATTCCTAACCCGTTGATTCGAGGTGCAACCTCGAAGCCAGTTTATGTCTGTATTGTCCAATAATTGGATATTTGCCCTGGCGTTTGTGGCACTTACGGCCTACACGGTGTGACGGCCGCGGCCGGCGTTCGGGTTGCGGGCGCGAGCTTTTGTGGACAAAAGTGGACGAGGAAAAGGGGGGTCAGAGCTTTTTGCCCCAGGTGTCCCAGACCTTTCGGTTGATCGCCGGCAGCATGTTCTGGGTGAAGAAGTCGGTGAACTTTGGATGGCACAGTGAAGTGTGGAGCGGGTACGCCTGCATGGCGGCCAAATCCTGTAGCGCCTGGCGCAGCGAGTCGGCCGACAGCTCACCGGTGGCGCAGTTGCAGAACGCGCTATGGACGTGAGGGCGAAGGTGGAGGGCGGCGGCGATCGCGGCGAACCAGGTGCGGCGGGTGATCCGGTCGACGGACGGCATGGTTTTAGCGTACGATACGCCAGCCGCCGGCGAGCTGCGTGACTTTGCAGTCGATTCGGTTTCGCTCAGAGAATAGCGGCCTGGCCCGCGGGCCCTTGAGTTGGAAGGCGAAGCCGGCGAGCACGATTGCCCACTCCTGCGGTCGGTGATAGCGCCAGCGCCAGATCATCCTGCGTACACCCCGTCGTCGGCCTGGTCAAGGACGGGCTCGTCTTCAGAGACCGGGAAAAACTCGGCGTGGTCTGCGAAGAATTCGCGTGCGGCATCCTCCCAGGCGTCGGTGCAGATCATGTTGAGCAGGTCTTTTTGGTTGATCATAAACATCACCTGGTGTCAAAACATCACCCGGGGGGCAAGTGCTTCCTGGCCAAATACCATTTACGAAACGTCGGGGGTTGTCTCAGGCTGAGACAAGGGATGCCGTGCGGCCGGCTCGGTATGCGCCAGGGCCTCGAACCGAACACCCCACTCGAGCGCGTCAGTCGGCAGCGATTCCATCGCCTTTGCGATTTGCTGGGAGCTGAGGTTGTTCATGAGCTGCGCAAAGCGTCGGTCCGTCATCGGGCCGATTCTACCACCTTGGCATTACAAGCCTGGTTTATGTTGTAGGAGGAAGTTGCAGCGAAACACTGCATTTTGCGCAGGTGCGCATATGCGCCGGCTTTACCCCCCGCCGTTAAAGAGCTCGCAGGCGCGGTTCATGCATCGGCCGGAGGTGGATCCGATCGAGCAGCGGCAATTGGAGCAGCGTCTCCCGTTCTGGTGCGGCTTCATGCCGCGGCGGCCGTGGTGGCGTGGCTGGCGTATGACGGGGGCCGGTAGGTCTGGGGGCCTCGGCAGACCGCTTGAGAGGGCCAGGAGCGCGCTGAAGAACGGCACCATGGTGACTTACCCTATCACGTCGCCCGGCTTCAGGTTGGAAAGGACACCGCCCGGGTTGTCGCGGGTCTGGTAGTCCGCCTCTGTCAGTTTGCGCGCGTCGCGGCCGGCCAGGTAGCGAACGGCACCGATAACCTGCTCGGGTTCGTCGTCGCCGATCATGAGACTTCCTCCATGTTCGACGTTGTCGAAGACAGGGTTTCGCACGATGACTGTCACCTTGGCGCCCGGCGCGAACAGCCCGGCGATCGCGGCGCAGTGTTCGGCTATTACTGCGTGCACGCTGCCGAGCCCGTCGAACTGGCTCGCGGGGACCGCGAATTTCATTTCCGGCATTACTGGCTCCTTGCTTATAGCGCGTCCAGGACTTCCCGTGGTGTGGGTAACCCTTCGGCCAGGTTGAGGCATGCGGCTTCGAGTGTGATGGCCTTGTTGCAGTCCATTCTGGCTTCCTCGAGCTTGCGGATAGCGACGCTGCGATCGGGGCCAGGCGGCACACACGCAACGATGACCTTAACGGCTTCGATGAGGGCCTCCCTGACGCAGTTGCCGGCCGCCTCCTGTTCCTTGGTCCACTTGTGGTAGGTGAAGCGCTCCCTGATTGCGGCAGCGACTGCTGGTGTCACAGCGTTAGCCCTGGTGATGTCCATCGTTGGTGCTCCTTTCGGTGTGTACTGCAGCGGTGTGAATTGCGTGAGCTGCATGGGCTTCCACCTGGGCTGCAGCACTCCCGGGTCGCTGATCGTGGCACTGACGATGTCGCCCACATCATCGATGAACAGCGTGAGAGTAACATGCCGCTGCTGGTGGCTTAGGACCTGGATCGCCTCGAGATTTACGGTGGTGGGCACTCAGGCGGCCTTGTCCCGTTGGATGGTTCGGTTAGATAGCCTCTGGCGAAAGCCCAGCAGCGCGGCTTCCGCTCGGCTGTGCACCCCCAGTTTGGCGTATAGGGTTGCCAAGTAGCTGCCGACGGTGTTGCGGCTGATGTTGAGCTCGGCAGCGATTTGTTTAATTGGTACTGCTTCGATGATCATCTGCCACACCTCGATTTCCCGTGGTGACAGATGCGGAACGACCTTCAGACCCGTGTCCCCTGGGCGTTTCGGTTCAGTCATTGTGGCGCTTTGCCCCCCCGTTTACATACATAGAAAGGCATTGGTCTATTTAAATACTAATACTTGCAAGGATAGGAAATCAGACGCTTTACCTGCAAAATAGATCCGTGACCAAGGCCTGCGAAGCATCTGAATTGGCAGATCGACAGGCAATCATTGATGAGTTCGGGGAAGTCGACCGGCTCATGAAATTGTGGAAGCCGCAGGTAAATCCCCACGCCAAGCGGCGCACAGAGCTGCTGGCGGTCATGGAGTCCTGGTATGTAGACCACCCAGCAGAGGAGGGCGACCTGATCGAGGGCGCGCTGTACCAGGTCGAGGTCAAGCCCCGCAAAAAGCACCGTACGATGACGCCGGCGGCCTATAAGAAGGCCTTCGAGCGTTTCCGCAAGCTGGTAGCCCTGGACGGCAAAACGCCGGTCAAGTTCGACCCCTTCACAGTTTTTTCTACGACCCTCGAGGCGATCAAGAAGCACCTCGGCAAACACTTTCTCGACGAAATCGCGCCGGAGGAACAGACCGGCACCAGAGACTTTATCGCTGTGGCGAAGGCTCCCGCGGCCGCGGCGAAGGCGAGCTGATCATGGACATGCAGCCGGTGGAGAGCTCGAACATCCAGGAGGTCGGTTACGACCCGGAGACTCTGACTCTGCGGGTGAGGTTCAAGAGCGGCTCGACGTACGATTACCCGAACGTCCCGCCGGAGACGCACCAAGAGTTTATGCGGGCGGATTCACCAGGCCGGCATCACGCGCAGTTCATAAAGCCCCTCGATAATACGCGCGTTGAGTAGGTAGCTGGTCTGCAGTTTTCTCGGCCGAAAGGCTGAACCCACCGAGGCAGGATACTCGACGTGTCCCAAGGGAAATGTGGCGTTAAGGTCACCTGCAGCTCTGGAGTCAGTTGGACGACGCGTCGCGGAGCTCGGCGCCTGGTTGAGCGAGGCCTGGCGGTAGCTAACGTGGACGGCACGGTGAGCATGGTCGAGAGCGATCACCGCTTCGAGTGCGAGAAGCCGGCCGCGGCGGCGGTTGTGAGCCTGCCCGTTGTGGCATGGCGGGCGCCGATCGGTGAGGCTTTGTTCCTGCCGTATCCGCAGGCGACGCAGACGAGCGCGGCGCGCGGGATCCGCGGCAAGTACCCGGGCCTGGCTCGGAGGGCCGCGTGAAAATTCATCGTTGAGGTTGAGTATGTCAGCGCAAGTGAAAGAGTTTCCCTGCCACGCCGGCGTTTGCCCGGTGGAGTCCGAGGTGGCGGCGCACGGCGCCGACATTACCTCGTTGAAAGAGCGGCTGACGACTCTCGAGAAGAAGCTCGACACGATCGTGCTTATGGTTCTGGGCAGCCTGATCTCAGCAGTTCTGGGCATGGGCGTTCAGATCGTTGTCTTGGTGATGAGGTCGAAGTGAAACGCCTGGTCGCGATCGCCGCGGCCCTGGTGGCTTCGGCATCCGGCCAGAGCGCACCGGACGAGCTGCTCGAGCCTATGAATCGGTTCGCAGCCGTCTACAACGAATTCGTCGATGGGCTGCACGCCGGCAAGTTCGATGCTCGCCAGGCCCAACGACTTTCGAAGCTGTGGCGTGACGTGGAGAGGTCTGGCAATTGGCCCCAGGTCTATCGGGAATACCGCGTGAAGAAATAGAGCCGGCTCCTACCGCGAAGGTGATGCGGGAGCAGCTCCAGTTTCTCATCGCTCACATGGAAGACGGGTGTTCGGAGTTGGGCTGCCATGAGTGCGAGAGGTTTTTCGATGTTCGCACAACGTTGTTGCGGCCCTTTAAGACGGTGCAGTACCGCCGGCGGCCGCCGCGACCAAAAGCTGCATGATTGACGACGAAGACCTGCAGGAGCAGGAAGAGCAAGAGCAGGAGTTACCGCCGGCGGATCCCACCGTCTGGCCTGGTGCGCAGCCGAAACAGGCCGCGTTTCTGACGGCTCTCGTCATCTTCGCCGGCCACAAGACGAAGGCAGCCAAGGCGGCAAAGGTTGCGCGATCGCTGGTGTATCGCTGGCTCGACGAGGACAAGATCTTTCAGCAACTCTTCGAACGGGCGAAGCGCCAGGCTTTCGGTGTCCTCGAGGACGAGATGCTTCGCCGAGCGTATGACGGGGTCACGAAGGGCGTCTATTTCCAGGGCATGCTGTGCGGTCGAGAGCGGGTTTACTCGGACGGTCTCATGATGCTGCTGGCTCGCGCGGGCGACCCGAAGTATCGGAGCTCGATCGAGCACAAGGGCCAGGTGGATGTGAAGCACAAATTCGAGGGCACGCTCGAGGAGCTGCTCGCGACGTATCGCACCGTCACAAAGCAGGAGGCAGGTGATGACTAGGATTGTTCTCTACACCGACAAGCCAGTGCTCGCGATCGGCCTGGAAGCTGCGTTAGCCGCGGCCGCTCCTGATTGGCTGCTGGTGGTCGTCGATAGCATCAACGCCCTCGAGCAGTCGATCCGCGAGGATACGCCGGCTGTGGTGTTGCTGGATCAGGCGCGGGGCCTCAGCTGCGTACTTCTCGCAGAGTGCTCCTGGATCCGCAACCTGGGGACCGCCTTGTGGGTCGAAGACATTTCCGCGGAGTTCGCGTTCCAGGCAATCAACCTCGGCGTGCGCGGTCTCATTCCGAAGCAGCTGCCGGCGCCTGCGCTGATTAGCTGTCTGGTGGAAATTGCAGCCGGCGGCCGCTGGTTCGACAAGAACCTGGCCGATCGCATCCTGTGTGAGCAGAGAGTCTTCATAACACCGCGCGAAGGTGAGCTCGTCAACCTGGTGGCGCAGGGGATGAAGAACAAGGAAATCGCCGCCACGCTGCACATCACCGAGGGAACCGTTAAGGTCTATCTCTCGCGACTATTCATGAAGCTCTCGGTCAAGGACCGATTAGAGCTGGCGATTTATGGGCGCAAAAACCTGACCGGTGACGGCCTGGCGTGTCCTCGCGGGAAGTCGCTGGTGCATCTGCGCACGATGGCAATGGAGCGGGAACTGGGGCGGCTGAAGTTGGGCGCCTCACAGACGCTCGGCTTGCGCGCATGACGGCGACGCTCACTCCGCGGGAGCTTGAGCAGCTCATCCGAGGCTTCGGTGATCACGCGAAGTTTTGCTCGCACCTGAAGATCCGGAACAAAGAGGGCGTGACTATCCCGTATGTGATGTCGCCCGGCGGGCTCAAATTGAACCGCTCGATCCGGAAGCAGGAGCTCGCAGGCCTGCCGGTGCGCCAGGTGGTACTGAAGGCGTCGCAGGTGTACATGTCGAGCTCGACGGCGACGGAGATTTTTCGGCGCGTTCCGTTCTTCCCAGGCCGGCGCGCGCTGGTGTTGGCTGACTCCGAAGACCACGCGAACCTGGTCTTCGAATATTACACGCAGTACCTCAAGACCTACGCCGACAACCCGTATGGTTCGGAGCTGCAGTCGGCCATCCAGCTGCCTCAGCTGATCAAGGACACAGAGCGCTGGCTGCGATGGGAGAACGGCTCATCGATTATGGTCGGCACGGCAGCGAATCCGGATATAGGCCGGTCAGCGCCGTACAACTGGGCGCAGCTGAGCGAGGCTGCCTTCTATAGGCAGATGGGTCGGGTCATGACCGGCCTAATGCAGCGAATCCCGAATTCGCCGGACTCGGGAATCGTGATTGAATCGACC
>Ga0157376_10002246_pt1 | contig 13026 bp, 16 predicted proteins | sample M45metaG_FD_121801 | JGI IMG/M metagenome (GOLD analysis project Ga0157376, IMG submission 121801) | Miscanthus rhizosphere microbial communities from Kellogg Biological Station, Michigan, USA - M4-5 metaG | ecosystem: Host-associated > Plants > Roots > Rhizosphere > Soil | place: USA: Michigan... | reverse complement strand
GTCCGGGGGCGTCGACCCTCGCAGGCGGCGCGATCGTGGTGGCCGCAGTCCTCGTCCAGGCACTCGGAAGCGCGACGAGCGCGCCGGTCGCCGCGGGCGAGGCCCACGCCTGACCCGGCCCGCGGCTCTCAGGAGAATCCGAGGAACGTCACAGCACCCTCTCTGCGACCGCCGGTTCCCTTGGTGGCTCCCCCCGAACCGAAGGAGAACCGAGAGACATGGACGACACGTCGACGACGCTCGAGGCGCTGAACGCATCCGCCGCGCGCGAGACCGTCGAGCGGGCGCTCTTCGAGATCCGCCGCGTGATCGCAGGGCAGGACCGGATGCTCGAGCGCGTGCTCGTGTGCCTGCTCTCCGGAGGACACCTCCTCATCGAGGGCGTGCCCGGGCTCGCGAAGACGCTGACCATCAAGACGACAGCCGCCGCGCTCGGCGGCACGTTCCACCGCATCCAGTTCACACCCGACCTGGTGCCGAGCGACCTCGTCGGGACGCGCGTCTTCCGCCCCGACTCCGGGACGTTCGACACCGAGCAGGGACCCGTGTTCTGCAACTTCCTGCTCGCCGACGAGATCAACCGCGCGCCCGCGAAGGTGCAATCGGCGCTCCTCGAGGTGATGCAGGAGCATCAGGTCACGATCGGCCGCGAGACGATGACCGTGCCGGACCCGTTCCTCGTCATGGCGACGCAGAACCCGATCGAGTCCGAGGGCACCTATCCGCTCCCCGAGGCGCAGGTCGACCGATTCATGCTCAAGGTCGTCGTCGGCTACCCCGATCCCGAGGACGAGCTGACCGTCGTCGAGCGGGCGCTCGAGCCGGTCGGAGCGGTGCGCAGCGTCGTCGACCTCGACGAGCTGGCCGCGCTCCGCACACTGGTGGGACGGGTCTACGTCGACCCCGCGGTCTCGCGGTACGCCGTCGCTCTCGCCGGCGCCACTCGGTCGCCCGAGGCCGCCGGGATCGCGGAGATGGGGCGGTACGTCGAGTTCGGCGCCAGCCCGCGCGGCTCGATCTCGCTCGTCGTCGCCGCGCGCGCCCTCGCGCTGATCCGGGGGCGGGACTATGTCGTGCCGCCGGACGTCGTCGACCTGGCCCACGACGTCCTCCGCCACCGGCTCGTGCTGAGCTACGAGGCCATCGCCACCGGTGTCGGCGAGGACGCCCTGATCGACGCGGCGCTCGCGGCCGTGCCGGTGCCGCGGCTCGACGTCGCGGAGCGTGCGGCATGACCGCCGCGCTTCCCGAGCTCGAGCGGACCCGGTCGAGGCCTGGGCCCGGTCCGGTCCCGGCGGGCCTGCTCCGCGCTCTCGACCTCCGCCTCGCGCGGCGGACGGCGAGCCTCGTCGACGGCGGGCATCGCGCCAATCGTCTCGGTCGCGGTACCGAGCTCGCGCAGGTGCGGCCCTACGCCGAGGGCGACGACGTCCGCCGGATCGACTGGAACGCGACCGCCCGGAAGAACGAGCTGCACGTGCGGGTCGACGTCGCCGAGCGAGCCGTCTCGACGTGGCTCCTGCTCGACGTCTCGCCGTCGATGGGGTTCGGGACGGGCGACCGCCGCAAGGCCGACGTCGTCGAAGGCGTCGGGCTCGCACTCGCACACATCACCTCCCGCCGGGGGAACCGGGTCGGGGCGCTGACGTTCGGCAGCACGAGCCCGATCGCCGTCCCGCAGCGCCAGGGGCGCCGCGGGCTGGTCGGCGCACTGGTTGCGGCGCGGCAGGAGCCCGAGACCGAGCAGGTGGGGGCGACGTCGCTCGGTGCAGCGCTCGAACGCCTGAACGCCGTCGCCAGGCAGCGAGGCGTTGTCTTCGTCGTCTCCGACTTCCTCGGGCCGCGCGACTGGCGCGATCCGCTCCTGCGGCTCGCCTCGCGCCACGAGGTCTCGGCGCTCGAGATCCGCGACCGGCGCGAGCACGCGCTGCCCGACGTCGGCCACCTCTGGCTCGTCGACCCGGAAACGGGGCGGCGGATCCAGGTGGACACCAGGCGTCGGAAGACCCGCGAGGCGTTCGCGGCCGCCGCCGACGCCGACCGGGCGGACGTCGCGCGCGAGCTCACGTCCCTCGGTGTGGCGCACTGCACGCTGTCGACCGACGAGGACTGGCTGCGCTCGCTCGGCTCGTTCCTCACGCGCGAGCGAAGGAGGCGGCGATGAGCTTTGCCTGGCCTGCCGCGCTTCTCTCGCTCGCGCTGATCCCGCTGCTCGTGCTCGCCTACGCGCTGATCCAGCGGCGGCGCGTGAAGTACGCGATGCGGTTCACGAACCTCGACCTGCTCGCGAACGTCGTCGACCGCTCGCCGGGCTGGCGGCGCCACCTGCCCCCGGTCTTCGCGCTCGCCGCGCTCGCGGCGCTGCTCGTCGCGCTCGCGCGCCCGGAGACGACCATCGCGGTCCCGCGAGACGAGGCGAGCGTCGTGCTCGCGATCGACGTGTCCGGCTCGATGATGGCGACCGACGTCCCGCCGACGCGGCTCGACGCGGCGAAGCAGGCGGCCTCCACGTTCGTGAAGGCGCTTCCGGACCGGTTCGGGGTCGGCCTCGTGTCGTTCTCGACCGGCGCGACCTCCCTGGCCGAGCCGACGGACGACCGCGACCAGATCCTCCACCTGATCGCCGGGCTCGACGCGCACACGGGGACCGCGATCGGCGACGCGATCGCGTCGGCGATCGACCTCGTGCCGAAGGACGACGACGGCAAGGTCCCGACGGGGAAGGACGGGAAGCCGCTCGTCTCGATCCTCCTGCTCTCCGACGGCGCGAGCACGCAGGGGATCTCCGTCGACGACGCCATCGGCCTCGCGAAGAACGCCGGGATCGCAGTCAACACCATCGCGCTCGGGACCGACGCCGGCACGGTGACCGTGCCGAACGAGCTCGGCGAGATGCAGACGGTGTCGGTCGCCCCCGACCGCGACACACTGCGCCGGATCGCCGACGAGACCGGCGGCACGTACTTCGACGCACCGACCGCCGACGACCTCAACGCGGTCTACGAGTCGGTCGGGTCGCAGGTCGCCTGGGACGAGCGCAAGCAAGAGGTGACCGTCGCGTTCGCGGGCGCGGGCGCCGTGCTCCTGCTCGTCGCCTCCGGCCTCTCTGCACTCTGGTTCGGACGGCTTCCCTGACCCACGACGCGAGAGGAGGTGAGGCACATGGAAGAGACGACTGCATCGAGGTTCGGCCCGGGTGCCGTACTGGCCGCGCTCGGTCTCGCGTTCGTCGTCGCTGCGATCTGGGCAGCGGCTGCGTTCGCGTCCGGCGGAACGTCGAGCGGCTCGGTGGGCACGTCGGCGCCGCTCGGAGGCGGGCCGCCGGCGGGCTTCGTCCAGGACTCTCAGGGCGCGGCAACCGCTCCGTCGCGGGACGACTGTCCCGGTCACGACGGCAGCTCCGGTGGCGACACGGCGCCGTCCGACGGCTCCAGCTCGTCGGGCAACGCCCTCTGAGCGCCCACGTGGCCCGGCGCCCGATGCGCCGGGCCACGTCCACTCGGCGCCTGTCAGCGGGGCAGGATCTTTCCGGGGTTCATGATCCCGTTCGGGTCGAAGACTCGCTTGACGCCCTGCATCAGCGGCAGGAGATCGCCGTGCTCGGCCTCGAGGCCGTGGATCTTCCCGAGGCCGATCCCGTGCTCGCCGGTGCAGGTGCCGCCGCGGGCGAGGGCGTCCTCGACGAGCAGCTCGATCAGCTCGTCGGACCTCCGCACCTCGTCGGCGTCGTCCGGATCGACCATCAGCGAGAGGTGCACGTTTCCGTCCCCGGCGTGCCCGACGAGCCCGGCGACGAGGCCTTGCCGCTCCAGCTCCTGCCGCGCGAACGAGACCGCCGCCGCGAGCTCCGAGAGCGGGACGCAGACGTCCGTCGAGCGGTGGCGCTTCCCGGGGGCGGCCGCCGCCGTGGCGTACGCGGATGCATGACGCGCGGCCCAGAGGCGCGTGCGCGCCGTTGGGTCGCGCTCGGCGACGATGTCGAGCGCTCCCTCGGACTCGGCGATCACGGTGACGAGCTCCAGGTCGGACGTCACCGTCGCCTCCGCCCCGGCCGCTTCGACGAAGAGCGACGCTCCCACGGGGATGGCCGTCCCCTGGTACGCGTTGACGGCGGCGATCGTCCAGGCGTCGAGGAGCTCGACCCGCGTGACGCCGGCGCCCGCCGCGACGATCGTCGCCGCCGCCCGGCACGCGGACTCCACGTCGGGGAAGGCGAGACGGAGGACGACGGCTTGCTCGGGAATGCCGTGGAGTCGGAGCGTCAGCTCGGTGATCACCCCGAGCGTCCCCTCCGAGCCGATCAGCAGCCCCAGCAGGTCGTATCCCGCCGACGTCTTCGGCGCGCGGCTCCCGGCGCGGACGACACGGCCGCCGGGCAGCACCGCCTCGAGCGCGAGCGTGTTGGCGCGCATCTTCCCGTACCGCACGCTCGTCGTCCCCGCGGCGTTCGTCGCGGCCATCCCCCCGAGCGTCGCGTCGGCCCCGGGGTCGACCGGGAAGAAGAGCCCGTGCTCCGCCGTCGCCCGCTCGAGCGACGTGCGCGTGACGCCCGGCTGCGCCGTCGCGGTCAGGTCGGCGGGGTCGACAGCGAGGACGGCGTCCATTCGGGTGAGGTCGAGGGAGATGCCGCCGTCGAGCGGGATGACGTGCCCCTCGAGGCTGGATCCTGCCCCGAACGGCGTCACCGGGATCCGGTGCTCGTCCGCGAGCGCGAGCACCGCGACGACGTCGTCGGTCGACGTCGCGTAGACGACGACGTCGGGGCGGTGCGGACGGTGGAACGAGAAGTCGCCGGCGTGGAGGTCGCGCTCGGAGTCGCCGTCGGCGACGCGCCGCGGGTCGCCGAGGGAGCGCACGAGCGCATCCCGCAGGTCGTCGGCTCCCAGCGACATCACTTCTCCCGGGGCTGCCAGTCGAAGCGGCGCAGCGCGACGGCGAGCCCCGCCACGCCCCAGGCGACCACGACCGCGACCGCGCCGAGGTCGTGGACGAGGGACTCGCCTCGGAGGTACGCGGCCTGGATGAGACGGATGAGGTACGTCAGGGGCAGCACGTCAGCGACGGCCTGGAGGACGTCGGGATAGTCCCGCGTCGGGCCGAACGAGCCGGAGAGGAACGCCATCGGCAGGACGACGAGGTTGACGACCGCCGAGGCCCCCTCGTCGGAGCGGATCAGCGACGCGAGCCCGACACCGAAGCCTGCGAAGGCGGCTGCACCCAGCAGGAGAACCGGGAGCAGTGCGGCCCAGCTCGCGGCGCCGCGCGCGTCGTAGAGCACGATACCGAGCGCGACCGTGACGAGCATCTGGAGCAGGAAGACGATCAGCGTCGAGACGAGCACCGCCGTCAGGTAGGTCGGAGCCGGGAGCGGGGTCGCGCGCAGCCGCTTCAGGAGCCCACCCTCGCGGCGGACGACGAGGGTGATCGCGAGACCCGCCAGCGCCGTGTTGGCGCAGCCGTAGCCCATCATCCCCACGAGCAGCCGGTCGACCGCGGGGACGCCGTCGATCTTCCCGTTGTACACCGCGCCGAGGAGAAGGAAGAGCAGCGGCGGGAAGACGAAGATGAACACCGCCGACTCGCGGTTCCGCCAGAACAGGAGCTGCTGGATCCGCAGCTCGTGCCAGAAGAGCCTCATGCGGGCCCTTCCTCGGACTCCTGCTCGTCGACGAGGTCGAGGTAGACGTCCTCGAGCGTCGGACGGCGCACCTCGAGACCCTCGAGCTCGCGACCCTCGGCCATTGCGCGGCCGGTGAGCTCGGCGAGGACGCGCGTCGGCTCGCGCGTCGCGAGGACCACCTCGCGTCCGCTCTCGCGGTAGCGGATCTCGACCTCCGGCACCGCGCCGATCAGCTCGTCGGGCGTCCCGATACGCACGAGCCCGCCCTCGCGGATGACCGCCACGCGATCCGCAAGCTGCTGCGCCTCGTCGAGGTAGTGCGTCGTCAGGACGACCGTCTTCCCGAGCGAGCGGAGCGAGCGTACGAGCTCCCAGGCCGTCCGCCGGGCGGCCGGGTCGAAGCCGGTCGTCGGCTCGTCCATGAACACGAGCTCCGGATCGCCGACGAGCGCAACGCCGAGGTCGAGCCGCCGCTTCTGGCCGCCGGAGAGCGTCTTCACGCGGTCGCCGGCCTTGTCCGCGAGCCCGACCAGATCGATCACGTCGTCGACGTCGCGCGGACGACGGTAGTAGCCCGCGAACATGCGGTGCACCTCGCGGACGGTGAGCGACGGCGGCAGCTGCGACTGCTGGAGAACGACGCCGATCCGCTCGCGGTGGCCGCCGTCGCTCCGCCACGGATCGACGCCGAGCACGTCGACTTCGCCCCCGTCGCGCGCGCGATAGCCCTCGAGGATCTCGACCGTCGTCGTCTTTCCCGCGCCGTTCGGCCCGAGAAGGCCGAACACCTCGCCCGTCAGCACGTCGAAGTCGATCCCGCGGAGCGCCTCGCGGCCGTCGTACGACTTGCGCAGGCCGCGGACCCGGATCGCGGCGTCCGCCGTCACTTGGGCTCGAGCTCGAGCTCGGCCATCGCGCCCGGCGCGAAGCCCGGGTCGGATCCCGTCAAGGCGACCGCGATCTCGGAGCAGTCCGGCTGGTGGCCGACGGTCGCGACGGGCCCGGGCCGGCCCGCGATCGCGTCGAGGAGATCGTCGAACGTCGCCCCCGGTGCCAGCCGTGGCTCGATCTCGAGCACCGCGCTCGTCGCGGAGGCGATCGCCTCGGCCGTCTGTCGCGCGCGCACGAGCGGGCTCGCGAGCACGAGGACCGGCGGCGCAGGGAGGCTCGCGAGCCTCGCACCCAGCCCTGACGCCTGGTCGCGACCCTTCGCCGTCAGCTCGCGCGTCTCGTCGGGGTCGCCGGGCGCCGCCTTCGCGTGTCGGCAGAGATAGACGCGCACGGCCGACGAGGATAGTCGGGCATCGCTCCCCCGCGGCGAATCGCCGAGCCGACGGCGATGTCGGCTTCCATGATTTTTCTCTTAAACCTTTCGTCGACACCGCCCGGCGACTGTAGAAAGGGAGGATGGACGATCGTGCAATCGGGCGCGCCGCGTTCCTCGGGGTCGTCGGGGCCGGGATGGCGGGTCTCTTCTTCGCACGGGATGCGACAGGGCTCCTCGGTCGGATCCTCCCCGACCAGGTCGCGGCGATCGTGCCGACGCGCGGCTGGCGGATCTACACGATCGGGCCATCGATCCCGCGGATCGACCCGGCCTCGTACCGCCTCACGATCGCCGGCGCCGTCGAGCACGAGACGACCTTCACGCTCGCCGACCTCCACCGCCTGCCGACCGCCCAGCAGGTGTCGGACTTCCACTGCGTCACGGGCTGGAGCGTCGACGACGTCCACTGGCGCGGCGTGCGGTTTGCCGACCTCCTCGCGCAGGCCCGGCCGCTCGAGAGCGCGGTGACGGTGCGGTTCGTGTCGGACGAGGTCCCCTACGACGACACGCTGACGCTCGCGCAGGCGCTCTCGCCCGACGCGATGCTCGCCTACGGCATGGACGGGAAGGCGCTCACCGCCGCGCACGGGTTCCCTGCGCGCGTCGTGATGCCGCGGATGTACGGCTACAAGAACGTCAAGTGGGTGACGCGGATCGAGCTCGAGACGAACTACGACCGGATCGGCTACTGGGAGCAGCGCGGCTACGACAAGGACGCCTGGGTCGGCAGGTCGAACGGTGCCGCGACCGTCTACTGACCCACGGATGATCCGGCGCTTCGGCCGGACCGAGAGGCTCCTCCACTGGGTGCATGCGACGGGCTTCCTCGCCATGCTCGCCACCGGGTTGATCCTCTACCTCCCGGCGCTCTCGGAGCTCGTCGCGCGCCGGAACCTCGTGAAGAACGTCCATCTCTTCACGGCGATCGGATGGGCGGTCGCGGTGACGCTCGTCGTCGCCCTCGGCGACCGCGCGCGGCTGGCCGACGACTGGCGCGAGGTCGAGGCGATCGACGCGGACGACCGACGGTGGCTCGCCGGCCGCCCCGCGCGGCAGGGCCGCTTCAACGCCGGGCAGAAGCTGAACGTGATTCTGACCGCCGCGCTCGCCGTCGTCTTCGTCGTGTCCGGCTTCTTCCTCTGGCTCGGCGAGCGTGACCACCGCTTCCTCCTCGACGGGACGGGGATGGTGCACGACGTGGCGATGTACGTGTCCGTCGCGCTTCTCACTGGGCACCTCTACCTCGCCCTCGTCCACCCGCGGACGCGGCACGCGCTGCGTGGGATGACCCACGGCGACGTGCGGGAGGACTGGGCCCGGGAGCACCACCCGAAGTGGGTGGAGGCCGAGCGCGGGCTGTGACCTAGAGCATGGCCGACTCGTACCGCTTCGTCGTCGCCGACGTCTTCACGTCGACGCCGCTCGCCGGCAACCAGCTCGCGGTCTTCACCGACGCGCGTCGCCTCGACGACCGGACGATGCAGGCACTCGCCCTCGAGATCGGGTTCTCGGAGACGGTGTTCGTGCTTCCGGCCGCGGCCGATGGCACGGCACGGATCCGGATCTTCAACCCGCGCCACGAGATGCCGTTCGCAGGGCATCCGACGCTCGGGGCCGCGCTCGTGCTCGCTGCGCCTCTCCAGCTCGGGGTCGTCCGGCTCGAGACCGGCGTCGGGACCGTTCCCGTCGTGATCGAGCGCGACGAGTCGGGCCGGGTCGTCTTCGGTCGCATGACGCAACCGGTGCCGCGCATCGAGCCCGTCGAGCGACCGGAACGGGTTGTCGCAGCCGTCGGCGCCGCACGCTCGCAATTGCCTGTCGAGCTCTACGACAACGGCGCGCGACACATCGTCCTCCTCGTCGAGGAGCGCGAGCTGGGCGCGCTGCGCCCCGACCGGGAGGCGATCGCCGAGTTCGCGGTCACGGGCGTCAACTGCGTGGCGAAGACGTCCGACGCATGGCGGTCTCGGATGTTCTGGGAGCACGGCGAGGACCCGGCCACGGGGTCTGCCGCCGGCCCGATTGCCTGCCACCTCGCCCGGCACGGCCTCGTCCCGTGGGGCGACGAGATCGAGATCGCGCAGGGTGTCGAGATGGGCCGCCCCTCGACCCTCCACGCGCGCGCGGAGGGCGGGGAGGGCGCGATCACCGCGGTCGAGGTCGGCGGCAGCGCCGTCGTCGTGGCCCGCGGCGAGTTCAGGGTCTAGCGGCCTACCCTCCGAACTTCGCGACCAGCTGGTCGAGCTCGTCGTCGGACGGCAGCTGGCCGTTCGGGCTCACGCCGTTGACGACCTGCGGCACGACCTTCGCGAGGACGGCGGCCGCCTCGTCCTCCGAGACCCCGGCTTGCTGGGCAAGCTCGCGGACGGTGTCGTCGCCGACGACCGCCTTCGCCTGCTGGGGGTCGATTGCCTGGTTCTCGCCGGTCCCGACCCAGGAGTCCGCCTGGGCCGAGAGGCCTGCCTGCTGCGCCCCCTGCATGATCTTGGAGAGGCCCCCGCTCTTCAGGAACCCGGCGACGAGCGGTGCGAGCGCCGCCGCCATCGCGCCGACGTTCATCCCGGAGCTGCCCCCCGAGCTCGCTCCGGAGGAGCCTCCGCCGCCGAGCAGACCGCCGAGAACGTCCTGCAGGCCGCCGCTGCCGCCGGAGGAGCCGCCGCCGAGCAGCCCACCGAGCATGTCCTCGAGACCGCTGCGTCCGCTGCCTCCCGCGCCTTTCGCCAGGCCGCCCAGCAGGTCGTCGAGTCCGCTCATGCGAGCCTCCGTTTCTCGAAGGGTTGATCCCGGATCCTGTCACACGGCGACGGGCGCGAACGCGATCGCGGTGATCGCGGGCAGCTCGATCGCGAGCGCCGACCAGAAGCGCCCGCCGTCGTGCGAGACATGGATTCGCTCCTCGGTCGCGACCGCGATGAGGTCGGGATGCACGGGCGAGATCGCGACCGCTACGGCCCGGCCCAGCCCGGCGCCCGCCTCTCGCCAGGTGCGGCCCCCGTCGTTCGAGACGACGAGGGGCGGTCGGCGGTCGACCACGGCGACGACTGTCGAGCCGTGCGCGGCCGCCGCGACGAGCAACGGGAGCTCGACCGCCGGCGGGTCGGTCGCGGGCAGCGCGTCGTCGACGACCTCGGCATCCTCTTCCTCGTCGAGATCGACGGCGACGGTGCCGAGGGCGCACGCGACGAGCAGGGGGGTCACTGGACGGTGATCAGCTCGGTGACGACGCGCGCCGCGCGCTCGGCCGCGGCCACCGGATCGAGCCCGTTCGCCCGGCCGTCGACATAGACGAGGGAGAACGCGTCGCCGGCGCCGGTCGGGTCGACCTCGCCCTGAGCCGGCCGCGCCGCGACCGGCGTCAGCTCCCCGCCTGCGAAGACCTCGGCACCCTTCGAGCCGAGGGTGAGCACGACCTCCGGCACACCGAGCGCCTCGAGCCGCTCCAGCTCGAGCCCGCCGGCGAGCATCAGTCCCTCCTCCTCGTTGAGCTTCAGGACCGCGAGATCCCGCAGCAGCCCCCGGTCGAACGCCGCGTCCTCTCGGAGCGGCCCGAGCTCGGCGACGCGGGTCACTCCCTGGGCGTCGAGGAGAAGGCGTCGGCCGCCCGCCGTCAGGGCGTCCGCTGCCGCCGCCTCGAAATGGGAGCGGAGCAGGCCTCCGACCAGCACCCACTCGCATCCGGCGAGGGCGTCTGCGGCCCACCCCTCGACGTCCGCAGCGATCCAGGGGTCGCCGATCGCTTCGACCGTCATGATCCGCAGGTCGCCCTCGTAGTGGAAGCTGAACGCCGTCGTCTCGGAAGCGTCGGCGCAGATCACGGGGAGGCCGAGGGCCTCGAGCGGGGCGAGCGCCACACTCCGGTCGGCCGGGGCGCAGCGGGTCACGACGACCGCGTCAGTCCCGAGGCCGACCGCCGCGCGGGCGGCGTGGAAGACCCCGCCGCCGGGCCTCGGATCGCCGCCCGCGACCCGGTCGACCGCGAGGTTGCCGATCAGCGCGATCCGGCTCACGCGCGCGCGGCCCCGGCGCCGACACGGCCCGTCGCCGCCGAGACGGCGAGGGCGAGGAGGAACGAGACCGCGAAGCTCGGGAGCGTCGCGCCGATGCCCCAGGTGGGGGGATCGAGCCGTTGCACCTGCTCGACCCACCAGGCCGGCCCCGTCGGCGAGAGCCACTGGTAGGCAACGAACCCGGCGATCCAGGCGGTGACGAGCCCCGTCCGGACCTGGTCCTGCCCGAAGACGTCCTCGGGCTCGTAGCGGCGCCCGCTCGCGAGCCAGTCGGCGAGCAGCACGGCGAAGAGGGGCACGAAGAACGAGCCGAGCAGGAAGAGGAACGACTGGAAGCTCCCGAGCTGGAGCACGAGCGCGCCGGCGGTGCCCACGGTCGTCGTCGCGACGACGAGGAGGCGCTGCGGGACCTTCGGGAAGAGGTTCTGGAGCGACACGGCGCCCGAGTATGCGTTCGCGAACGCCTCGTCGGTCTCCGCGACGGTGAGGGCGAGGAGGACGAGCAGCGCGACGACCCCACCCGCCGCAACCGCCGCGGGGAGCGCCGCGGCGTCGGACACGTCGCGGGTCAGCAGGACGACCGCCCCGAGCGCGAGCAGCAGGGCGTCGGGCACGAAGTACCCCACGCCCGTGCCCCAGAAGGCCGCGCGAGGCGACCGCGCGAACCGCGTGTAGTCCGCCGCGAGCGGGATCCACGAGACGGTCACGCCGACGACGATGTCGATCCCCTGCCACGTCGACAGCCCGCCCTCCCCGGGCCGTTCCCACGCGTCCGAGAGGCCCCCTCCCGTGAGCGCCCACCAGCCGAGGTAGGCGACGGCAAGCGGGACGATCCAGATGGCGACTCGCCGGACGACCGTCCGGACGACCCCGATCGGGCCGAGCAGGCCGAGCACGAGCGTGGCCCCACCGAAGGCCACCGTCCAGGCCCAGCGGGCCTCGAAGCCGAGCACCTCGTCCGAGAGGGCGGCTGCCGCGGTGGCGATGACGAGCAGCTCGAAGACCGTCCAGCCGATGCACTGGACGATGTTGATCGCGGTGGGCAGGTACGAGCCGCGCTCGCCCAGCGGGGCGCGCATCAGCACCATCGCGGGGACGCGCGCCTGGGCGCCGATCGCACCGGCGACCGCGAGCATCAGGTTGCCGACGAGGCAGCCGACGAGGATCGCGGCAAACGCCGCGGGCAACGAGAGCGCCGGCACGAGGATCGCCCCGGCGACGATCACGAGCAGCGACACCCCGAGGTTCCCCCACAGGAGCCCGAGGTCGACCCCGCCGAGCACTCGGAGCCGCTCCGGCACCGGCTCGATGCCCCAGGACGTGTCGTCGAGCTTCACGACCGGCGAGGGTACCCCGCGTCAGGAGGACGCGAAGCCGCCGCGGACGCGGACGAGCGCCGGTGCGTCGGAACCGTGGTCGGCGCGTTCCACGGCGCTGACGAAGAGCGTGTGCGTCCCGGCCGAGACCTCGTCGCGGAGCTCGCAGTCGAGCCAGCCGAGCGCGCCCGCGAGGCGCGGCGGCCCGTCACCCCCCGGCTGGATCGCGATGCCCTCCCACATCCCGATCGGGGGCACGCCGCGGGCGAAGTGCTCCGCGAGCGCCTCCTGCCCCGCCGCGAGGAGCGAGATCGTGCACCGCCCGGCCTCCCGGAGCAGCTCGTGGAGCGCGGCCTGGCGGGCCACGGAGAAGGCGACGAGCGGTGGGTCGAGGGAAAGTCCGACGAGCGTCCCGAGCGTCAGCCCGAGTCGCTGGCCGCCCCTGTCGACCGTGACGACGGCGACGCCCGAAGGGAAGCGGCCGAGCAGGGCGCGGAAGTCGCCGGCGTCGGCCATCGTCCGATCATCCCAGGCGCAGCGGTGTCGGGCTGGTAGGGAGCAGCGGTGTCGGACCGAAGCGCGACACCGCGCGGGCCCTACGCGGCCGCCAGCAGCTTCCGCAGGACGTACGGAAGGATCCCGCCGTGCCGGACGTACTCGCGCTCGCGCGGCGTGTCGAGCCGGAGGATCGCGCCGAACTCCCTGTCGTCTGCCCGGACAGTGACCTCGCGTGCCTCGCCGTTCTCGACTCCCGTG
>Ga0157376_10002239_pt1 | contig 13037 bp, 11 predicted proteins | sample M45metaG_FD_121801 | JGI IMG/M metagenome (GOLD analysis project Ga0157376, IMG submission 121801) | Miscanthus rhizosphere microbial communities from Kellogg Biological Station, Michigan, USA - M4-5 metaG | ecosystem: Host-associated > Plants > Roots > Rhizosphere > Soil | place: USA: Michigan... | reverse complement strand
GGACGACGATTACTTCGACTCGACCCTCGGCGTCACGAATGGAAAAACCGAAAGCGCGAACATCGACGCGAACTACGCATTTTCGCCGGACAGTTCGCTGGGCGCCTACTTCACCTGGCAGAAGCGCACGCGTGACCTGTTCAGTGCCGCCGACGACAACTCCATCGCGCCGCCAACCCAGATCTGGAAGAACACGCTGGCCGACCGCGACAACGCGATTGGCATCAATGGCAAACAGAAGGGGCTGCTCAGCGGCAAGCTCGAACTCAGCGAAGACTTCGAGTACAACCTCGGCAAGGCGAAGTACGTGACCTATCTCGTGCAGAACATCACGTCGTCGCTCGGCAATTCCGGCGAGGTGCCGAACATCAGCAGCGAGTTGAAACAGTTCCGCATCAACGGCTCATACCAGATCGACCGTCACTCGGCGTTTCTCGCCGGCTACCAGTACCAGCGCCTGAAGTCGAACGACTACCTGTACAACGCGTTTCAGTACGGCTTCACGCCGAGCAGCCTGATGCCGACGAACCAGGTCGCGCCGAATTACGAAGTCAATACCGTGTACCTGGCCTACCACTACACCTTCAGATGAAGTCTCGGTCGTCGATTCGCTTGAGCGAAATGTCTTCGCGCGTCGCGATAGCAGTGATATTCCGCAATCAAGACATGTGCAGGGGAGCCCAAACATGAGCAAGACGAAGCCCGGCGCCCTGCGCAGGTTCTGGCGCTTCCTGCGCACGCCGTCGGCGCGCTGGTCGCTGCTGACACTGCTGCTCGCCGGATTCGCGGGCGGCATACTGTTCTGGGGCGGCTTCAACACCGCGCTCGAGATGACCAACACGATGGAATTCTGCATTGGCTGTCACGAGATGCGCGACACGGTCTATCAGGAATACAAGGGGACCATCCACTACTCGAATCGGACTGGCGTTCGCGCGGGCTGCCCCGACTGCCACGTCCCGCACGAGTGGGGGCCGAAGGTCATCCGCAAGATTCAAGCCAGCATGGAAGTCTGGGGCAAGATCACCGGCAAGATCGACACGCCGGAAAAATTCGAGGCCCATCGCATGGAACTGGCGACGAACGAATGGAACGTGATGAAGGCGGTCGACTCGCGCGAGTGCCGCAACTGCCACAGCTGGGATGGCATGAGTGGCGAAAAGCAGAAACAAAGTAACTACAAGCGCCACATGGAAGCGAAGAGCGAAGGCAAGACCTGCATCGACTGCCACAAGGGCATCGCCCACCACCTGCCGAAGGAATATCGCGATCCCGACGAGGAAGAATAGTCGGCCGATCGCCTCTATTCGCCTGATCCGCATCCGCGATCAGCCGCAGGCAGAACCTGGCATGGACGGATCCGCCCGCTCGGCGCGTGCAACGCTAGTCGTCGCAGCGAACGGCAGAGTTGACGAATATCAAGAGGCGCGGTGTTGCTCCGGGCCACACTTGCCATGTCAACTCAGCCAGGACCATCGCCATGATCGCCAGTATCCAGGTATCCCCGCGCCAGGCCGCGGCACAGAAGTCGAACCCGCCGGAGTTGCAGTGGAGGGAAAAGCTGCGCGACGGTACCACGGTCCTGATCCGGCCCATCCACGGCGAAGACGCCGAAATCGAAAGGCGCTTCATCGAGCTGCTGTCGCCGGCGGCGCGTCGCCTGCGTTTTCTGGGCGAGATCAAGACGCCGAGCGCCGCGATGATCGATCAGTTCACCCACCCGGATCCGGCACACGACGCAGCATTCGTCGCCTTGATCGCCGACGGTGCCGAGAAGCGCGAAATCGGCGTGGCGCGATTCAGCGGCAGGCCCGATGGGCTGGCGTGCGAGTGCGCAGTCGCCGTCAGCGACGAATGGCAGGGACGCGGCTTGGCGACAATGCTGATGCGGCACCTCATCGGAGTCGCGCGCGAGCGCGGCATCGAATGCATGTACTCGATCGACACGGCCGGCAACGACGCCATGCGCGACCTTGCCGAACACCTGGGCTTCCAGCGCAAATCGGACCCCGATGATGCTACGCAGGTGTTGCATGTCCTCGACCTGAAGAGCGCGACCGTCTAGTCACGCTGACCGCTTGCCTACCGCGCAGCGCCGCCGTCAAGGCTGCCTGCGCCACGCCGGCCCCCGGGCTTGAAGAAGCGCAGGAACATTGCCCCGCCGGGGTTCGGAGCGATCAGCGCGTGATCGGTGCGCTGCCGTCCGTGCCGCTTCTGAGCAAGGCGCGCAGGCGCGCCGGAGTAATGGCCGCAGCGGCCGCAGCAACACCGGGCAGGCGATGGCCTGCGGCTTCGAGGATGTGCGTGAGTGCACCCGGGAAGCCGGATCGGGTGTCCACGTCCGGCTTCCGGTTCATGCGGTTGCGAAACGCCGTCGCTATGGCGCGCACCAAGTGATCCTCCAGGCGCAGGTTCTTCTGTCTGCCGTCACCTCCCGCAGTGCGACGCAGTTCGACAATGCCGCCGGCCATGTCCTCGAGCGGCTCCACGATCTGGGAAAAATCCATGCCGATGCGGCGGCGCGCCCCGTCGGACAACAGGTGCAGGTCGAGCAGCATCCCGACGTCTTCCGGCAGCTGATACAACGCACTGCGTAATTCCGCGGCCGTGTGCGCGATCGTTGCGAGGCGATCGCTGATTTCCTTGGGCATGCCGGATGACATCTCGCCGTTGGTTGCATATTCGAATGCCTGCAGGCAGGCCTCGACGTCGGTAATGAAGGAAATAGCGGAAATATCGGTCTGGCCGATCTCCTTCATGAGCAGCGCGGCTTCATGCGGTGTAAAAGCGAATGCGGGTCTTCCGGTGTTCATGGCGGTCTCGCGACGGTTCGGGAGCGAACATGCGCCACGTTCCGGCGGTACGTGTTGACTTGGATCAAGGTGTCGCGGCGCGAGAGCGACTAAGGTGCAAATGACGAAACGGCCGTGTCGATTGCGGACACGAAGTTTTCAATGCTGGCGAAGGGAGAGCCCATGTTCAAGCACATACTGTTGCCGACGGATGGTTCGAAACTTTCCGAAAAATCGGTCAAGCAAGGCGTTCGCATGGCGAAGGCACTCAATGCCAGGATCACGGCCCTGCATGTCGTGCCGAAGTTCCACACGTTCACCTACCACAGCGAAATGCTCGAGAGCACGCGCCGGGAATTCGAAGCGGACGCCGCCGAGAAGACGAAGAACTATCTGGATTTCGTCAAGAAGGTGGCAGCCGGGTCAGACGTGAAATGCGATACCGCGCAGGTCGCAAGTGACCAGCCGTTCAAGGAAATCATAAAGGCCGCCGAGAAGAAAGGTTGCGACCTGATCCTGATGGCTTCGCACGGGCGTCACGGTATCGAGGGCTTTCTGCTCGGCAGCGAAACGCAGAAGGTGCTGACGCACAGCAGCGTACCGGTGCTCGTCTTTCGCTGAGACGAACCAGCAGGTTCGTGGCTTCGCCCTGCGCGACGTGCTCGCTCCTGCGGCGGCCATGAGGCGAGAACCCACTCGCCGTGTCGTGATTCGGCAGGCGCCGTACTGAGGCGCGTCATATCTTGGGCTTGCTCGCGGCTCGCTGTTACGCATTGTTACAAATTGTTGCCGTAGCGACACTCCAGCGTTTCCGACGCCACCTATGTTGGGTCCATCGTCAAACGCACGGGCCCCGTCGCATGAACGCCACCGCAGCCGTCGCCAGCAATCCCGAGACTCGTCGCCGGACGCAGCATCCCGTGTTCGTTCCGCCGGGATTGGTCAAGGGCGGGATCGCCCTCGAAGAACTGCGTGCGCATGTGCCGGTCGTGCAGCGCAAGCTCGAGTCGGGGCAGTACCTGTACCGTGCCGGTCAGCCGTTCCACGCGCTGTACCTCGTGCACGCGGGTTTCCTCAAGACCAGCGTTGTCTCGGAAGATGGCCGCGAGCAGGTGACGGGATTCAAGATGCGCGGCGAACTGGTTGGCGACGAATCGATCGGCACGGCAGTGCACACGTGTGATGCGGTCGCGCTGGACATGAGTGGCGTGTGGGAATTGCCGTATCCGGAAATCCTGAACGCTTGCGCGCGCATGCCCTCGCTGCAGGAGCAATTGACCGCCGCGCTGGCGGCTGAGATCCGCAACGACCGCTCCTGGATGCTGGCAGTGGGCACCCTGAGCGCCGAACAGCGCGTCGCCGCGTTTCTGCTCGACGTCGCGGCGCGGCACGAAGCATTGGGTTTCAGTGCCCGCCACTTCGTGCTGCGCATGAGCCGCGCGGACATCGGCAGTTTTCTCGCGCTCAAGCACGAAACCGTCACGCGCGCCCTGACGCGCCTGTGTGGGCAGGGCTGCATCGCCATCCAGTGGCGCGAAGTGCGCATCCTCGACGCGGGCGCGCTGCGCGAATCGATTCACCACGATCCGCGCCTGAACTGACCGCGGCGGAAGCTGCGCCGGCGAGCGAAGGTTTCTTCAGCGCTGGTCGAGGATGCGGCGCACCGCGGCGGACAGGTCCTCGCGACGGTACGGCTTGGGGAGCAGGGCAAATTCGCGTGTCTGGCTCGAGCCGTTTTCAAGCGCGGAATGTTCGTAGCCTGAGGTGAGCAGCACCGGCAAGCCCGGGTGTCGGCGGCGAGCTTCGTGGGCTAGTTCAATGCCGGTCGTTCCGGTTCCGAGGACGACGTCGGAAAACAACATGTCGATGTCGGCATGCTGCGACAATTGTTCGAGCGCAGTCGCGGCGTCCGCTGTGGCAATGACCGTGTAGCCGAGTGAGCGCAGGAACGTCACGGCGATGTCGCGCACGTCCGCCTCGTCCTCGACGACGAGAATCGACTCATTGCCGCGCGTCGCCGACGGCGTCGCCGGCGTAGCGGTTTCGCCGGGCTGCGGCTTGACCGCGGGCAGATGCAGGTCGATACGCGTGCCGTAGCCGAGTTGACTCTCGACCGTCAGGAGGCCTCCCGACTGCTTGACGAAGCCGTAGACCATGCTCAGGCCGAGGCCGCTGCCCTTGCCATGTTCCTTGGTCGTGAAGAACGGCTCGAACGCGCGCGCGAGCACATCCGTTGTCATGCCGAGCCCGGAATCGCGCACGCTGAAGACGACATAGTCTCCGGGCGCCAACTCGCCGCCTTCCGCCTCGCCGACCTGCTCGTGCCGCGCGGAAATGACCAGATCGCCGCCGCGCGGCATGGCATCGCGCGAGTTCAGCGCCAGGTTGACCAGCGCATTGTCGAGTTGGCCGGGATCGACGAACACCTCCGGAACCTCAGGCGCGCAGGAGATCTCTAGATTGATCGTTTCCCCGAGTGTCCGGCGCAGCATCGAGCCGAGTTCCGCGAGCAGCCTGGCCGGCTTGCCGGCGCGTGGCGCCAGGCGCAGGCGCCCGGCAAACGCCAGCAGTTTTCGGGTCAGTTCGGCGCCGCGTCCGACCGCGCGCAACGCACCGCTGATGAGTTCGCGCGCGGACGGCCGATCGGCGACTTCGTCCTCGAGTATCTGCAGGTTGCCGGAAACGACGGTCAGCAGGTTGTTGAAGTCATGGGCGACGCCGCCGGTGAGCTGACCTACGGCTTCGAGCCGCTGCGCGTGCGAGAGCTGTTCTTCGGTTCTTGCACGCTGCATGGCGGACGCCAGCTGGTTCGCGGCCGACTGCAGGAAGTGCAGTGCGTCGTGGTCGAATTGCTTGTTCCGCCGCATCAGTGCGAGCAGTGCGCCGGTCGATTCGCCCCGGTCCATCAGCGGCAGTACGGCGATTGCCGCGAAACCGGTGCCAGACAGAACCTCGCCTTCGAGCATGAGCGGGCCATCGACCGTCTGCAGCGCCGTCGCCTGACGGCGCTGGGCGGCGGGCATGATCGTGTTCCACGTCAGGCCTTCGAGCACTTCGGGAAGCACGCCGAACGTCGCGCGAACCCGTAACTGGAACGATTGCGGGTGCCTGAAAACGATCGCGACGGCTCCCACGCCGAGCGCATCAGCGATGAGGCTTGTGGCGTGTGCCAGGGTTTCGTCAAGCTCCGGCGAGGCGAGCGCATGCTGTCCAAGCTGCGCGGCGGCCGCATCGTAGCGTGCGCGTGCGAGAGCCTGGCGCGCGCGCTGAGTCTCGGAGACGTCGCGGATCGAAGCGAGGAACAGGCGGCCTTCGGGGGCGTTGATCGGGCTCAGTGCAATCTCCACCGGAAACTGTTGGCCGTTGCGTTTGAGACCGGTCAATTCCTGGCCCGTGCCCATCGGACGCACGTGCGGATTCGCCATGTAACCGTCGCGATGCGCGTGGTGGGCATCGCGTGCCTGTTCCGGCATGAGCATTTCGATCGGCTTGTCGCGCAACTCCTCCTCGGCATAGCCGAACAGCCGTTCGGCCGGCGGGTTGGCGCGGACGATCTGCCCGGCGTGGTCGACGACGATCATTGCGTCGGGGGCCAGCTCGAAAAGCTCTCGGAACATGCGATGGGTCCGTGACCTGCCTAGCGGACGACCCGCGCGGCAAACAGATAGCCGGCGCCGCGGACGGACTTGATCAGCTCCGGTTTCGCCGGGTCCTTCTCGATCTTGCGCCGCAAGCGCCCTATCTGCACATCGATGGAGCGATCGTAGGGCCCGGCTTCGCGGCCGTGCATCCGCTCCATCAGCTGGTCGCGCGATAGAACGCGATTCGCCATTTCCAGAAATACCGTCAGCAGGTCGTACTCGCCGGTCGTCAGCTCGATCCTGCCACCCGCGGGACCGATCAGCACGCGCGTTTCGGCATCCAGGCGAAAGCCGGCGAACTCGACGCTGGCCGGTTTTCCTGACGAGCGCTGCGCAGGGGCGGCTGCGACTCGCCGCATCACACTGCGCACGCGAGCGAGCAGTTCGCGCAGGTCGAACGGTTTGGTCACGTAATCGTCGGCGCCGAGTTCCAGTCCGACGACGCGGTCGACCGATTCACCGCGGCCGGTGATGATGATGACCGCGCCCCGCCAGTGCTCGCGCAGCCAGCGCGTGAGTTCGAAGCCGTCTTCACGCGGCAGGCCCAGATCGAGCAGCACGACGTCGATCGACTCGGACTCGATGATCGCGCGCATGGCGGCGCCGTGAGCTGCGGAGCTGACGCGGAAACCCTGATTGCCGAAGTAACGCGTGATCAGCCCACGGATTTCCTCATCGTCGTCGACGATGAGAAGATGCGGCGGCGAATCCGACGGGCTGCTGTGGACGCTCGATCCCATCAATCCCTGGACGCTGCGAGTGAAAGCACCGGCAGTCTAGCAAGAAAAGGCAGCACGCCGGCTTCGCCGGCGGGTCGACACTTGCAGATGCGCGCGGCGCCAACCTCGGCCTGCGCCCGTACGTGGCACAGGCGGAGGGCAGGCATTTCAGCGATCGCGCCAGAACCGGCCCATCTCCAGGAACGTGAAGGATGCCGACCATGTAACCAGGATCAGTCCTGCCAGCGCTTCGCTGCCGGCAAGAAAGCGGATCGGGCCGAGCAGATGCACGTCGGCAGCGCCCACTGTCGTAAAAGTCACGGATGAAACGTAGACCAGGTCCAGCATTCCGCCTGTGACTCCGTGCACCGAACCCAGTGCTGGCGAGAGCAGCAGAAGCGCGTAGCCGGCTCCAAAAACCCAGATCTCGGCGACGTGTGCGCCCAGCACGCCGAAGATGACGACCAGCACGCGCCGCCGCCTGCGTCCCTCCAGACGAAACAACCAGGTGGAAAGCAGGCTCAAGGCCTCGTAATGCAGCAGCACACTGATGCACAAAGCGATGGCCGTAACGGCGACGACGATGATATTCGCGCTCCAGTCCTGTGGAGCATTGCCGTCGCCGTCTGAGGCAAGGGCGCTGCAGCACGCCGGGATGCCGCTTGCGATCAATGCGACCATGCCGCGGCACGCAGTAGGGAAGGGCCGGATGACGAGTTGCCGAGTCATACCGCCGGCGCTTCAATCCGCGCTCAGCGTGCGACTGATCGCGGCGACGAACTGCGGATCGGTCTCGCCGATCTTCGACGTGCGTGCGACGATGCGTCCGTTCGCATCGAGCAGGATGAGCGAGGTCGAATGATTGAAGTCGCCGCCTGGCAGTAACTTGTACTCGATGTCGAGCACGGCGGCGAGCTTGCGTACATTCGGCGTTTCGGTGCGGGATAGCGTCCAGTGCGAAGCGTCGAGCTTGCGTTCGGCGAATACTTCCTTTAGTCGCCTTGGATTGTCGCGGCCCGGGTCGAAGCTGATCAGCAGTACGTCGAGTTTCTTCCGTTGCGCTGCCGGGAGCGCTTTCTGCGTCTTGCGCAACGTGTCGACAAGCAGTGGGCACACGTATTGGCACGAGGTGTAAAACATGCTCACCAGCTGCGGTTTACCTCTGCGTTGGGCCAAATCGAAGGCGTGCCCGTTCTGATCGACCAGCGGAATGTCGAGCTGGTAGATCGAATCGCCGGGCAGCTCACGCGGACCTGCCGGAGCCGTCGTGCACATCAACACCAGCAGCAGCGCAGACAGGATCCGGTTTGCGCATTGGCGGATATTCATTGCCGGTCTCCCCGGACTTGCGTCGCGACGGGTGGTACCGGTGCGGCCGGTCTCGCACAGCGGAAACCGGTGCTGTTGGTCGTGTCAGCGGCCTTGAGCGAGCTGAGCATCGCCACGCGCATCAGCACGGCGTAGTTTTCGCGATCACGCAGGTTCAATGCGCCGGCGCCGCAGAACTTGAGCCGGTCAGGATCGTTCTGATCGCGACTGTCGCTCGCGACGAGCAAGGCATTGAAGTCGTCGACCCATTCCCAGACCAAGCCGTGCAGATCGCGCACTCCGTAGAAATTGGCGGCGCCACCGATCGCCGCCAGCGGCTTTCCCGACGGCTGTGAGTACCAGGAAAGAATCTGCTCGCGCCAGAGCGGGTCGCTGCGCGCGTCGTGGCGCGTCGCATCGGACGCGGCGGCGAATTCCCATTCGTTCCAGGCCGGCAGGCGTGCGCGTTCGCTTTCACAGAAGGCCTGCGCCGCGAACCAACTGACCTGCGTCACCGGTTGATCCGGCAGAACGGTTGCGCCGAGAGCATCGGCAGATTGCCAGTGCATCAAGTAGCTAGGCTCGGCGAATACGCGCGCGATGCGGTCGCGCCGCCACTGTGGTTGCTCGAGGACGAAGGCGAGGAACTCGGCATTGGTCACCGGCTCGCGGCGCAGCATGAACGGAGCGACGACGACGTCGGCGCGGGTGGCGTCGGCCGGCAGCACACTCGCAAACTGGCCACCGGGCACGTTTACGTAGTCCGCAGCGTTCGCCATGCCCGCAACGAGCAGGAATGCCGGCAGCACAAGGCAGCGGATCACGCGCGCGTCCCTAGTGGCCTGCCGCGGCCTTGGGCGCCGGCTGCGCGCGTGTCTTTGCAACTTCGTCGGCTTCGATTCGGCCGCCAGGGTTGTCCCAACTGTTCAGTACGAACGTCAGGATGTTGGCGACCTCGTCGTCGTTGAGCTGCGTCATCGGCGGCATCACGGAGTTGTACTCCTGTCCGTTCACCGTAATCTTGCCGCTCAGGCCGTGCAGGACGATGTCGATCGACCGTTTCGGTTCGGCGGCGAGCACGCTCGACTTGGCCAGAGGCGGGAATACACCGGGCAGACCCGCGCCGTTGGCCTGATGGCACACGGAGCAGGTGCCGGTGAACAGCTGCTGCCCGGCCTTGATCTGTTCCTCCTTGGTCAACTTGCCTGCGGACGCCGACTTCGTCGCCTCCGTCACGGCGGCCAGGTTGGAGCCGGCGCGGTCGCCCAGATACACCGAGTCGACTTCCTTGCCGGAGTAGATCGCCTTGTCCTCGGGACCGTCGACCTTGAGGATCGCCAGAGCGCCCTTGTTGAAAGCGCGGAAGATCGAATGGTCGACCATCACGTAACTGCCGGGCACTTCGGTGTGGAACTCCACGATCGCCGCGCCACCCGCCGGGATCAGCGTCGTCTGCACGTTCTCCTGTACCTTGGTTCCGCCTTCGGGCTGCACGCGGTCGAAGATCTCGCCGATGACATGAAAGCTCGACACGAGATTCGGGCCGCCGTTGCCGATGAAGATGCGCACGGTCTCGTTGGTCTTCGCCGTCAGCGCCTTGTCGCCGGTCAGCGATCCTTCGGCGCCGTTGAAAAGCACATAGGTCGGCTTCTCCTCGATCGCCTTCTCCATGTCGAACGGCTGCAAGCCTTTCTCGCGGTATTTTCCGGTTGTGTAGAAATCGCCTTGCATCACGTAGTACTCGTGGTCGACCGGCGCCAGGCCATCGGGCGGCTCGATCAGGATCAATCCATACATACCGTTGCCGACATGCATGCCGACCGGCGCCGTCGCGCAGTGGTAGACGTAGATGCCCTGATTCAGCGCCTTGAACGTGAATTGCGATTCGTGGCCCGGCGCGGTGAAGCTCGACGCCGCCCCGCCGCCCGGACCGGTGACGCCGTGCAGGTCGATGTTGTGCGGCATCTTGCTGTTCGGGTTGTTCTTCAGGTGAAACTCGACAGTGTCGCCCTGACGCACGCGAATGAACTTGCCGGGCACCGTGCCGCCAAAGGTCCAGAACGTATAGGTGACGCCCTCGGAAATCGGCAGCTCCTTCTCGATCACTTCCAGTTCGACGATAACCTTTGCCGGATAGTTGCGCTGAGTGGCCGGCGGAACCATCGGCGGCGTCGTGAGCATGGCGTGGATCGGTTCGCCGCGCGGAGGCCCGAAGTCGCCATGCACGTAGCTGCCGGCGGGAGACGCGCCGGCGCCGGCTGCGGCGGCGCCGGCGAAGCATGGCAGGCTGGCAAGCGCCAACAGCGCGGACATTGCGGACATCGACCGGATCATGAGGTTCTCCTTGCGATAGCAAAGGATTTCTGGCGAACGCTTCGCCCCTGATTGTCGGCTGCGCCGGCACAGGCCGCATTGATCCTGATCAAGTGTTCCGGCCCGCGGATCGCAGCAAGAAGCCGTGCGGATCCTGTGCGAGCGCCGCAAAAACAACGCGCAAGTGGCCTGCTTGATCGGGCAGTGAGGCGACACGGTTGCGACCTTGGCTATACTCCGGCCATGAGGGAACGACCCGGAGTGCGCCTGCCGATACGCGAACACGCGTATTTTCTTTGCCGGCTCTTGTTTTCCACGGCGTTGCTGAGCCTGGTAGCGTTTCTTTCCGGATTTGCGCAACCCGATCCCGGCTTCATTCCGATCTGGCCCAGCAGCGGCATCGGACTGGCCCTGCTGTGGCATCACGGCGCGCGCTATTGGCCCGCCGTGTTCGTGGCGAACACGGTGAGCAGCATGACCGTCGGCACGCCGCTGCTTCCCGCGACCGGCATCGGTTCGTTGGAATTGCTGATGGCCTTGATCGCGCTGCGCCTGTTATTGCGCTGGAAGGTGCACATGTCGCTGGCGGACACGCGCCAATTCGGCGCCTTCGTCACTGCCCTGCTGATCGCCAGTTCGCTCGCGATTCCGATCTACGCTGTACGCGTAATGGTGGTATTCGACCAGCCGCCCCTGCGTGCACTGGCGGCCGGTGCGGAATATTTTCTGTCCGCTTCTTTCAGCTTCCTGATCTTCACGCCGCTGATCTTGACATGGTCGCACCAGCGCTTCCCGCACGGCGCGAGACGCTGGATTTTCATCGTTTCGATGTTCGCTCTGGTCATTGCCGGCTGGAGCGTGTTGTCGCTCAACGCCGAACCGCAGGATCGACTGCTGTTTCCGCTGCTGCCGGTCGTGGTCATTTGCGCTCTGGTCGCTGGAATTGGCGGGGCGAGCGCGGCGTGTGCGGTGCTGACCATAGTCCTCAACGCGATGGCGCCGGGGTCGACGTCGATTGCAGACACGCTGCTGCGCTCGTTCTTCATGCTGAGCGCCGCTCTGGCCGGCTACCTGCTCGCCGTGATGCTGCGCGAACGAGAGCGCATCGCTTCGGAAATGAAGTACCGGGCGCATCACGATGCCTTGACCGGCCTGCTCAACCGCGAGGAATTCGAACATCGGGTGAACGCGGCGATGCGCGACGCCTCGTCGCATTACGCACTGCTGTACATGGACCTCGATCAGTTCAGGGTGGTCAACGACACCTGCGGCCACGCGGCGGGCGATCAACTGCTGCGCGACGTCAGCCTGCTGCTGAATTCGACGTTGCCCGACGGAAAGATCGTTGCACGCCTCGGCGGCGACGAGTTTGCCGTGCTGCTCGCGGAACATTCGTCGCAATCCGCGTTGGCCGTCGCCGAAACGCTGCGTGAGGCAATCCACGATTTCCAGTTCGTCCATCAAGGGCGCTCATTCTGGCTGAGCATGAGCATCGGCGTAGTCTTTCCGGAGCGCGGCGTCGACACGCTCGACATGGCCCTGGCCTATGCGGATCGGGCGTGCTACCAGGCCAAGGAAGAAGGGCGCGATCGCATTCGCCTGTATACCCACAGCGACCGCGATATTGTCGTGCGCCGCGCGGAAATGGATTGGGTTTCCCGGCTGCGTTCGGCGATGGACGACAAGCGCCTGCAGCTGTTCGCGCAGCCGATCGTGGCCGTGGCCGACCCACAGGTTTCAAACGGGCACGTCGAACTGCTGCTCAGGCTCTTCGATGAGCGCGGCAGCCTGGTTCAGCCGATGGCCTTCATTCCGGCAGCCGAGCGCTATGGCTTGATGCCGGCCATCGATCGCTGGGTCATCGAGGAGGCATTCGCACGTTACTCCGGACTTGCCGCACGAGGTCGCGTGAGCGGCGAGGAGATCTGGTCGATCAACCTCTCGGGTGCAACGCTGGGTGACGCAAGCTTTCCGGACTTCCTGAAGAATCAGTTTGCGCTGCGCCAGCTGCCCTTCGATGCGATCTGCTTCGAGGTCACCGAAACCGCGGCGATCAGCAACCTGTCGCACGCGCGCAAGTTCATGGGCGAGATGAAGGCGTTGGGCTGCCGCTTTGCGCTGGATGATTTCGGCGCGGGTGCATCGTCATTTTCCTACCTGCAGAATCTTCCAGTCGACTATCTCAAGATCGACGCAAGTTTCGTCACGGAGATGGCCAGCAATCCGGTGAAGGAAGCGATGGTGCGCGCGATCAACCAGATCGG
>Ga0157376_10002237_pt1 | contig 13041 bp, 12 predicted proteins | sample M45metaG_FD_121801 | JGI IMG/M metagenome (GOLD analysis project Ga0157376, IMG submission 121801) | Miscanthus rhizosphere microbial communities from Kellogg Biological Station, Michigan, USA - M4-5 metaG | ecosystem: Host-associated > Plants > Roots > Rhizosphere > Soil | place: USA: Michigan... | reverse complement strand
ACTTTCGTAACTACGTTTGTGTTTGTGGTCGAGTACGCGGTCGAAACAATATCAAAGACTTCGCTCTGATACAGAGCTTTCAGGTGATGAGACCGTGCTCGACCGTCCACTTTGTTCATTACGGCACCGTTGCTATACTGCCGTTTCTTCAATCTAAACTAATGATTTCAAGGAGCATTCATTGAGCGTTCTAGTCGACAAATCTACGCGCCTCGTTGTGCAAGGCATCACCGGAAAAGAGGGAACGTTTCATACCAAGCAAATGGTTGAGTATGGAACTAATGTTGTTGGTGGAGTTACTCCAGGTAAGGGTGGCACTACTCACGAAAATATTCCGGTCTTCAACACGGTTGCGGATGCAGTCAAAGAAGCTGGTGCCAATGCTTCGGTGATATATGTTCCGCCTCCGTTTGCAGCCGATGCGATCATGGAAGCCGCAGATGCCGGCATTCCTGTCGTTGTATGCATTACAGAAGGAATTCCAACTCTTGACATGGTTAAGGTGAAGGAATACTTGAGTGACAAAGCGACGCGCCTGATTGGCCCAAACTGTCCGGGTATCATTTCTCCGGGACGCTGCAAAATTGGAATCATGCCTGGACATATTCACAAAGAGGGAAGCATCGGAGTTGTTTCGCGCTCGGGCACATTGACCTATGAAGCCGTTGGGCAACTTACAGCGCTCGGTCTAGGTCAATCGTCAGCGATTGGAATTGGTGGCGATCCAATCGTAGGAACCACACACGTCGATGCTTTACGTTTGTTTCAAGCAGATGATGAAACTGAAGGCATCGTGATGATCGGCGAGATCGGTGGTTCTGCCGAAGAAGAAGCTGCTGCTTTCGCGAAAGAGAACGTCACGAAACCCGTCGTTGCTTTCATCGCCGGTCAGACCGCACCTCCCGGACGTCGCATGGGCCACGCAGGTGCAATCATCGCCGGTGGCAAAGGAACGGCGGCTGAGAAAATGAAAGCACTCGAAGAAGCTGGCATACGCGTTGTCAGATCACCGGCCGACATTGGGCGGGAGATGAAGACTATGCTTTAAACACGAACTTTGTGCTTCGCATTTTGATCTTTGTTCGCTGAATCCGAGGGCTACCATCATCGCGACTAGCATCAGGCGCTAGTTGCAAAGCACAAAGTACAAAGAACTAAGCACAAAGATCCAAGCTCAAACAACAAACATTCATAAGGAAGAAACTCTGCACTAATGTCTAACTTAACTTTTGGAATAGTGAAACCTGACGCAGTGCGCGCCGGCAATACCGGATCGATCATTCAAAGAATTCTCGACAACGGTTTTAAGATCCGCGGACTAAAATTAATTCACATGACGCAAACTGAAGCTGAAGGCTTCTACGTTGTTCATCGTGAGCGTCCATTCTTTGGTGGACTCACCGAGTTTATGTCGAGCGCTCCATGTGTGGTGATGGCTCTCGAAAAAGAAGGCGCCGTCAAAGCATGGCGAGATCTCATGGGAGCGACTGACCCAGCGAAAGCTGACGAAGGTACTTTGCGTAAAGAATTTGGTGGCTCCTTAGGCGAGAATGCGGTTCATGGTTCCGACTCGGACGAGAACGCCGCGATCGAAATCGCTTACTTCTTCAGTCAACTGGAATTGGTCTAACGAATCTTCGGCGAGGCCCCTGTCACACGACAGCCGATGAAATATTGTCCCCAATGTCAAAAGCAGTATACCGAGAGGTGGATCACTTTCTGCTCGGACGACGGCGCGATCTTGATTGATACGGGATTTTCGCCGAGTTCAACGCCTCCGCCTGGAGGTCAAAGGCCACCATACGCACCGCCTATGTCGGAACAGCCGACCTGGCACGCTCAGGATCCAAATGCGCCAGGTAATTGGCGGTCTCCAGATCCAAATGCACCTGGAGCGTGGGTTCCGGCAGAACAGCGCCAACCGGTAAGGCCGGCGTGGCAGCCGCCACCTCCACCGGTAACGTTTCCCCGGAACCAGCCAAGTCAGGGGCTTGCTGTTGCTTCAATGGTTCTTGGGATTCTCGGTTTGTTTGTGGGAATGTTTTGCCTGGGACCAGTCCCGGGTATCGCCGCACTGGTGCTTGGTCTTGTTGCGCTTTCTCAGATTAAGAGCGCACCGGATCGAAATGGTGGGAAGCCCTTCGCGATTGTGGGCATCATAACGGGTTCGCTTAGCATGGTGATCTTCGTAGGCTGGCTGCTTTTTATTGTCATAGCTAACCTCGCTTCGTAAGTAATTTTTGAAATAATGAAACGTTGTCCGACATGCAATAAGACTTTTACAGATCAGAACCTGATCTACTGCGTAGACGATGGAACACCGCTCGTTTCGCTTCATGTCGACGACGAGATAACTGAGGTTGGAAGGTCGTCGACTCCGCCTGCTTATCAACCGCCTTCGTACGTTCCGCCGGGAGGAAATGTCACGAAGCCAAGAACGTGGCCGTGGGTAGCTGGTGTTATTGGACTGCTGGTAATCGCACTGGTCGGATTCGTGATTGCGGCCGTGGTCTACCTACCGCGACTGCAAAAGCGTTCCAATCCTGTGATTGTCTCCAAGAATAATTCCAACAACGAAAACTCGTTGGGAAACAGTAATTCGAATTTGGGTAACCAGAATTCCGTCGAGAAAAACGCAAACGAACATTCAAGTCCAGATACGCCGCCACCAACGGACAAAGAGCTAGTACTGGTCCAGCTAAAAGATCTCGAGCAAGAATGGACCGTGGCAAACATCAATGCCGATAAGAAGGCACTGGCGAAAGTTCTTGCGGATGATTACGTCGGCCCTCGTGCCGATGGGAAGATTCAGGGGAAAACCGAATACATCAACACCATTCAGAGAGACACGAGCGTTCAAAAATGGGAATTTATCGACCTGCGGGTCACTTTGCACGGAGATCGGGCGACACTACTAGGTAAGGTCCACTTTTACCTTCAAGATCGTGAAGTGACTTATGATTTTGTCGACAGGTTTGTCTGGCGCGACGGTCGCTGGCAGGCAACTGGTTCGGAAGTGACTCTAAACCAATAATAAGTTTCAACTCGTATAGAGGTAAGCATGTCTATCATCACTGATGTTATTGAATCGACCAGAGCCATCATTCAGGGTATGGGCGTTACTCTGTCTTACATTCCCAAACGCAAATGGACGGTCCAGTATCCCGATGAGCCAGTCACCGTTCAGCCTCGTTATCGTGGGCAGCACTTGTTGCACGTGGATGAAAACGGACGTGAAAAGTGTGTTGCTTGTTATTTGTGCGCGGCCGCGTGTCCCTCGGAATGTATCTACATAGTTGCCCGAGATGATCCGCGATCGCCTCAGGAACGTGTCGGTGTCGATGAACGATATGCAGAGGTTTACAACATCGATTACGGACGGTGCATCTTTTGCGGTTATTGCGTGGAGGCCTGTCCCAAAGACGCGATCACACACGGCTATAATTTTGAACTTTCAGTGTTCAGTCGCGCTGACTTGCTAAAGACGAAAGACGACTTGCTGATTACAAAACAAGTTCAGTCGAAAAACTATCGAGTAGCTTCGTCACACGAAGACGTTGACTCCGAGTACAAGGAAGTTTGATTGGCCCGAAATTAGGGAAAAATATGGCGGTGGGTTTTGTGAGCCCGCCGCCAAGTTGTTTCTGCTTTTTGTTTGCGATGAGTTTGTATGGCCTTCCGTGAGTTTCACTATCGCTGGGTTTTCGATCTGAAATCGAGTCCCGAGAGTCTTTGGCCATTTGTGGCAGACACGAACCGATTCAATCGAGATACAGGCGTGCCGAAACTGGATGTCGAGCAAAGCAGAAAGCCACTTCGCAACGCACGGCGAAAGGTACGATTTTCGATTTATGGGATGGATGTTGAGTGGGAAGAACAACCGTTCGAGTGGGTGCGTCCAGTTAAATTCGGAATCGAACGCGTGTACAGCAAAGGGCCAATGGCTCGTATGCGCGCATTGGCTGAATTGACACCCAAAGACACTGGCGGCACCCGAGTCACTTATGAAGTTCACGCTTTGCCACGAAACCTGATCGGTGTGGTCGCGATTCCACTACAGATCAAGTTGAAGACGGCGCCAAAGTTTCGCTCAGCCTTTCATAAGTACGATGAGCTGGCGGCAATTGGCGCCGATGCGGCACTAACAGATTCTGATTCACCGCTGCCGGAGACTGACCGAGTTCGCATTGATGCGCTGGGAGAACGACTGCTAAGAGACAGCGATCAATCGGATGAAGTCAGATCAATAGTGGAACGGCTTATTGAGTTCATCGCCACTGCCGATGATTTTGCTGTTGCGCGAATCCGTCCGTACGAGTTGGCCGACAGTTGGAAGGCGCCGCGGCGGCTTGTTCTCGAAACTTGTTTACGCGCGACGCGAGTTGGATTGCTTGATTTACGTTGGGACATTCTTTGTCCCATGTGTAGAGGAGCCCAGGATGCTGGTTCGTCGTTGAAAGAGATTCCCACGGACGTTCATTGCGGCACGTGCAAGATTGATTTCACTGCCAACTTCGATCGCTTTGTTGAGTTGACCTTTAAGCCAAACGCAGGAGTGCGACTGGTTGAGATTCAGGACTTCTGCATTGGTAGTCCGCAACGAACGCCGCACGTGGTTGTGCAGCAGCTCTTGCCAGCCGGCAGCGAGCGTTCGCTGGATTTACCGTTAGGCGAAGGGAACTATCGACTTCGTGTCCTCGAGTTGCCAGGTTCGCAGGCCGTAAATGTGTCACCCCAGGGTGAGCGTTCGACCACCATCACGATTGTTCCAAGCGGTTGGACAGACACTGTATTGAACGTCTCAGAACGCACTTCGTTTACGCTGAAGAACGAAACTGATGTCGAGCATTTGTTGATACTCGAACGAATAGCCTGGGGTGATCAGGCGGCAACAGCGGCTGAAGTAACTGCGTTACAAGTGTTTCGTGATCTGTTTTCAACGGAGGCGCTTCGACCAGGCGAACAGATTTCTGTTGGCACTCTGACTGTACTTTTCACGGACTTACGACAGTCGACGCGGCTCTACCGGGAAATTGGCGACGCCACGGCGTTTGGTCGAGTGATGAACCACTTCGACGTGTTGAAGAAGTTCATTGCGGCTCGCGATGGGGCGATTGTCAAAACAATTGGAGATGCTGTCATGGCAGTCTTCCGAAGTCCGGTGAATGCGTTGGTCGCGATGCTGGATGCTCAGCACGCGTTGGCAAACCCGAAGGATGGAGAAATGCCGTTTCAACTGAAGGCGGGTTTACACTCCGGACCTTGCATCGCTGTAACACTCAACGATCGGCTCGACTACTTCGGGTCAACAGTGAATCTGGCAGCGCGCCTGGAGGGACTGTCTTGTGGAACTGACGTGATAATCTCACGCGCGATTTTTGATGATGCGAAGGTTCGTGAGCTTTTGAATTCAGAAGAATATGAAGCGAGTTCATTTGAAATGTCGCTGAAAGGTTTTGAGGAAGAGCAGGCGGAACTGTGGCGGGTACGAAGGACGTAACGGCTATTGGTCCTGCGGCCTCGCCGCCTCCCGTGCGGAAAGCCTCGGGCTTTCCTTCAGGCTTGCTATTCCTTTGGCGGCTACGCCGCTCGAGGCGAAGCCTCTCCATATTTTTGAGGGCGAACGGAAAGCCAGAGGCTTTCCGCACGGGAGACGGCAAAGCCGCACTGCAGAGACAGAGAACCTAAGGGAAACCCATAAAGAATATGGACGCTCTATTGTCAGCGCGTGAAGTGTCGAAGGTTTACCAGATGGGGGCGAATAGTGTCACTGCGCTCGATAGCGTCTCGATCGATGTTAAGGAAGGTGAGTTTGTAGCGATTCAAGGTACGTCGGGTTCGGGTAAATCGACCTTACTTAACATGCTCGGCGGCCTTGATCATCCATCAACCGGTGAAGTGTTCTTTGCGGAGAAACCACTTGGGCCGTTCACCAAACGCGAGATGGCGCAGTACAGACGGTTTTCCGTTGGAATGATTTTTCAGAACTTTAATTTGATTCCGACGATGAGTGCCGAGGAAAACGTCTCACTTGCATTGGCCTTTGGTGGTCTACGTGGACAACAACGCCGTGAGCGGGCCGGCAGGCTACTTGGCCGCGTCGGATTGTCCGATAGGACGTCGCATCGTCCGTCTGAACTGTCGGGAGGTGAACAGCAACGTGTTGCGATCGCGCGGGCGCTGGCCAATAGTCCTAAGGTCTTGTTGGCCGACGAACCCACCGGAAATCTCGATTCGATTCGCGCGCACGAATTGCTGGGCCTATTGCGAGAAATGGTTAACCAGGATTCGCTGACGATCCTTATGGTGACTCACGACCAGGAACTGGCAAAGAGCTTCGCTGATCGAATTGTGTTTATGAAAGATGGGAAAGTGGTTTGAAGAATTTCGGATTTGGAATTTCGGATTGCGGATTTCGTGTTGGTTGACTGGCTAGTACCTAGCGTGGGTTAGATTGTATCGCAGGAACTTCTGTGAAAAGACGAAATCCGCAATCCGAAATTCCAAATCCGAAATTTATCTTGCTCCCCACTCGCTAGGAGAACTGTATGTCCAACCCCGCAAGTCAAATGACCCTGGAGGCGCTGCGCTCGGTGCCGCTTTTTGCCTCGCTTGATGATCAGGCAGCCGCTGATTTGCGCAATTTGCTCTCGGAACAGAATGTCACGCGAAATACCCGTCTCTTTCGTCACGGTGAAAAAGGCGACGCGATGTATTTGATTGAGAGCGGTCGCGTCCGAATAAGTATTGAGGATGAAGAAAAGAACGAGGTGACTCTGGCTGAACTGGCGCAGGGCGACTTCTTCGGTGAGATGTCGCTGATTGATGGTCGCCAACGTTCCGCTGATGCCCATGTCATTGAGGACGGCAGATTGGCCATTCTCTCTCGCGACTCGTTTCTCGCTTTCGTCCGCGACAATCCGGATGTTGCTTTGAAGATGCTAAGCGCGTTGAGCGAGCGACTACGACGCACAGATGAATTGCTCCGATCGAGGGTTTCGAAGAACGTCAATGAGGAAGAACAAGCGCGGCAGACAGTTGCGGATCGCGCTGCGGATTTGATTGCCGAGTTTGGTGGTAGTTGGAAATTCATTGGCGTCTCAATAGGTCTGATTGTCTTTTGGATAATCTTCAACTCATACATCCTCGTGAAGGGTTTTGATCCTTTACCTTTTCAAATGCTGAACCTGGTGCTGGCTGTGATCGCTGGAATGCAGGCGCCAATCATCATGATGTCGCAAAATCGGCAGGGCGAAAAAGATCGGTTGCGAGCGGATTTGGATTACCAGGTTAACTTGAAAAATGAACTGTCGCTAGCCGAACTGCTACGACGTCTCGATGTACTTGAGAGTGAGCGACTGCCGAAGTTGTTTGAAGAACAGAACAGAATTGTTGAGCAGCTAAAGGCGGAAAGATGATCTCAGGGAAAGAATGATCTCAGATCTCAGATCTCAAATTTGAGATTCGTTTACCACCCTCAAACTTAACACATGATCAAAGCCATCTTTTTCGATTTTAACGGCGTCATTATCGACGACGAACTCATTCAAATGAATGCTTACAAGGAGGTGCTAAAGGAACACGGGATTGATTTGACCGAAGAATGGTATATGAGCGCCCTGGGAATGGACGATAGAACGTTCGTTCATGCCATGTTTGAGCGCGCAAAGAAGGAAAACTCTCCGTCGATTGTGGAGAGTGTATTGAATACAAAGACTGAACTTCATCGGAAAATGATCGAAGACGAGTTGCCGTTGTTTCCAGGCGTGTTGAATTTTCTAAAGGCAACTGCCAGACATTTTTCGCTTGGGCTCGTCAGCATGGCGAACGCGACTGAGATTGGTTATGTGTTCGAACGCGCCAACCTCGGGCCACTCTTTTCAGTCACCGTGATGGCTGGTGACGTATCTGTTTGTAAACCCGCTCCGGATTGTTATCGACTCGGATTGGAAAAGCTCAATCAGCATCGTCAACAGCAAAGACTGCTGCCGCTTCTTCCCAGTGAGTGTCTTGGGATTGAAGATTCGCCGCCGGGTATCCAGTCCGCGCGCGTAGCCGGGATGCACACGCTCGGTGTTACTAACACAGTCAGTGAAGAAGCACTGCGTTCAGTTGGTGCTGAGGTTGTGACCCACAGTCTCGCCGACTGGACTCCCGATTCGGTCAAACATGTATTTAGTTGAAGCCCTTTAGTAGCTACCTGAATTACCAGGTAGCTACTAAAGGGCAGCTTAAAGAGAACCTGACGTTATGAGTTTTCTCGACATCCTCAACCTGGCACTTCGCAATCTACGACAGGCGAAACTGCGTGCGACGTTGACGACTATGGGCGTCATCGTTGGCGTTGCGGTGATAGTTACGATGATGTCGTTTGGACTTGGTCTACAGCGCAATATGCTTGAACGTTTTGGTGCGCTCGATCTTTTCAACGAGATTCAAATCTTTGGCCAGGGGCTGAGCAATCTCGCCGGCCTTGGTCGAGATGGTGGAAGACGAGATGAAGGTGAGCGACGAAACGGACGCCAACGCGCCGATAAAACACCGTCTCGAATTCTCGACGATGCAGGTGTCCAGGAGATCGCAAAGATACCGGGCGTGGCCTACGTTGAACCTAATGTAAATTTCGGTGGTTACGTTCGCTCAAACGGCAAGATACTTAGCCAAAATGTCGGTGGGGCAAATATTCCGAACGCGTCGTCGCGGTTTCAAACGTTTGCTGCCGGACACATGATTAGTTCTCCCACTGCTGATGAGGCGGTTGTGACCGAGCGCTTAGCTAAAGACTTTGGCTACGACAAGCCAGCTGACGCCGTTGGGAAGACAGTTGAACTCCTGGCTCCCCCGGATGAGAAGAATAAGGAAAAGGAAGAAGAGGAGCCGCCAAACTTCTTTGGTATTCCACTCGACGATGGAGGGCTGGACGAATCTAATTCTGATCTACAAGTAAAGACGTTCCGAATTAGCGGAGTGCTAAGCACGGAAATCAAAGAAGGAGCGGGGCAAGGTGGATTGCGCGGCCTAATGCCAGGCGCAGGCATCTACATTCCATTACAAGTGGCGCATGATTGGAGCAAGAAGCATCGTGGCCAGATGAGTCGCGTTGCGCTCGCGCTGGCCAGGCAAGGTGGCAACCTCGGTGAAGGACAAACTGAAGGATATGACTCCGCCGTTGTTCGTGTGTCGGATCCGGTTGCGCTGACCGAGGTTCGTAAAAAGATCACCGAGTTGGGCTTTGCAAGTTTTTCGATCGTAGATGAACTGGACCAGATACGTACCGTGTTTCTAATCGTCGATTCGGTACTGGGATTACTGGGTGGCATTTCACTGCTGGTTGCTTCATTCGGTATCGCCAACACCATGATCATGTCGATCCTCGAACGCACACGTGAGATTGGAATCATGAAAGCAATCGGCGCAGAGGACCGCGAAATCAAGTTGATCTTCTTTGTCGAGGCAGCAGTGATTGGCGTGTTTGGTGGGGTGATCGGAGTTTTAGTCGCGTGGGGCATTGATGGCATCGCCAACCGACTCGCTTACCGATTCATCCTGAAGCCCCAGGGCGCATCGTTTGTCGATTTCTTTTCGTTACCTCCTTACTTATCAATTGGCGCGATCCTGTTTGCTCTCATAGTTTCGATTGTCGCGGCGCTCTATCCGGCAGCACGAGCCGCGCGGATTGATCCTGTGAGAGCATTGCGACATGACTAACGTGAAGAAGTTCGAGCTGAGATTTGTATTATTCAGTTTCCTGGTTTCCTTGCTATTGGGTCTCGTTCCCGAACTAGTTGCTCAAGTCAAAACCGACCCAGTGAAGGCAACTAAGTTCGACGAGTTTGGCGATATTCAGGTTTCCGACAAGGTCGCGCGCCTCGACAACCTGGCGGTCCAACACTCAAATTTTCCCGGCTCAAAGATTTTCATCATCGTCTATCGCACGCGTCTTAACCTACCCGGTGTTAGCAATCGCCTTGGAAGTCAGATGATGAACTACCTCGTTGAGACGCGAGGCATTCCTGCATCGAGCGTCATCCTGGTAGACGGTGGACTTTGCGAAAACTTCGTGCAGGAGTTATGGATTGTTCCGCCTGGAACTGCACCGGTCCCAAGGACAGACGCCTATCTCGATGAAATCTTCAGTACTGATTCGGCGACAAAGTTTGACGAGTACACTCTGATCAGCCATGAGGGTTGCGAAGTCTGTTACTACGAAGGAGATTCTGTCGATGGGTATGCGGTTGCGTTAAGGAAACTGAGCGGCAGCCTGGCGTACGTTATTTATTACCCGCAGTACGTCCGAGAGCATGATCGCACGATGTACATCGATCCTGCGAAACAGGTCTCGAAAGCGATGACGCGGCTCAGAAGTTCATTGTTGAAGCGATTAGAACTACCTAAAAATCGAGTGAAGGTCGTTAATGGAGGCTTTCGCCGCTGGCGAGAGGTCGAACTTTGGATCGTGCCGAGTGGCGTTCATGTGCCGGTTGCGACTCCGAATGTTTTTCCGACGAAGCGCAAATCACGCACTTAACGGCTTGCCACAACGATTACAAAACCTCGCACCAGGATCCTTCGACGCCGCACCACAGGAAGAGCACGATTGTCCGATCTTGAGATTGGCGCCACAGGAGGAACAGAAGTCGGAACCGGCGACGTTTGCCGCTCCGCATGTGCCACATCGACCTGGAAGAGGTGGAACATAGCCGCCGGCTTTGCTTGCGATGTGATCTTCGATTATCTTCCAAGCGTCTTCAGTAAGTTTGTATTGCCAGTACGCGCCAAGCGCAGCCAACGCCAACAAGGGTGCGAAGACAATCGCACCAACCGCGGCCACGGCAGCTTTGTCAAACCACTTCTGCATTCCGATCTCGACACGTGTTCCACCGACCTCTGGTGTGACTTTGATCGTTAATGCTGACGAGAGCCCGGTAAGGTCGCGGAGAGTGTTTGACTTGCGTGCCTGGATAATGCTGGTGGTCGACACTTGAAAGGCCTGGACCTCGTAGTCGCTGTCGAATAGGTTGCGCAGTTCTGCGTTGAGCCTGGGAAGATCGGCTTCTACGTTTGGGTAGTATCTACTGTCCATTTAGGTTCCTTTAGATTATCGGTTGCTCATTAATATTCTGAGTTCATTGTACGGCAAGAGCTAACTGATAGTTCATCATCTCTATTGCTAAAACATCTTTCAATCTCTTCGGGATTCTACATGCCAACTAAACTGATTCACATTAGTGCCACCATTCTGCTTGTCGTTCTCTTATTGCTGCCAACTGCTCGCTTTGTGTTTTCGCAAGGATCAAACGCGGCGCCACTCGACGGTTTTTCGGCCAACACGAGCGCGACTCAACGACGTTGGGAAGAGCTTTTTCGCTCTGTGCCTGCTCCGAAGTCGGCGCGTGAACACTTGCGTCGGTTGACGCTCGAACCGCACATTGCCGGCACCAAGGAAGACTACGCGACGGCCGTTTACGTTCGCGATCAGATGAAAAGTTACGGGTTGAATGCTGAACTGAAGGAATACAATGTTTGGCTGCCTTATCCGAAAACCACTCCCATAGTCGAACTCATTACACAGCGTCGGCAGAGGCTGTCAGTCACCGAGGCGATTGTCCCTGGTGATCCAACGTCTTCGAATCCGAAGATCACGCCGCTGTTCAATGGCTATAGTGCCAGCGGCGATGTGACTGGCCCGCTGGTGTATGCCAATTATGGTTTACCTGGCGACTACGAAGAGCTGAAGAAAGTCGGCGTTGATGTCAAAGGCAAAATCGTGATCGTCCGCTACGGCAATTCGTTTCGCGGCGTGAAGGCAAAAGTCGCCGAGGACAATGGAGCGGTCGGGTGCATTATCTACTCCGATCCCGCTGACGATGGTTACATGCAAGGCGACGTTTATCCCAAAGGTCCGTGGCGGCCGGTCGCCTCCGGGCAGCGTGGTTCCGTTCAGTATCTATTCGATTATCCCGGTGATCCACTCACTCCAGGCAAACCATCGATCCCAGGTGTTCCTCGATTGAAGCCTGAAGAGGCCACCGACCTTACAAAGATTCCTGTTCAGCCGATCGCGTACGATGTCGCGAAGACATTAATCAGTCCGTTGCGAGGCCCGGTTAGACCAAAAGGTTTTCAAGGTGGTCTGCCCCTGGCTTATCACGTCGGTGGGACGCCTGATGTCAAAGTGCGTTTGAAGACGGATATGGACTACAAGGTGCGAACGATCTGGGACGTCGTTGCGCGCATCGAGGGGAACCAGGAAAGGGACCGTTGGGTCGTGATGGGTAATCACCGCGATGCATGGGTGTTCGGCGCGGTCGATCCAAACAGCGGCTCCTCAGCAATGCTTGAGGTTGCTCGTGGTTTTGGAGATTTGTTGAAACAGGGATGGACACCTAAGCGCACTATCATCTTATGTAGTTGGGATGCTGAAGAATATGGGTTAATTGGCTCGACCGAGTGGGCCGAAGAAAACGCCGACGACCTTCGGGAGAAGGCAGTTGCTTATCTGAACGTCGACGTGGCTGTTTCCGGCGGCAACTTTGGCGCGTCATCGGTGCCGTCGTTGTGGAAAGCGATTCGAGATGTCACTCGTGATGTGAAGGATCCAAAAACTGGCAAGACCATTTATCAACAGTGGCAGGAAAAAGCTCGCGAAGGTCGGTCAATTAATGAGCCCGCAAACGGAGGAGAGGCGCGAATCGGTGCGCTTGGTTCAGGTTCTGATTACACGCCATTTCTTCAGCACCTCGGCGTTCCTTCCACCGACATGGGCTTCGGCGGCGATTACGGCGTCTATCACTCATCGTACGATTCGTTTTACTGGATGGATCATTTCGGCGATCCCGGTTTTGTTTACCACGTTGCCGCGGCTCAGATTTGGGGCACGTTGGCGTTGCGTCTAGCCGACGCGGATGCCCTGCCGTTTGACTACACTGACTACGCGACTCAAATTCGCGAGTTTTTCGCAGAGGCTTTGCGACTGGGAAAGCAGAAGAACCTGGATACTTCGTTTGACGATCGATCAATGAACGCAGCACTGGAAGACTT